>Ga0187771_10000827_pt1 | contig 19726 bp, 19 predicted proteins | sample 0116_SJ02_MP15_1_FD_133139 | JGI IMG/M metagenome (GOLD analysis project Ga0187771, IMG submission 133139) | Tropical peat soil microbial communities from peatlands in Department of Meta, Colombia - 0116_SJ02_MP15_10_MG | ecosystem: Environmental > Terrestrial > Soil > Wetlands > Peat | place...
CTCCAGGAAACCATGAGGAGATATTTCAATTCTGTATGAATATTAATAAGGACTGGGATTACCTTCTTGGGCAAATCGTTAATACCGCTCACCATCTCATCCTAATAGATTATCTTAAGGAAGCATATGGAATCGAGAGCAATGTCCATCTCCATCTCTTGCATCATAATTTCTGCATTCTGGCAAATGAGGCCACCCAGGATAAAGAATCCCTTTATGCAAAAGGGATTGTCGCCTTTGAATATGAAAGACTTGTCGGTAAAGTCGACAGAGTAATGCATTCCCCTTCTCAATCAGAATCGTTTTGGAAAGCTTATCACTCAGCAACCGAATATTTCGGAAGCTATCGATTCCCGAGCATTCCAGCCCCGTCAGCCTATGAAGAGAATATCCTCTCTTTTTTAGAAGACCTTGGATATGAAAGAGAGGATTTTGTCTGGTGGCCTGAAAATTTTTTAGCGAACAGGACGAACCCCTTATAGCAGCCCGTGAGGCCTTTTATGACATTATGCGAGGCCCTTAACATTGACCTTAACGTCTCTGAGCTTTTAAGCCTTGTGGGCGCAGGTGGAAAAACATCCATCATGTTCAGGCTTGCCCAGGAGCTTAAGGCTTCTGGAAAAAAGGTCCTTGTTACCACAACAACCAATATTGCTTTTTCAGAAGCATTACAGGCTGATCATCTTATTATTGATAGCTCGAAAGAGACGTGTTTTCTATCCAATGTTGAACCGGGCGCTATTGTCTGCCTCGGAGGCGGGGTATTGAATGTTAAAGGAAAGCTCAAGGGTGTTGATCGAGGGCTTATCAGTGAAATTTACCAAAAACATTTTTTTGATTATATCATTGTTGAAGCTGATGGTTCAAAACGGAAGCCTATAAAAGCACCGGCACAATATGAGCCTGTAATCCCTGGGGAGACAACCCGAACCATAGGCGTCATCGGGCTTGATGCACTTGATAAAACTATTACTGGAGAGCACGTCCACCGCCCTGATCTTTTCTGCTCTGTCACGGGAAAAAGCATGGGTGACCTAATAGACCGACGGTGTCTTATCAACCTGATACTTTCAGAAGATGGCCTTTTCAAAGATGTACCTCAGGGATGTAGAAAGCATGTGGTATTTAATCAGGCCGATCGTACTGACCGAAGAAAAGAGGCTGAGATAACCGTCCATGAATTAATAGGAATGCTGGCCCCTGTAGATGGTTTCATTATTGCAGCTATAGGTAAAGGATTTATTTATGCTGCAGGGCGCGACAGCTAAATATAGGGGAAGTCGACAACCAAGTCTATTTATACTGAACCTTTCTTACTTGACACACATCACTTCCCATCTTATCCTGATAGTAGAAGAGAGAGAAAATGCGAATCTACATTGGTTTTGACGATACGGATACTGTTGATTCTGATCGCGGAACAGGGAAGTTGGCTCGCTGGTTTGAAAACGAGTTGCCCAAGACATGCCGTTTGCGGGGCGTGGTGCGCCAGCAGCTCTTGTTAGATCATTCGATTCCTTATACGACGCACAATAGTTCAGCCTGTGCGATCGTGGAAACTTCCGACTCTGTTACTGCAGAAGATTTAATTCCCTTAGCCATTAATCATATTGAGCGTCATTTCATACCTGGAAGCGATCCAGGTTTATGCGTCGCTTCTGAAGAAAATCCAGCCTTGTCCAAATTAATCCTCTTCGGTCAAACATGCACAGCAAAGGTCGTTACACAGAAAGAAGCGCTTCAAGCTGCTCTGGGTGCTCATCTATCTGGCCACGGGGGGAGCAATGGAGGTATAATAGGTGCTGCGGCTGGCGTGGGTTTGACAGCACATGGATGGAGCGGTAGATTTATTGAGCTGGGAAGATTACGAGATCTCCCAGAAAGAGTCCATGTATCTGATCTGGAACAATTAGGGGTGACGGTAGTTTCCATCGATCAAGATGCTCAAATCCCGGCCCCGGAAGATATCGTCGTGACAGGAGGGTGGTTGCGGCCTCGGCTCTGGGCAGGAAAGCCTGTACTGCCTGTAATCCCTAAAGACAAAAATCTCTGGGAGACAGTGGGGGGCAAGAAAAGAAGGAAAAATATTTAAAGAAGGAGGGCGATTATGGCCGGGAAAATTTTTTATAGGGAGAGAGGGAAGGTTGGTAAGGGAGAAAAGAAACCCCGTTTTAGGTTAGTTGCCATAGCAGGCATTGATATGAAGGTCTATGGTAAGCACCTCCGTAAGAGCGAGCTTGAACAGATTGCTAAGGCGGTAGGGGCAAAATTGGTCTTACTCAAAAGTGGAGAGAAGAAATACAAAGAAGAGGAGGAAGTAGAGGTTAATAATTAATGGTGGCCAGCTCACTTTCAGTTTTTCTCTTTCTTTCATACCAAAAATAGAGCAAGAGAAAGGAAGCCCTGGGATGGTGTTGATAAGAGAACGAGACAGGAAACGTTTGCATGTGAAAAGTAGGCTTATGGGAGAAAGCCTGGTCAGTAAATCCTTTATCGAAGAGTTGGACATTGCCCCTCAGCAACGCCTTTTTCCAGATGTCAATATTCTCAAAATTGGAGGACAGTCTATTTGTGATCGTGGTATTAAGGTGCTTCCAAATGTCATCAAAGAGATTGTGGCAAACAAAGTAGAACATAAGATGTTGATCACGACAGGAGGGGGGACGCGTAGTCGACACATCTATACCATTGGTCTCGAATTAGGCATGCCGACAGGGATCATAGCCAGATTTGGGAGTTCAGTGTCTGAACAGAATGCTCTTTTAGTAAGCATGCTCCTTTCTCTTTGGGGAGGGATCAAGATCGGCCATGACGAGATCGTCAAGCTTCCTACATATTTTGTACAGGGTTGTATACCTGTTATGCACGGGATGCCTCCGTATGACTATTTTGCCATTCCGCCTGCAGAGGGACGTATTCCTATTCACCGCACCGATGTTGGCACATTGATTCTGGCCGACTTAATTGGAGCGCGAAGTTGCATCTTTATTAAAGACGAAAAAGGGCTTTACTCAGATGATCCCAAAAAGAACCCTGATGCAGAATTCATTGAAAAGATCGGTGCATTAGAGCTTATGCAAAGGGATCTGGATGATTTAATTATAGAACGTCCTTGCCTTGAGATTCTTCAAAATAGCGAAGTGATCAACCAAATTCAAATTATCAATGGTATGGAAGAAGGGAATATCACTCAGGCACTCAACGGTGAAGATGTAGGCACCATCATTTACAAGGAGTAAGTTTCCATCTTCTTACTCACAGGTAGGCGTATCGAAAGATAATCTCAACTCCATCATAGTTCCCTGAACGAAAACACAAAAAAAGTCGATAGTCATATTGCATCTCTCACATTTGTGGCAGATCTTCTTACGTACACCTTGGCTCCAGACACCCAAACTTAGGTAGACGCATATTCTTTTCCTTGTGGATTTTACGTACGTCGTCTCATTCAGTAATTGCACCAATCCAGCACCGGGTAGACAGGTCATGATGGTCTCCGGTTTGAGCATAAGATTAAATAACTTATCAATGGGCGCGTCAAACCGACAATGACCCGGACGCATGAATCCACTGGCGGATTCCCTTAAACGCGGCCTTGGTGGATGATTACATTGAGTGCCATTTCCTCGAGCTGTCTTTTCCGGACATTCATGAATGCCTCCGTGGGCGGCTCGGCCTCCAGTACAGGGGCGCTCTTTTGCAGGCGCTTCCTTTTGACCGTGCCCAGTATTGGATAAATTAAAAAAAAGATATGAAAATTAGAGCCATTTGATATTTGATAATAAAAGGCCGGTACGGCCGCACCGTACTTCTCCAGAACCTTGCCCACCTCTTCGGTACAGGCGTGGCAAGAGTTCTTCCTGCTTCACCTCTACTCCTTCTACTCGATGAGCCTTTTGCGTCTCTTGACAATCCTGTCCGAGAAATATTGAGACTCGATCTCATAAGAATCAGGGGAGAAGAGCGAATTCCCTTAGTTTTTTGTCACCCATGATGTGGAAAAAACCTTTGTTCTTGCGGACGAGGTCATTGTCGTCAATGATGGTAGGGTTGAACAGACTGAAAGCAGGATACCTTACCTTGCCAGACCCATTGATGCATTAACCCTCAGCGCAAACTCTCTTTTCTTAGAGGCGCTCGTCTTGTCCGCACCCGTAAAAGAAACGGCCTTGACATAACAGAAACGAACGCACTGCGGATCTCCGTCACAATAATCGCACTTCACCGTGACCCGATCCTGGATATCAAAGAAGGGGTGCCCAAAGGGGCAGGCAATGATGCAGGTTCTACATCCAATGCACAGTTTTTTATCGATGGTGACCATATTATTATTTTCAGGTTCCCTATGGCAGGCCTTTGTTGGGCACACCTCCACACAATAGGCTTGTTCACAGTGATTGCAGGTCATGGGAAGATGACCCACATCCTCCCACTTGACTATTTTAATCCGGGAGCGGCTTGGATTGATTGTTCCTGTGTGAAACAATGAACACACCACCTCGCATAAACGACATCCCGTACATTTCTCGTAATCAACGACCAATACCTTATCCTGCATTCACATCTCCCTTCTTTAAATGGTAAATCCAAAGCGGCAAACTTGGATCTCGATATTCGGATTCCGGATTTTTAATTCCGTTACACTGGATTTCCATCAACCGGTGCATTGGAATCCGTTCCTTGATCCCAGCGTGAAGTATGCCCAAACGGAGGAAAAAACCGCCGCAGAGAAGGAGTATACCAGCAATAAAAATGAAAACTACATTCCCACGGAAGAGCGAAGCAATGCTTTCAAGGAGGACGGGAAATATGAGACCTAATAAGACAATCCCAATCCAGAAGATCAGTTTCATCTCACCGAATAAAAGGAGTCGTACCGAATCCTTTCCTTGTTCCGCGGTCTTATATCTCCGGGAAAGGAAAAGATAAAGGACAATTCCTTCAATGACCACAAGCATTTGTTCTCCGTGCATTAAGACCTTCAGTGGTCCACTGTCATGGGAAAAAAGGCCAGTCCCCAGAGTGGAAAGGATAATAGCCATCGACCCGGTCGAAAGTGCAGAGACAAGGAAAAGAAAGGGGAGGAGATAAGTATTCCACAAAGGGATTGATTTCGTGGCCTTTAAGAGAATACCGGTGTAAAGGGCGGTTCCGAAGGCAAAGGCAAAAGTGATAATCTGCAGGATCACCCAGAGGATGGATTCTGTATGAAGCCATTCAAAAGGTAGAATAGATTTTGCTAAGAGAATAAGACCGAAAACAATAAAGGTGGAGAGGATAATAAATCCGCGTGCCACCCAGGAGGTTCTCGGATTCAGACAGGCATACATGAACCTCCATTTGATTCCCAAGTCTAAAATAAGACAGGGGGCACTGATTGCGACTATGATCGGCCCCCAAAAAATCGGGAGCTTTGAAAGGTTTAGGGGATAGCCGAAAAGATTGACAGAGGGGATGAGGGGAGGATTTAGTTTCACACCCAGCCAGTAAATCAGAGTGCCGATGACAAAGGAACCGGCTCCCATCCCAGCAAGATAGAGATAAACGGCCAGAATCTCCTTCCATTCTTTTTGGGGCCTGAGATACTTCACATTTTTTATCCGATGAATAGGCTCTATCATCTTTATTTCCGCATGAAAACTCACCCTTTTCAGGAATCTAAACAAGAAAGTTCTTCAGGGTGAACAGTCAAATTCAGGGTAGTATAAAATTGTGGTGAAAATAAGTACTTCTTATGACCATTTACTACTAATTATTACCTATAATACTATTATTGTCAAGAGATTTGTGCAAATATTTTACCAAAATGGGAAGCCTTACGTAGAATCTAATGAATGCGTTCAGTATAGTGAACGACTAAAGGAGCTATACTTTCCCTGGCAAGTTTCTGGGGAGATGCCTTTTATTGGAGAGAATGGGGGACCAACTTTGGAGAAACCGGGGGAGCGAATTCTTACAGGCAGTTGATCTCTGCCCGAGTCTGCTATGTATTCTCTGATATTTCAGCCCTATCAGGGGATCAAAGAAACAGAAGGACGACAAATTCCGTATCCGTCCCTCCCTCATAGTTTTGGGGCCTCGGTTCACTCCGCAGGGGAGTCAGCAAATCCGGCACCCCCTTCATCTATCCATCGCGAATATGGAACGCTTTCGGAGAAATGAGCTAAGCCTTGGATCAATAATGAGAGATGAGCAATGTGAAGCGGACCTTCTGGTGGATATCACTGAATGACTCCCTCCTTCCATCCCATTACGAGACTTCACTACCACTACAGGTCTTAAATGGGGAGTCGTAAGAGTCTTCTGGTCCATTTTGGATAGTTGTTAACCTGTCTTGAAGGGCTGAAAGGGCCCAAAAAATGTTGTTCAAGCTTGAATTTATCAGCATCCGAGAGGGCTTTTTATACTTCTTGCACAGCTTCCTCACTACCAACGCTGAAGTATGACTACGTCGAATTTTTGATAAATGTAAGTCTCTTCGTTGACGCTGCGGGCTGAACCAACGAATGCAACACTCTCAGGCCCATAGTTCTCTTTAAGCCGCTTGAGCTGGGTAGTCACCTCATTGATGGCTGAATCCCAAGTGGTTTCTTGAAAAGATCCTCCCTGGCGTATGAGGGGCTTGGTCAAACGGTCCTTATGTTGAACAAACTCATGCACCCTCCACCCTTTAATACAGAGGCTCCCTTCATTGGTAGGCCCGGTTTTTGCCGGTAACGTGCCAAAGATTTTTCCATCTAACACCTGTAATAATAAGCCGCAGCCCACTCGCAATAAGGACAAGTGGTAAGAATAGATCGGAAATCCGTAATACCTCCGCTACTGAGCCTCCAAAATAACGTTACGTTGACCCAGCCATTGGCAATAGTAGAAGGAGCTGACCAAGATGCTTGCGGCCTAACCAGGTTTGACAATCCATGGGGACCCCCCTCCTGTCCACTTTAGTTTCGTTCAGGGCAATCTATTTCTTGGATAAGGCTTTCAGAGGCATCTAACCACCAGTACAAGTAATCATGAATTGAACATCCAAGCTCTCTTTATCCTTAAAAGCATCGCTAGAAGCTATCTCAAGAAGTTCTTCGTAGCTATGTATCAGCTGGTTTTCCACCACCACGAGGGCTAAAGGGTCATAGAAATTCCAATCTTTAGCCTCCTCGATTTTCACCGTCTGATTTTGCTGGTCGCAAGACGATTTTATATTCAGTCTTTTTACCATAAAACCTCTTATGGTTGTGATGGAGAAAACAAATAATAGTTAGTTTTATCTCCGTTACAACTTCTGTTTCATTCTCAATCCATTATCGGCTTCGGTTGTTTTTTTTGATTACAAAGGAGAGTGTTTGCCAACTCTTATCAAACAGTCTCCCTTATATTTAGCTCTCCTAATACCTAAGCTAATTTTACCACCCGACAGGCAAGTCCTCTCAACTCCATATAACCGCTAATAGGGTCTCTCAGCGTGCAATCTAACAGTATATTGGCATTTGAAGCTGCCCAACCGTAAGGCACCGATATGATGCCCTCCATAATATCCTCGGTGACGTGCGCTTTGATCTTTATTATGCCGCGTGGAGTTTCAACGCCCATCAGCTCACCCTGAATGATATTATACTTTTTGGCTGTGACAGGATGAATGTCTGCTAACGCATCCGGTAACATAGCCCGTAGACTAGGTATATAACGCATTTGGGCCGCATGGTATTCCAGTTGTCTGGCGCCTGTGATCAGTATCTCCGGATATTTCCTAACTAATGTAGGATTCGACACCGGGCTCTGGCTCGGCTCAGTGTAAGTGGGCAATCCAGAAAAGCCGAATCTTTCCAACCCTGCAGAAAATATTTCCACTTTGCGACTTTCAGTGCTAAACCCCGTTTTTTCATAGACCTTATATTCTTTTTCCGCAAAATAGCACCCGCCTGGACTCTCCTCCAGTTTCTTGTACGAGACGATACTATTGGATAAGAAGTTCTGTAATACCTCCTCATCTGAATTCCATGGGAAATATTCCGCATAACCCATTTTGCGGCCAAGTTCGCTCCAGATCCACCATATCTGCCGGCTCTCATGGAAACGTTCGATGACCTTTTTACGCATCATTATATAAGGAACGCCGTGAGAAAGGCCCAGCGGATAGCCACCTATTCCGGTCTCTTCTAAAAAGGTGCACGCGGGTAGGGCATAATCGGCCATTCGACAGGTTTCTGTCATAAACGGATCGATGCTAACAAAAAGATCTAAATTCTTAATAGCTTCTAAAAAGCGATTGGTATCGGGAAAGGTCAGGACAGGATTGCTACCCGCAGAAAAAAGGGCTTTAATCGGATACGGTTTTTCCTTTATGATGCTCTCAGTCAATAGCGACGGCGACCCGTAGGGACTGGGACGCTTACCAAATTTGTAGAAAACAGGGAATTCATTTGCTCCAAGTGGTTTTTCATCCAGAGGCAGGCGCAGGTCAGCCAGAGGTAGAAAAGGCGTAGTAACCCAGCCGCCAGGTACATCAATGTTGCCAGTGATGGTTTCCAGTATGGCAAAAGCCCTGCAGTTTTGAAAACCATTGGTTACCTGCTGCAGTGAGCCTACCCCTTCCATGATACAGGCACCTTTGGTAGTTGCAAAAATTCGAGCAATATTGCTTATCTCAGAGGCTGGGACACCGCTAATCACCTCAGCCTTCTCAGGTGTATATTGCTTTACATGCTCTACCAGCTTATCAAAGCCAACGGTCCATTTATCAACAAATTCCTTATCCCACAACTGTTCCGCGATGATGACGTTCATCATCGCCAGTGCAATAGCACCATCTGTGCCAGGACGTGGTTGTAGAAAAATACCCTCTTTTGCCAGTGGAATCCGGCGCGGATCAATAGTGATCAGTTTCAAGCCTTTTTTTACACCCTCACGAATTCGTTTGGCAGTCATAAAGTAACTGGCATCAGGATTATGACCCCAGAGAATAATACAATTGGCCTTCTCAGGCTCTTCCACCGGATAGCGACCAAAGGTAATCTGTCGAGCCAGGATACGACAACGGAAACAAATGCCCTCCGCATTGAAGAAATTGGGGCTGCCGTAAGCTCCCCGGAACCTCTGCATAAAAGCCGACAACTCAATATTTTCGACGCCTACAGAGCCCGTCCAAATGGCCAAAGTATGGCCGCCATATTTGGCTTTCAGATCCTTTAATTTGTTGGCTATTTCACCTAGCGCCTCGTCCCATGAAAGTCGTTGAAAGCTTCCGTTGACTTTCTTCATAGGGAATTTTAGACGGTTAGGTGAATAGACCCATTCCACCAGATGTTCCCCTTTGACGCATAATGCACCCTCGTTCAAAAAATGCTCTGGCGTGCCCTTAACTTTAACCAACTTCCCATTTTCCACGTATGCATCAACACCACAGCAATTAACACATAATGCACAATCCGTCTTAATAATCTCTGTCACGATATTTAACCTCCTTTTGGACAATTAAAATAATCTTTTAGCCAAAATTTCCTCATCTTTTCCGAACGGTTTCGTTTGCTTACGCCCTCCTCTCACACAAAGTTATTTTCGTTTGTGTATTGTCTATCCGCCGGTTACCATCATGAGCAGGTCAATATCAATAATTTCTTTGTCCTTTAGGTTATCGCTAAAAGCTATCTCAAGGAGTTCATCATAGCAGCGTATCAGATGACACTCCACTACTACAAGGGCGTGAGGATCACCAAAATCCCAATTCTTGGCTTCCTCAATGTTTACAATTTGCTCTTCTTTCTCACTGGCCGCTTTTACCCTTAGTCTTTTTATCATACACCTAACCCCCTGCATCGCAATGCATAAGTACACATTAAAGAAGGTCGGTTTGTTCTACTGTCCGCTTTTCTGTTTCTGAATCTGCTACTGCCTTTTTCTGGTTTTCCCAAGGAGATTGCCGGCAAACAATTGCCGTACAGCCTCTTTTGCACTATTCAATTTGCTTAAAACCCTAACCCAGTTTCACCACACGACAAGCCACGCCCCTCATCTCCATATAACCGGAAATAGGATCTCTCATTGTGCAATCCAGCAGTATATTGACATTGGCGGTTGCCCAACCATGGGGAATGGATATTACACCTTCCTTGATATCTTTAGTGACGTTCGCCTTGATCTTGATCATGCCCCGTAGGGTTTCCACACCGATCAGCTCGCCTTGTATAATATCGTATTTCTTAGCCGTAACGGGATGTATGTCCGCTTCAGCCTCTGGCCTTAAAACGCGCAGCCTGGGCAAATAACGCATCTGGGCATCGATATATTCCAACTGCCTGGCGCCGGTGATCAATATCTCTGGATATTCCCTGGCCAAGGCAGGATTGGCTATTGGACTCGTGCTTGGCTCAACGTGAGTTGGTATGCCCGGGAAACCGAAAAATTCCTCCAATCTTTTAGAGTATAACTCCACTTTGCCACTTTCAGTGCTAAAGCCTATTTTTTCGTAGGCCTTGTATTCCTTTACGCCGAAATAGCAGCCACCTGGATTATCAACTAGTTTCTGGTAAGAGATAACACTCTTGGAGAACAGGAACTCCGCCACCTCTTCATCTGTATTCCAGGGAAAATGTTCTGCGTAACCCAGCGCGCGACCCATTGCACTATAGATCCACCAAACTGGCTTACTCTCATAGAGCGGCTCGATGCATTTTTTACGCAGCATCACATAAGGAGTGCAGAAAGTCAGGCAGTAGGGGAATCCACCCACCCCGGTTTCTTCGAGGAAGGTGCAGGCAGGTAGGACATAATCCGCCAGTACAGCCGTCTCAGTCATATACGGATCGATACAGACATTGAGTTCGATATTTTTCATGGCCTCCATGAATCGCTTGGTATCGGGAAAGGTCACTGCCGGGTTGCCGCCCGAATTAATGAAGGCCTTGATAGGATAGGGCTTTTCCTTAATGATGGCCTCGGTCAGCAGTGAAGACACACCATAAGGAGCCGGACGCTTGCCGAATTGATAGAATACGGGAAATTCCTCCGCCCCGAGCGGTTGTTCCTCAACAGGCAGGCGCATGTCGGTGAGAGGCAGCATGGGCGAGGTGACCCAGCCGCCTGGCACATCAATATTGCCGGTGATAGCTTGCAGGATCGAGCTCGCTCTATGGGTCTGCAAGCCGTTAATCTGCTGGTTGGTAGAGCCAACTCCCTCCAGAATGCAAGCGCCTTTGGCGGTCGCATACAGCCGCGCGACGTGCCTTATCTCGGAGGCTGGCACGCCGCTGATAATTTCCATTTTTTCAGGCGTATATGCCTTCACGTGTTCTATCAGCTTGTCAAAGCCAATAGTCCATTTTTCGACGAACTCCTTATCCCACAAATCCTCGGCAATAATGACGTTCATCATAGCCAGAGCAATAGCGCAGTCGGTGCCAGGACGCGGCTGCAAATAGATACCATAATTCGCCAGCGGGATGCGTCGCGGGTCAATAACGATCAACTTCATCCCATTATTTTTAACCCTCTCGCGGAGCATCCTACCCTCCGTAAAGTAACTGGCGTCGGAGTTGTGACCCCAGAGAATAACGACCTCGGAATTATACGGTTCTTCTGCAGGACAGCGGCCAAAGGTTATCTGACGGGACAGGATGCGGGTACGAAAACAAATGCCTTCCGCATTATAGAAGTGAGGACTGCCGAAGGCGCCCCGGAACCGCTGCATGAAATAGGACATCTCAATATGTTCGACGCCGACCGAGCCTGTCCAAAGCATCAGGGTGTGACTTCCATACTTCTCCTTCAGCGCATTCAATTTAGCGGCTATCTCCTCCATAGCTTGATCCCAGGATATTCTCTGAAAGCGCCCATCAACTTTCTTCATGGGGTATTTTAAACGGTTGCGAGAATAGACCCAATCTATCAAGGCCTCACCCTTGGGACATATTTCACCCTTGTTCAGCCAGTGTTCTTTAGTACCCTCTATCTTAACTATCCGATCATTTTCCACATGTACGTCAAGACCACAACAATTAACACACAATCCACAATCTGTTTTAATAACTTTTGCCATTATATTTTAACCCCCTTTTGGGTATTCAAGATAATCTTGTAGCCAAAATTTCCTCGTCTTTTGGGAACGTTATCCAAGTCGGTAGCAATTCCCATATTATCTTCCAAGTATCGTTCCTCTCTGTCGCTTACCGATTTCTTATCATGATCCGTCAAGAAGAAACAGACACACGATCTTAGTTCCGATGGGTTATATTTACTGACTTATTTCACACCATTCTGCTTACGGAAGGCATATTCCAGGTACAGAAAGCAACCGGAAGAAACCCTTTTCCTTGTGCGAGGATATCTAAGTACAACACTCCTTTAGCAGCCACTTCCATGACCACTTCCTCTGTGAATTTCCTCGTGTCAATGTTAATGATATATCTATTGCATTTATAGCAAAGTTCAGCCCGTTCGTGCCAAAGGCCTTGCACAAAATAGAGTGCCATCGTTTCAAGGTCATCATTTTCACAAAATGGACACCTAGGTCTCATAAATCGCCACTCATAGCCGCAGAGAGAGCACCTCAACCACCGCAACCACCACTGTCCCTCAACTCCTTTGAGTAAGCTTAAATCTGGAAGCGATCCACAAAGAGGGCAATAACCTTTATGCCAAGGCAAGGTCTGAATGAGCGACTGAGTCCCTTCTATTCTTTTCTCAAGGAAGGGTTTCATTAGCTGATCCAGAATGAATTTAAGAATGAGGGGTTGAGTTTCGAGCTGTAAGGCAATTTCATTTATCTTTTTCTCTTGACCTTTCAAGAGAGCTTTCATGCAATCTTTTAAGTTTAAATGTTCTTTCTCCATAGCCGCCTTGAGCCGTGTGAGCTCTGGCTTAATTTTAGGGAAACCTTTTTCTATGTATGGAGTCATGAAATCAACACACCCCTCCCAGGATTCTATAAAGCGGCTGAGCATCTCTCCCGATAGTAAGGGGACCCCCTGAGAAAATTGAAATGAATCAGGTGGAGAAATAAGGATATTTGGAAGATCGGAAAGATTTGCCTTGAAAAGAGTCCTCCCTATGAAAATTTCCTTAAAGGCATCCAGAACAGATTTTAGGAAAGGGATCTCTTCCTCTATTTTATGAATCGCTTTCTCTATCTTTTCTGTTTCTGTTCTTGTCTGGCTTTCATGCTCCATAGTGACTTTCATGTCAAACTTATAAATAAACCCTACCCCACCTTTGCCGCAGTTTTGCTTTCCTAAGACTCCGGCCGCATGTAGTGTGAGTAACCCTGACAAGAGCGACAGATTTTCCCATCGTTGGCAGGATAGGCTTCTTGGCAACACGGGCAGACCACAATCTCCCCTCTTTTTTGCTTTTTGAGAAGGTCAAGCCGAACACGCACGGGATGCATCGTGCATAACGTCCCTCCTGCCTCCTTGATCTGGGCCATAAGCAACTCTGTGTTTTGTTCCACTTTAGGTTTGAGTTTGAAAAACCAGGTCTTTATCTCTAACCAGTTATCTAATTTTTTAGGGTCAAGAAAAACACGGAATCCTTCCCCCTGGTCCTTATCATAGAGACTTAAAGCGAAACGACCAAGGTTAATGATTTTGAGCCAGCCATTTCCCACCGTGCATGGTGTGAGCAGTTGAATGGCATCAGGAAGACAGACGGGAGTTTCACATATAGCATCGAAAACCACACCTTCGGGTATGCGGGTTCTTGCAGCGTGTACCATGAATCCTCCGATGAGAACGCCCGGAGCCGCATACCCATGAAAAGACTGAACAAGATGCAAATATTCTTCCATCTCAAAAGAGCGGGTTTTCGTCATTTGATAGATCATCTTTTAAGGGCCGTAATTTAGAAAGCAAGTTTTCGAAAATGAGATAATGATAATCGAGGAGAGAAAGATTGTCAAGAAATAAGTTACTTTTTTTAACTTATTACTACAAATGTTAACTTGTTAATATATCTTATGTATCCCCGGACTCATATAATAGAAGAAGTTTTAATGAATAAATGGATGAGAATTTTTGGATTAATTTATGTTCATAAGTAAATTTAGGTAATTTTTTTCATTGACAAGTGGAACTTTCTTCCTTATCATTTGTATGTGTTTATATCTTTCTTGGGAAGGTGACCTATGTCTGGAGATATGATGAATACCAAAGAGGTGGCTAAGTACTTGGGGATTCATGAAAAGCAGGTCTATGCCTTGATTAAATCGAAAAGGATTCCATCGACCCGCGTGACAGGGAAGTGGGTCTTTCCAAGGAAATTGATTGACGAATGGGTTGAATCGAATGCCAAAGCGGGTCTTGAACAGGCCAGGCAGAAAAGCAGAAGAATCGAGGGGGCCCTTCTGGCATCGGGCAGCAATGATCCCATCCTGGATGTCCTTCACACTTATGTGAAAAAATCGTACCCTGAGTTCTATGTCTTTTCTGCGAATACAGGTAGCACCGATGGTCTAAAGGCTCTGAATATGGGTTATACCGATATTGCCTGGTCTCACCTCTTCGACCCGAAAAGCGGTGAATACAATATCCCTTTCCTTTCCAACTATCTCCCCAATTTAAAACCCGTTGTGATCAATCTGTTTCGCCGGGACCTCGGGTTTGTGGTCGCCCCTAAGAATCCTCTTCATATCCATGGATTCGAAGACTTAACTGAAAAGGGAATCGGGTTTATCAATCGGCAAAAGGGTTCTGGCACAAGGGTTCTTCTGGATTACAAGCTCAAGGAGTTTAAAGTCCCGCCCGCCAAGATTAACGGATATGAAAAGGAAGTTTATACCCATTTTGAGGTGGGTCTTGCTATTCTCTCAAAGGAAGCTAATGTTGGGATTGCCACCATTGCCGTTTCTAAGCTTTTTGGTCTTTCCTTTATCCCCATCACCCACGAAAGCTTCGATATGATCCTCGACCGATCGACCTTTTTTGAAAAGGGAGTTCAAGCCTTTATTGAAGTCCTGAACTCCCAGGATTTCCGAGACAGGGTCGAAAGGCTGGGAAACTACGATTTCAAGAATTCAGGGAAAATCCTTTATTCAAAAAATTAGACGAGGAGGCAGGAGATGAAGCAATGGATATCCATTGGATCGATCTGTCTGTTGATTTGCGTGTTGTCCTGTTCGGGGCTGGAAAAAACTAAAACCAGCAAATTCATCCTCCTATCGAGTACCATTGGTCCAATTGATGCAGGGATTGTTGATGTATTGGAGAATGCATTTGAAAAGGAGACGGGCATTCGGGTCCGCCATGTGGGCTCGGGAACAGGTGCAGCTTTAGATATCGCTCGAAAGGGAAATGTGGATTTGGTTTTAGTCCATGCTAAGTCGCTCGAAGAGAAATTTGTCGCTGAAGGATTTGGAACAGAGAGAATCGATCTGATGTACAACGACTTTGTCATTGTGGGTCCGGCGAATGATCCCGCACAGATTAAAGGGATAACAAAAGCCATTGATGCCCTTAAAAAAATTTCTGAAAGGAATGCCCTGTTCGTCACCCGGGGAGACAGATCCGGAACCCATGTGGCCGAAATGGAGCTCTGGCAGAAGGCTGGGATCAAACCTCAGGGTTCCTGGTATTACACCTGCCCAAGAGGCGCTGAGGGCAACGTGCCCACCCTGCGTCATACCGATAAGATGGAGGCATATACCTTTATCGACCGGGCCACTTATCTCCTTCTGAAGGGTCAGATCAAATTAGACATTCTGGTGGAGAAGGATGAGGCGTTATTGAATTACATCAGCCTTATTCCGGTCAATCCCCAAAAACTCCCCCGAGTTAATTATGAAGATACAATGGTTTTTGTGAAATGGCTGACTTCACTCCAAAAAGGTCAAACGATCATCCGAGACTTCGGAAAAGATAAATACGGGGATCCGCTCTTTTTCCCAAACTCAAAAGAGTGGAGAGCTTCGAAAAGTTCAAAGAATTGATTTCAGATTGAAGGAGGAAAGATGACGAAGCGAAGAGTAATCGTCAGTATTACCTTGTGTTTTGTAGCGATCTTATCTACCTTTGCAAGTTTAACATCGGCGTTGGCACAGCAGAAGAATATCATCCTTGCGACGACGACCAGCACACAGGATTCAGGGCTTCTTGATTTCCTTCTCCCTGTCTTTGAGAAGAAGACTGGTTATTTTGTCAAAACCATTGCTGTTGGTTCTGGTCAGGCCATGGCCATGGGACAAAAAGGAGAAGCCGATGTATTACTCGTCCATTCACCTGCAGCCGAGAAAAAATTTGTGGCAGAAGGTTACGGGGTAAACAGAAGGCTTGTCATGCACAACGACTTTATCATTGTCGGACCTTCAGAAGATCCGGCTAAGATTAAGGGCTTAAAATCCTCCGCGGAATCTTTTAAAAAGATTGCTTCGGCCCAGGCTCTGTTTTTATCGAGAAGTGATAAGTCAGGGACTCATGTAAAGGAGATGGATATCTGGAAGGCTGCAGGGATTACCCCTGAAGGAGCAAAATGGTACCAACAAACCGGTCTTGGGATGGGAGAGACCTTAAACGTCGCTGCTGAGAAAAAGGGTTATACTCTTACTGACCGTGGAACTTATCTGGCTTTAAAGAAAAACCTCGGGCTTGATATTCTGGTCGAAGGAGATGCCATCCTTCTTAATATCTATCATGTTATTGAGGTGAATCCTGCCAAATGGCCAAAAGTTAATACTGCTGGGGCAAAGGCCTTTTCTGACTTCATGGTTTCCAAGGGAACCCAAGATATCATCAGAACCTTTGGACTGGATAAGTTTGGTTCTCCACTTTTCTTCCCAGATGCCGGCAAAAAAGAAGAAGAACTTGGGAAATGATTAATTTTTCCCCCTTCCCTCTCGAGGGGGGAGGGTGGGGGTGAATAAAAAGAATTTGTCCCCCTCATCTTAATCGTTCGCCTGAGCTCACGACGAAGTCCTCTCCCGCCGGGGGAGAGGAGATTTTACTGTTTGGTATTTGGAGAAAGAAGATGGATCTCATCCTTGAGGGAATTAAGAAGGCTTTCTGTTTATTAGTTGGTTTGGATCCCGAAGTCATGGGGATCACCCTTCTCTCTCTCGAGGTTTCCGGAGCAGCCACATTGATCAGTCTCCTGATAGGGATATCTATTGGGGTGATGGTTGCTCTTTCCAGGTTTCCGGGCAAAAGGATCGTTGTAAGCCTTATCAATACAGGGATGGGGCTCCCACCAGTAGTGGTGGGCCTCTTTGTGACCATCTTTTTATGGAGGAACGGACCCTTTGGTATGTTGGGGATCCTCTATACACCTACAGCTATGATCATCGCCCAGACGGTCATCGCCTCCCCTATTGTGATGGGCATCACCCTTGCGGCCATTCAACAGCTTCCGCAAAAGCTTCGCCTTCAGATTCTGGCCCTCGGTGCCACCCGTTTCCAGATGGTCTGGATACTGATTAAAGAGGCTAGGCTCCCCCTTTTGGCTGCTGTGATGGCTGGTTTTGGAGGTGTGATTTCAGAGGTAGGCGCCTCCATCATGGTAGGTGGCAACATAAAAGGCTATTCCCGAGTCCTGACGACCGCAACCGTGATGGAAACGAGTCGGGGAAACTTCGATATAGCAATTGCTTTGGGCATTATCCTGCTATTACTTGCCTATTTCATCAATTTAGTACTCACCCAGATACAACAGAGAGAGAGGCCGAGATAGCCCCCCTGCCAAAGTACCTGCCTACCGCAGGCAGGCTTGCGCAGCGGGCAGGCATCGAGCATAGCGCATAGGGTAAAAAATAAAGAGCTATGATTGAATCTTCACCGTTACTGGAAGCAAGAAACATTGAGGTGGAAAGGGGAGGGACGATTATACTTAGTGTTCAATCTCTTTTAATCCAAAAAGGGGAGATCCTTTCCTTGATTGGACCGAATGGCGCTGGGAAGACCACTTTACTCCAAACCTCATCCTATCTATTAAAACCCTTTAAAGGCGAGCTCTTTTTTAAAGGAGAGAAGATCAATTCGAATCAATCTATTTTTGAATACCGAAGAAAACTTGCCATGATTTTTCAAGAGCCCCTCCTCTTTGATACCACCGTTTTGGGTAACGTTGCCTCAGGATTAAAAATTCGTGGAATGGCGAGGGGAGAAATTCGCCATAGGGTGATGGAGCAGCTCGATCGATTTGGAATCATTCATCTCAGTGGTCGTTCTGCGAGAACACTTTCCGGAGGAGAGGCACAGAGGGCGAGCCTCGCCCGGGCCTTTGCCATTCAACCTGAGGTCCTTTTCCTCGACGAGCCATTTGCATCCCTCGACCCTCCGACCCGTGATTCTCTGATTGAGGACTTGGAAAACATCCTTCGAAAGACGAAAACCACTACCATTTTTGCTACTCACGATCTATCAGAGGCGTTGAGACTCTCGGATCGAATGGCCGTGATGAACCAAGGGAAGATTTTTCAGATCGGTTCTCCCGCAGAGGTGATGAACCATCCTATCGACGAATTTGTAGCCTCTTTTGTAGGAGTGGAAACAATTCTTTCTGGAAGGGTGATCAAAAAGTACAAGGGAACCTTTTTAGCCTCCATTTTAGGTCAAGAGATCGAGGTCGTTGGGGATGTCCATTTGGGCGAGACTGTGGTTATTTGCATTCGGCCGGAAAACGTGACCCTCTCGACATCAATCCTTAAGGAAGCGACCAGTGCCAGAAATATGTTTACGGGGAAGATTTTGAAGATCGTCCCCTTGGGCCTTTATCAAAAGGTTCAACTCGACTGTGGGTTTCCTCTTATCGCTTATGTGACGAACCACTCCTTAGATGAACTTTCCTTGGCAGAAGGGAAAGAAGTGAAGGCCTCCTTTAAGGCCACCGCTGTCACTGTCGTGAGAAGAGGAGAGGATTTTAAAAATAATTCTTGACAAATATTAATATTTCTTATAGAAATTGTTTTTATACAAATAGTTTGTATACAAAAATACCGTCCAAGCTTGAAAAAGAAATGGCTAAACAGATCACTCGAGATGTAGCGATTTCGGAAATTATGCAGTCTTTGAGGCGTATTATCAAATCTCTGCAGGATTACTCCCAAATGGTATTCAGCCATTTTGGAATTACTGGACCTCAGCTCTGGGCCCTTAGGACCATATACCAAATGGGAAGTCTGTCTCTGGGCGAACTAAGTAAAGGGATGTATTTACATCCGAGTACTATTTCGGGGGTCATGGACCGGCTCGAGAAAAAAGGGTATTTGGTAAGGGATCGGATTGAAAAGGATCGAAGAGTTGTCAAGGTCCGGTTGACTCCCAAAGGAAAAATGTTGGTTAGAAAGGCTCCCAATCCTGTACAAGGGAAGATGATATACGGCTTAAGGAAGTTGAGAAAGGAAAAGCTAAATCTAATCTATGAATCAGTCCAGCAATTAGTGAAAATCATGGAGGCTAAAAACCTAAAAGTCACTTTCTTCTTCGATGAAGAATGAAAATGAAGTGGGTATAGCGGCGAACCCACAGAATCAACAATGACTCGTAGCACCATCGAAAGGAAGTCAGTTGAATCCAGTCGAGGCAGGGTGCCCTGAATGGGGAAGACCATAAAATTACTTATCAAAGGAGGTTCACCATGGTTAAGAAAAGCATCACAGTTATCGTTCTATTACTCTCCATTGGATTGATCCTGGCGGGTTGTCCAAAAAAAACAGTGGTCAAAGAAGAACCATCGGTTAAGAAGGGAGAAGAGGCGGCGGCTGAAAGAGAGCGGGCGGCAAAGGCTGAAGCAGAACGTAAGGAAAAGGAGATGA
>Ga0187771_10000828_pt1 | contig 19718 bp, 22 predicted proteins | sample 0116_SJ02_MP15_1_FD_133139 | JGI IMG/M metagenome (GOLD analysis project Ga0187771, IMG submission 133139) | Tropical peat soil microbial communities from peatlands in Department of Meta, Colombia - 0116_SJ02_MP15_10_MG | ecosystem: Environmental > Terrestrial > Soil > Wetlands > Peat | place...
GGACCACAAGTTCGGTGTAGGGCTCGTACTTCACCTTCACCATCGGCTATCCTCTCCTGCTCCCTCCACACCGCGGCTCCTCCGCCCCCTTAAACGATGGCGGTTTATCACGCCTGCTTGTACGACACGACCTTCCCGTCCTTGTCGTCAACTAACACCTCCTTCTTGTCCGGGCCAACTCCCGAGATCTCGGCAATGACCTTCCATTTAGAGTCGGGCTCGATGGCGACCACGGACGAGATGGTGACCTTGTCGTAGCCGGCATCCTCCCTGAGGAACTTCTTCACGGCGGCCATCACATCGGAGATCGACATGCGCAACCGACCCGCCAGCTCCACTTGCGCGGCGTCGCGCTCCTACATAAGACATCTCACTAAAATCGAACGCGCCTGGGGGCGTCAGAATCCGATGCCTCTGGCAGGGCGCGGGTCAGGGCGCACGGACCTTCCCGAGGAAGAGCGCGGTCCGATAGCGCAGAACTACCTTCCCGTCGTCGCCATATTCGTCAAAGATACCGCGCACGGCCCTCTCCACGCCGGCCCATTCCCTGCTGGCTGGCCGGGGCATGTACGAGGCCGACGCCAGCCTCCCGAGCATCTCGCCGAGATCAAGCGTCTGCGAATTCGGCATGACGACTCTTCTGACCTCACCGCCGGCCAGGAATCTAACCGCGCTCTTGTTGTCTACCTTTGGGACCCTCGACCTTCTGGCGAACCTCGCGACTACTCTCTCGTAGGCTTGCTCGACTGCGCCTCGCTCTTTCCTGTAGTTGTAGACGATGGCCACGAATCCTCCCCGGGACAGAATTCTTCCGAATTCAGCCCCTGTCTTCGGAAGGTCGAACCAGTGTAGCGCCTGCCCGACCGTGATGAGGTCGACACTCCCCCCGTCCAGGCCCGTGTCTTCGGCGGTCCCGTCCACGCTGACGAAGCGGCGCCCGTACTTGGCGAGCCTCCTCTCCGCAACCTTCCTCATGCCCCCGTTCGGTTCGACGCAGAACACCGTGTTCCCGTTCCTCAGAAACAGCTCTGAGAGGATGCCGGTTCCCGAGCCGATGTCGGCCACGACCGCCTCCCTGCCGAAGCCGATCTCCCGCCTCAGCCAGTCGAGGATCTGGGCAGGGTAGCCAGGCCTGTACCTGGAGTAGGCGCCTGCCCTTCCGTCGAACCTCCTGCTGTACTTTCCGCCGCTTCTTGCAGCGCCGGTCAACCGGAGTTCTCCCAGCTGTCCTGCGAACCCGGGTGAGACCTGGGGAGGCTCATCAGCTCTCCCTCCACTTTGCCTTGAAGAGCGCGAGGAGGAGGAAGACGACAGTGAAGGCAGGCAACGCCACCCAGCTCACGAGTACCTGGAACGGAGCAGAGGGCAGGTTCACGGCACTCTGAATGAGGACAGATGCGTGGGTTGTCGGAACGAGCTCAGCTACCCATCTGAATGAGGCGGGGATTATCTGCAGGGGGTAGAAGACTGGCGGGAGGACCGAGAGGATGATCGAAATGAACGACACCGTGAGGAAGGCCGTCCTGGTGTTTAGTACGTATGTCGAAAGGAAGAAGCCTATGGAGCTAGTGGTCACCCACGTCAGAATCGCTACCGCAAGTATCTCCGCGACTGTGAGAACCGTGAAAGTCGGCAGGAAGTACGCCGTGATCGCCAGCAGCACGGCAAGCGCCGGCGCTGCGAACGCAAGCTCCGAGAGGGCCACGGAGAACATGTAGGTCAGGGAGGAGACGGGAGAAGCTACGACCACGTACTGGAACTTATGCTCTATCCTGTAGTTTGTGAGGTCCGCCCCCAAGAAGAGTCCCTGCTGGGACACTATCATCGTGATGGCCCCCGCTATCCCGTACATGAAGGCCGCACCCCTGCCGGTGACGAGGAGGATGAAGAGTATGGTGAACGGGGTGGAGACCACGAACGGCAGCAGCGTCGGGATCCTGAGCATCGGCAGTACCCCAAGGTAGTAGGCGAGCGAGGCCACCGTCCTCGCATTCTTCCACGCCCGCGATGCGAGGGGTTCACTCATCTCGTGCGGCCTCCTCGTCCTCAATCCTGGCGCCCACGATGTCGACGAACACGTCGTCAAGGGTCACCGGGGAGATCGAGATGGCCGCCCGCCGCTTCAGGGCCTCCCCGCTGATTTCATGGGCGACGCTCTCGTCAACGAACAGCCTTGAAAGGTTCCCCGCCCTCGTCACCTTCCCGTATGACTCGAGCTCACTGGGGGAGAAGCCGTCAGAGACGTCCACTCTGATCCTGGACCTGAGGTGTCCCGTCCTGACGTCGGAGGGCGACCCCTTCACGAGCGCCCTCCCCTTGTCGACTATCACTAGCTCGTCGGACAGGGCCTCTGCTTCGTCCATGTAGTGGGTCGTCAGGACTATTGTCTTCCCCTTCTCCCTCTTCAGCCTGATCAATTCGTTCCAGACTCTCCGCCTCCCCAGCGGGTCGAGGCCTATGGTGGGCTCGTCGAGAAACAGGATGTCCACGTCGCAGGCGATTGTTATCGCTATGAGTATTCGTTGCCTCAGCCCGCCCGAGAGCTCCTCCGAGTGGACCTTCCTGAACTCGTCCAGCTCAAGGACCTTCAGGACGGCCTCTGCCTTTGCCGCGGCCACGGAGTGACTCTCTCCCCGCATCATGAGGGTGAGCACCACGTGGTCGTACGGGTTGAGGCTCCACAGCGGTTTCGCCTCCTGGGGGGTTATCGCGATCCGCTTGCGTACGTCCTTGGGCCGCGCGAGCGCGTCGACGCCGAACACGGTGATTGAACCAGACGTAGGGAGGAGCTGTGTGGTGGCGATTCTCAGGAAGGTCGTCTTGCCTGCCCCGTTCCTTCCGAGCAGGGTGAAGATCCTGCCCTCGCTTACTTCAAGGTTCAGGCTGTCGAGCGCGGGTTTGACCTGTTGCCGATAGTACTTGACCAGCCCTTCCGCTTCTATGATGGAGTTCGGCATGATCCCTCACCCGTCTCACATCCGCGGGTGAGAAGCCCCGTGTATATTAGGTGAACAATGAACGGAAGCCCGGCAGGCGCTTGGCCGAAACGCTTCGACGGTTGTGCGGCCTAAGCCTGGGCGGGAGACCCCTTGGCGGAGAGTTCAACCAAGCGGGTGTGCAGCCTCTCCATCCACACGTAGTAGTCCTCAGAGGCGAACTTCTTCCGCATCACCATGACGAACGGTTCCAGCGCCTGCCATGCGAGCCCGATGGCGAACATGTCGTCGACCAAGTCCTCCTTCACGTAGCCCTTCTCCACCAGGAGACCTACCGATTCGAAGAGAGAGGCAACCTGGTGGAACGCGAGTTGTTTCTCCTCGGGGAGTCTCTCGAAGTCCTCGTAGGAGGTGAGTTTGGTGTTGAGCACGGTGAACCAGGATTTCTGGACCTCCAGGCTGTTCGCGAAGTCATAGATCTTGGTGATCAGGTCCACGGTCGAGATTTCATAGTTCTGCTTGAGCTGCAGCGCCGCAGTGTTCGCCTGCCTCAGCGTGGCTTCGACCATTCTCCTGTTGTCCCTCATTTCTATGACAACGAAGACGGTGCCGAGTATGATGGCTACCGATGCCAGGAGAGTGGCGTCCGCAGAAACAGACTCGAAGCTGGCCTGGAGGGCGACATCAAGCAAAGGCGGTCGACTCCCTGCCCGCCCCGGACACATCCACGACTATGCCGGCTCCTCCGTCCCTTTTCAACTTGGCGGGCTTGCCCTGTATCTCTCAACATGAAAGGCGCCCAGGCGGCCTCTGACTGGCCTTCACTTTACGAGTCCCAGCAGGTGCTGCCTGACCCTGGCGGCCACGAGGACATCAGCCGAGTCCCCGCCCTGTTTGTAGCACTCCAGCGCCTTTTCGCACAGGGGAAGGGCCTGCTTGGCCTTCGTCCTCTCGTCGACGTGCTGCGACAGAATCACCTTCACGCCTTCGAGGTACCAGTCTCCGCTCGCTTCGAGGTCATCGAGCCTCACATTGCACTCGGCCAGCCATCTGCAGCACTCGGCCCTCTCGACCGGGGTCTTCCGCGTGTTCGCCGCCTCGGTCTCCAGGGATGCTATGGCCCTTCCGTATTCCCCGTTGTGAATCATGACGACGATTTCTTGCAGGCTCATTGTCAGCTTGAAGGGCGCCCTGCATCATAAGAGCCCGAGTCGCGGGCGCGTCACCCCAGACTCAAATTCATCTCACAGGCCGGCTCTCGAAGCGGCGCCATTGGAATCACGATTCACCTAAGCTTTAATCCAAGTGCAGAATGCCCGCTCGCATGCTTGAACTCGGGCAACGCGCCCCGGACTTCGATCTCCCTGGGGTGGACGGCCGGAACCACTCGCTTGCGTCATTCGCCGACAAGCCCGTCCTCGTTGTCATCTTCTCCTGCAACCACTGCCCGTACGTGAAGGACTACGAGGAGAGGATGGTCTCGATTCAGAAGGAGTTCGCAGGCAAGGGGGTCCAGTTCGTGGCGATCAACTCCAACGACGAGCAGGCCTATCCGGAGGATAGCTTCCCCGAGATGGTGAAGAGGGCGGAGGAGAGGGGTTTCAACTTCCCCTACCTCCGAGACAAGTCCCAGAGGGTTGTCGAGGCGTATGGCGCCGTCTGCACCCCGCACATCTTCGCCTTCGACGCGAAAAGGAGCTTGAGGTACAGGGGGAGAATCGACGATTCGAGAGACCCCGCCAAGGTGACATCTCACGACCTCAGAAACGCCCTCGGCGACCTGACCTCGTCTCACGAGGTGCGGGTGCCCGACACCCGTCCCTTCGGATGCAGTATCAAGTGGATGCAGCTGAAGCCCGGCAACGCCTAGTCCCAAGAGGGCGACCAGATGCGGGAAAGGACCAGGTGCGGATGGGTACCGGCTGCCGACCCTCTCTATGTCGCCTACCACGACGACGAGTGGGGCGTCCCCCTCCACGACGACAAGAAACTGTTCGAGTTTCTGGTCCTGGAGGGCATGCAGGCTGGGCTGAGCTGGGGGACGATTCTGCGGAAGAGGGAGAACTTCAGGAAGGCGTTCGACGGCTTCGACCCCGCCGCGGTATCGAGATACGGCGGCAGGAAGGTCAGGAGCCTCCTTTCGGACTCCGGCATAGTCAGGAACAGGCTGAAGGTCCAATCGGCCGTGGGCAACGCCAAAGCCTTCCTGAAGGTACAGGAAGAGTTCGGGAGTTTCGACTCTTACATTTGGAGGTTCGTGAAGGGCGGCCGTCCGAAGGTCAACCGATGGCGGAGTCTGAGCCAGATTCCACCGAAGACGCCTGAGGCCGAGAAGATGAGCAGGGACATGCTTTCCCGCGGATTCAGGTTCGTGGGGCCGACGATCTGCTACTCCCACATGCAGGCGACAGGCATGGTCAATGACCACGTCATCAGCTGCTTCAGGTACCGCGACCTGACGGCTTAGGCCCCTCAGGGGTCTACTCGGCCCTGGTCAGGGCGCGTCATCCTTTGAACGGAGGTCCTTTCCCTGAGTCAGAACCGACTTCAGGTTCATCAGGAAATACGCCCATCCGGACTGGACCGCCCCGTACAGCCAGACCCAATCATCCCCTTCCTTGAACCCTGTATGCTTGACCGTGAGCAGGGTCCCCGTCCCTTTCTTCTTCAACGTGAAGCGCGCGTCGGTCTCCAACATCTTCCCTTTGACGCTGTTCGGCCACGTCAGCACCAAGAGCCTGTTGGGGACGACCTTGATCACCTTTCCCGTCTGGCGGTCGTAGCCTTCCCAGGCAAAGGTGTACGTGCTCCCTTCGACCGGCTTGATCTTCGCCGACTTCAGGAACCACTTGGTCAGTCGCCTGGGTTCGGTCAGCGCCCCGAAGACGGCCTCCGGGGTGGCCTCATAGAAGTACGTCTGCGTGATAGTCCTGGTCTTCATCGCGTTCTGCCCTCCGGTTCACCCGGCCCACGGATAAGGCAATCCTCTGGTCAGAGGCGGCTCTCGGCCCAGACGTGCACGGCCTGCCGGAGCACTTCCAGGGGGACGGCGCCGTTTCCCAGAACGGCGTCGTGGAACCCCCTGATGTCGAACCTCTTCCCCAGCTTCTTTTCTGCTTCACGTCTCAGGCGCATGATCTCCAGCTGCCCTGTCTTGTAAGCCAAAGCCTGCCCAGGCCACGTGATGTACCTGTCCACCTCGTTCACGATGTTGTTCTTCGCCAGCGCCGAGTTCTTCATCATGTAGTCGATGGCCTGTTCGCGTGACCACCCCTTGGCGTGCATCCCGGTGTCGACGACGAGTCGGCACGCCCTCCAGGAGTCGTACGACAGGACCCCTATCCTGTCTAGGTCCGACGAATACAGCCCCATCTCGTCGGAGAGGCGTTCGGCGTACAGCCCCCACCCTTCGACGAAGGCGGTCACCCCCGTGTACCTCCTGAAGTCCGGGATGTCTGCGAGCTCCTGGGCTCTGGCGATTTGCAGGTGGTGCCCCGGGATCGACTCGTGGTTGGCCAGCGCTTCCGCCTCGTACCTCGGTCGGGTCTCGGGGGCGGACGTGTTGATGTAGTAGCTCCCCGGCCTAGACCCGTCCGCGGCTGGCTGCCGGTAGTATGCGATGGTGGAGTGCTTCTCTTCGTGCTCTTCCATCCTCACTACCACGCAGTCGGTCCTCGGCAGCGTCCCGAACCACTTCGGGATGGCGGCCTTGGCCCTTGAGAGCGCGGATTGAGCCTTCGCCTCGACCTCCTCTCTGCTGTTGAAGTAGAGGGATCGGTCCGTCCTCAGGCGCTCCAGCACCCTGACCCTGTCGCGGAACCCGAAGACCTTCTCCCCGAGGCTCTCCATCTCGCCGTTGATTCTCCCCACCTCCTCCAGGCCCGTCTGATGCAGCTGGTCTGCGGTGAGGTCAAGGGAGGTGTGGAACCGAATCAGCCTGGTGTATGCGCTAAGGCCGCCTTCGACGTGCATTATTCCGGGGCGGTCCTGCGGACGCGACCGGGGGAGTATGTTCCTTCTCAGAAACTCCCCGTACCGGGCGAAGGCCGGCTTCACGGTGCCCTTCGTGGCGGCGGTCAGGTCGCTCCTGAACTCCCGCACGTCCGCTTCTTTCCAACCGGCGCGTTCCTGGGCCAGGGGGCGCAGGAACGACAAATCGGTGTCCTGCTTGGCCAAGAGGTCTTCGATCTCTTCAATGCATTTCTCGACCAGGATCTTGACCGGGAGCTTTCCCTCTCTGGCTCCGCGATTCAGGTTCGAGATGTGGTCGTCGACGAACCTCCCGATCGCGAGCCATCGCTTCACCATTGCCCGACCCTCCGCGGGGGTTCTCACCGGCTGGGTCGACTCGATGTTCTGGAATTGCACCTGGGGCCCATCCAGAGGGTCCACGGTCCAGTCGTCTAGGCCGCACGACGAGTGTTCGAGGTGCCTTTGCGCGTCAACGAGAAGGATCGTCCGGGTCAGCTTGTCCGCCTCCGACAGCGGCTTCTCGCTGATTGCCCTGCAGCGCCTGCTAATCGCCTCGGTCTGCTCATCGAGGCGCCGCCTCCCCTCGGGGGTGATGTCGCCGAGACGGTCGTCGAACCGCCTGTTCCCCAGCACGGTGGCATACAACGGGTCGGCCTCCAGCATCACATCCCAGTAGTCCTTCACGACGGCTGCCAGCGAATCTGATTCTGCGGTGGGTGCCATCTTGCGCTCTCGGGGCGGGCGTTCCTTCCTTATGAGTCTCATCGTGCCCCCTTGAGCGTCGTTCAGCCTTCCCCTGCCTGGCCGCTCGCGGGCTCAGCCCATCTGGGCTATCCGTTCCGGCCTGATTCTGATTATCACCCTCGGTTGCTCGGCGCTATGGTGGGTGTACTTTCTGCCATGGTACTTCATAGACAGCCTGTCGATGCCGTCCTCGGCGTCCTTCTTGGTGATCTCGATCGCCCTTCCGCGTATCATTACCGTGGAGTAGGGGTTCGCCATGTCGAAGATGCAGAGCGCCACTCTCGGGTCCCGCCTGAGGTTCCTGTACCGCTGCCTCTTGGTCGTGGCGTTTATCACGATAGTGTCACCTTCCCTCTCGACCCACACAGTCGCGACTTGCGGAGAGCCGTCGGGCATGGTGGTAGCCACATTTGCGAAGTTCTTCCCGTCGATTAACTTCTTCGCCAGTTCGGTCAGTTGTGCCATGCCATTGCGAGCTACTCGCACCACTGATAAAGTCTGGCCGCGCGCCCAGCAGACCGTGGGAAGTGCTAGGTGATGACCTGTCGCGAAGCTGCCTCTCCGGCCGCACATCCGCACCCGGGGACGTGCCCGCCTCTCCTGAGGGTCCCTGAATACAGGTCCGCCTCCAGCTTCCTCCCCGTCTTCGCCTCCCACTGTCCGACAGGCACCCCATACTTCTGCTGAATCCTGTCTCTGTAGAACTCGGGCAGCACGTTGAAGGCGCAGAACGGAATGATCCTCTGGTCCGGGGTCAGGTAGTGGATGTCGCAGCGCTGAACGCGCTCGACGTCGTAGTTGAACTTGTCCTGGAAGTGCATGAGCCCCAGGAGCATCGACCTCCTGTGGAACTGCCCGATGGCCTGGTAGTCGTGCTTGATCAGGGCGTCCGTGACAAGCCTCGCGAAGCTCAGGCCCCTCGGCTGCTTCTCCTTCACCACGAAGCTCTGAATTCTCGCGAGGACCTTCGAGGCGACCACGTAGCGGTTTGACCCCGACTGGATCTCCTCTTGCTTCTCCTCAAGGTACTCCATCAATCCATCGATGTCGACGAACTCCGGCAGGGGCACCAGACCCCCTCCGTCGGCATCGCTGAACACGTAGGTGGCCGCCCCGCAGACGAAGTGGACGGAGAGCTCGTACTGGGCCCTGTTCGTGAGCGCCTCGACGAAATTCGTCAGGGGCGAGCAGCTGGGCACGGGGAACCAGTGCTCCGTCCTGATCACGCCGCCCGTCTGCTCCTCTATCCTCTCCAGGCAGTCAGGGATGGTGATCCTGAGGTTCCTCCGCTCCGTGTTCGTCAGCCTCCCGGTCAGGGACACCGGTTGGAAGTTGACTGCCCTGACCACGTCGATGTTCCTCTGCCCGAACCGAATGATGTCGCCGAGCTCGTGGTCGTTGACAGACTTCATTACCGTCGGGACGAGGACTACCCCCATCCCGGCCCTCCTGCAGGACTCGATCGCGTAGGGCACCTCCCAGTGGTTCTTGGGATTGGTCTTCGGGGTGACTCCGTCGAAGCTCATGTACAGGTTCGAGACCCCGGCCTCCCTCAATCGCGTAGCCAGTCCCGGGTCCAGCGCCAGGTTGATCCCGTTGGTGTTCAGCTGGACGTGGTCGACCCCCTCCTCCTTCAGTATCCTGACAATCTGTGTCAGGTCCCCCCGAAGCGTGGGCTCGCCTCCGGTGATCTGGACGGAGTTCCCCGCGACCGGCCTTTCTGCCTTGAGGGAACGGGCCATCTCCCTTATCTGGTCCAGCGAGGGTTCGTACACGAACGCCCCCTCCAGTCCCTTTCTAACGTAGAAGAAGCAGTACCAGCAGGTGAGGTCGCACCTGTTTGTCACGTCGATGTTTGAGAGCCCAGTGTGGGAGAGGTGGTCGGGGCAGAGCCCGCAGTTGGCAGGGCAGGCAGGAGTGTCCACGGGGACGTTCGCCGGCAGCACGCCCTTGCCGTCCTTCCAGTACCTGGCGAATCTTGCGTACGTTCTGTACGAACCGAAGTAGAGCTCCTCCGTCCTTCCGTGTTCGGGGCAGTCCTTGCCGATGTACACCTTGCCGTCCCGCTCGAAGATCCCTGCGGGCAGAACGCGGTTACATAGGGGGCATATCGACTGCGTCTGCCTGATGACGCAGACCCTCTCCCCCTCAGGTCGCAGGCTTGTGCCCGTGGTCTTAGCCAAGGCGGCGTCGAACCGAGGATCACTCTCTCATGTCGCGATATAAGTCTGCGTTTCGCGCTCAGAACCTGCTCCATCGCCCCGAAGAGCCGCCCTTGCCGCCACGCTCACCCTAAATACGCACCGAGACCCCGAGAGGACCATGAGCGAGAAGAGCCGCCCGAAATACAGCTTCTCGAAGAGGCTAGGGGAGGGCGAATTCCTCAACTTCGCCGTCTGGGCGGGCAGGTCGAACCCCGACGATGAGGTGGTCAGCGTGCAGCTGAGAAAGTTCGACGGAAACTGGAGGACTCTCGGGAGGCTGGGCCTCTACAGGACGAAGGCGGGAGTCTACTCCGAGCTACCAGAGAGGGCGGAGGCTCAGACAGAGAGTGCGAGAAAGGGCCAGGGACAGGGAGCCTCCAACTGATCAAGCCGCTCCTACACGGCGACGCCCCATGGAAGAAGAGGTTCCGCCTGCCGCGCATCATCGTCGATTTTGCGCGCCTCAACCCCGGGCGGGCGCTGGTCGCCAGCAACAGATCGGGAGTCTACGAGCTATATGCCTACGATCTGCGATCTGACTCGCTGAGGCAGGCCACGAGCAGGCCCTCGGGGACGCTCTACGGGACGATCTCTCCGGACGGGAGCCACATCTATTACATGGACGACAAGAGCGGGAACGAGACGGGACACATCGTCCGGGTCCCCTTCAAGGGGGGAAGCGATCCTCAGGACATGACTCCGGAGATGCCCGAATACACGCTGGTGGACCCATCCGTGGACGGCACCAGCGCCCACCTCGGCATCACAGTCCCGGGACCTGACGGCTTCGACACCTATGTCGTGAACATCGCGGGCGACTCGGCTGAGGCCCCCCGTATGATCAACAGAAGCAAGAAGGCGGCGTTCGGGCCCGTCTTCTCCACCGACGGGAGGACCTCCGTGGTCGCCTCGACCGACAGGTTCGGCGCCCTCGATTTCACCCTAACCTCGTTTGATACGTCCACGGGACGGAGGACCGGCGAGCTCGCGGACGACTCGAGCAGGATCGAGCCTTCGGACTTCTCGCCGGTCGCGGGCGACCAGCGAATCCTCGCCTCAAGCAACAGGAGCGGGGTCATGCGCCCGCTCCTCTGGGACGCGGTGAAGGGGACAAGGACGGACTTGAAGGTCGGTGATCTCGATGGTGAAGTCGAGGGAGTGGGATGGTCTCCAGATGCACGCAAGGCCCTTCTCTGCCAGACCGAGAGGGCAAGAACCCGCCTCTGGGTCTTCGATCTAGGGAGTTCGTCGCTGGCGAAGGTCGCACACCCCGAAGGAACCGTCGCCGATGCCTGCTTCCTGACCAACGACTCCATCGTGATGGCCTGGCAGGACTCGACGAATCCAACGCAACTGTTGACGGTCGATCTTCTGGACCCTTCCGCCCCCCCGAAGCGTTACCTCGTGCCTGAGGACGTCCCGAAGTCCCATCCCTGGCGGAGCGCGTCGTTCCAGTCAACGGACGGCCAGGAGGTCCAGTGCTGGTACGCCACGCCGGCAGGGGACGGACCGTTCGCCACAATCCTGGAGACGCACGGAGGCCCGAGCACGGCCCAGTTCAACATCTTCTCGCCCCGGGGCCAGGTGTGGCTCGACCACGGCTTCGCCTTCGCCAGCGTCAACTACCGGGGCTCGACGACCTTCGGGAAGGAGTTCGAGAAGAAGATCAACGGAGACGTGGGGCACTGGGAGGTCGAAGACATGGTCGCCGCAAGGAAGTGGCTCGTGGAAAAGGGGATCGCCAAGGCAGGGGAGGTCTTCCTGACCGGCTGGTCCTATGGCGGCTACCTCACCCTGCAGGCCATGGGGGTCTACTCCGAACTGTGGGCCGGGGGAATGGGCGGGGTCGTCGTCGCGGACTGGGTCACGGAATACGAAGACGAGCCCGACGCCATGAAGGGCTACGACGTTGCACTTCACCTCGGGACCCCCGCCGAGAGGTTGGAGGAATACAGGCGGGCTTCTCCCATAAATCACTTGGAGTCGCTGTCCGCTCCCCTGCTCATCATCCAGGGCAGGAACGACGTGCGGGACCCTCCCCGACAGGTCGACCTTTACGAGGCGAAGGCGAAGTCTCTCGGGAAGGACGTCAAGGTGGTCTGGTTCCAGACAGGACACGCGGGCTCGAGCATGAACGTGGACCTTGCCATCAGCCATCACGAGACAATGCTCCGCTGGATGTACGACCTGGTGACCGAGATGGAGCGGCCGAGGAATCAGAGGATCGCCCCGGCGCCCCGCTGAGACGGCAAGCCAACTGGGCCGCAAGGCCTTTCTACCGTTCGGGAGTCCCATGGTCCAATGGAACTCCTGGAAGGGGATGGGCTGAGGAGGCGCCTGCTCGAGAGCTACTCCAGAAACCCCAGGGGCTGGGACTTCGTCATATCGCCTTCCCGGAGATTCGGGTTCCACGACGCCGTTGTCTCGGGGCCCGAAGAAACCTGGATGCTCAAGATAGATTCGCTGTTCAAGCCCTCCCCAACCGTCCTCGGAGCCGCTACCGACGCTGCTCCGTCAAGGCCAGCAGCCTCTTTCCCATTCGGGTTCAGGAAGCTGTCTTCTGAGATGATACTGCAGTTGCTCGGGAGAGGAACCATCGCGCCCGAGGCGGAGAGGATTGCGAGCATGCTGTCCGTGCTCAGGTCTGCGACAGTCGTCCCAGAAGAGGGGACGAGCTACGCGCAGGGGCCAATCGTCCTAGCCGACCCCGGGAGAATCGGTCTGTCCGAGAGCCAAAGGGAGCTGGACGAAAGGCTCACTTCGGAGATGCGCCGGTTCCTGAGGACGAGATATCCGGCCTATGGCTGATCCAGCACGCCTCTCGCCCGCTCCCTCGCCTCCCTGTCCGATTCGGCCAGCGCGCGCAGGCACAGGAGTCCTATGTTGCGTATCACCCGCTGCAGCTGCCTTAGGCTGACCGAATAGCCCGGGCTCCAGTACCGCGCAGTCCCGCCGATTCGGACTCTGAAGCCCACCTCCCTCCCACCGTAGTTGATTCTGTCGGGACCTCCAGCTGCGACCACCTTCCCGACCAGGAGGGATTTGGCCACTCCTATGCTCGGAATGCCAAGCACCATTCCGCAGACGGTGGCCATCCCCGCGGAGCGAGGGTGCGCCGCACCATGCGCATCGAAGCAGACGAGTTGAGGCCGGAGCCTCAGGCCTCTCACCGCCTCAACCGCGAAGGGGCCCTCGCGGAGGTAGAAGAGACCGCTGGCGTACGGGAGGGTGCACTTTCCAACGTATGCGCTCGTCTCCGCGGGCAGTCCCCCGTCGAAGAGCGACGCCACGGCCACTACGAGGTCGCCCCTGTAAGCCGCGTCAACGGCGCAGATCCTTGAGATCTCCTTGGGCAGGGGAACCCTTCTCTTGGAGAGAATCCCCTGAAGCATGGCGAAGAACCTGGACTCCGCAGGGTCGAGCGGACCCTTCATTCTCCAGGAACTCGAGAGCCGGCAGTGATAAAGGGATAACTCATGGCCGCACAGGACTGCTCCCGTGGTGGTCGAAAGCATCCCGCTGAAACCCGAGTTCCTGCCGGCCAAGATGAAGCTGGTGAGCGACGAGATGAAGAGGCAAGGCATCGACCTCTGGATCACCTTCACCAGGGAGGGGAACCAGGACCCGGTTTCCGAAGACCTCCAATTCGGAAACCTGACCTGGAGGTCTGCAGCCCTCATCGCAGCCGACGGCGCTAGGGTCGCAATCGTGGGAAGCCTCGAAGTGGAGGCGGTCAAAGACCGCGGCTTCTTCGATTCGGTCTACGGTTACGGAAATGAGGGGGTAGCCCCCAGGCTCAAGGAGCTTGTCTCCAAACAGAGGCCCAAGAAGATAGCGCTGAACAGAAGCTATGACTTCGGCGCCGCCGACGGTCTCTCATCGGGGATGAACACCTACATCCGTAGGGTCCTGAAGGAGCATGCGGCTAGGTTCGTCCCCTCCGAGGACCTGGTGGTCGCCGTGAAGACGGTCCTCGTCCCCGGAGAGGTGACTCTCCTCCGCAAGTCGGTGGACCTCTGCGAGAAGATCTACAGAGCGACGGAGCGGGAGGCGATCAGGCCCGGGAGGACCGACGCCCAGATTCACAGGTTCATGACGGAAAGAGTCCGCGAAATGGGCCTGCAACCCGCATGGGCGGAGGACCACTGCCCAGGGGTGCTCGTCGGCTCCAACCCGACCGGGCACAAGGGGTACTACGGCTCCACCCTGAAGAACGGACAGTTCCTGAAGATTGACTTCGGTGTCAGGTACGATGGGTACTGCAGCGACATCCAGCACTGTTACTTCGTCGGAAGCAAGTCCGTCCCGCCCGAGATCAAAGCGACATTCAGGACGGCCCGGGCAGCAAACGACGCAGCGCTCTCGAAGCTGAAGCCCGGCGTGACAGGCTACTCCGTCGACCGCGCAGCCAGGCGTCTAATCGTGTCAAGGGGATACCCAGAGTTCATGCACGCCACGGGCCATCCTCTAGGCAGGAGTACCCACGAGCTCGGGCCGCTGCTCGGCCCCCGCTGGCCGTGGAGGTACGGAGGATCCTCGAACATGCGGGTGCAGAAGAGCATGGCCTTCACAGTGGAACCGACGGTCGAGGGCAAGGGTGGAACGTGCAACCTAGAGCAGGACGTGTTGGTCACTCCGAAGGGTTACGAGGAGCTCTCGAAATCCCAGGAAGAGCTCTTCGTCATCGGCTGAGGCGAAGGGGGGACGTCTTGGGCGCCCATCCTGAGAAAGACGGGCCCTTCTACAGATTCCCTTCCCCGCTTGAGAAGGGCACCGTGGTCTCAAGGCCCAACCGCTTCATCATGATCGTGAGGGCCGGCCGTACAGAGCTACGCTGCCATTGCCCAACGACGGGCAGGCTCGGCGACCTGACAGTTGCCGGGCTCCCATGCCTCTATTCGACGTCGGGCAACGCCAGGAGGAAGACGAGCCACACCGTAGAGGCGATATCCACTTCCCTCGAACAAGGCGAGTCCTGGGTCGGCATCAACCAGACGGCAGCCAACAGGTATCTCGAGTTCTTCCTGAAGAATGGCACTCTTTCGAAAATGGCCGCGGGCGACGTCAGACGGGAGGTGAGGCTCGGAAGGTCGAGGATCGACTTCCTGGTGGGGGATGCCTTCGTCGAGGTGAAAACGCCCTTGATGACCCTCCCGTCGTCGGCCTCGGTCGCCAGGGCGAAGCCGAGCAGGTTTGACTCGTTCGACAGGCTGATCAGACACATGGACGAGCTGCGGACGTCCCTGAACAGGGGCGGAAGGGCGGTCATCGTGCTGTGCTACCTCTACGACGCCGAGCCTTTCAGGCCGCCGTCAAGGAACGGGACAAACGCGAGGATACTCAGGGCCGCGCGGAACGCGGAAGCGGCAGGGGTGGAGCGTTGGCAGGTCAACCTGAGGATTGGGGCGGAGGGAGTCTCGCTCATCCGCTACTTCAAGAGCCGGCCCTACGCCCAACGCGGGGATCGGCACGTCTAGATGAAGTCCAGTACCTGTCTTCGGTCAGGCGACTTGGAGTACTCGGGGTACTTGATTTCCGCCTTCCAGTCCTCAAGGAGCCACTCCCTGAACAGAGACTTCTGCTCCTCCGAGGCTTCTTTCAGCGGAGTGATTCTGAACTCGAAGGGAGGCCTCCTTTCCAGCTCCCCGGCAAGCTCCGAAAGCATGCCATTCCTCGCGATGGTGAGCCTGACCCGGGACCCGGGCCTCGCGTTGGAAACGTAGAAGGAGAGCTTCTCGGAGCCCAGCCTGAGCCCGTCGATTCCTACTACCTCGTCGTTGACCGACAGCCCCATAGACTCCGCCGGTGAGCCTGCGAGCCTCGATCTTACCGTGGTCCTCCCGCCCTCGCCGGCCAGCCTGACGCCCAGGAACCCCCTGACCTTGTCCGAGGGCTCCTTGGGCTCAAGCTTGAGCCCTGAGTATCCAAGGTATCTGTCGAAGTCCACGTCCTTCCTCCCTCTCACCCTGGACTCGAATATCTCCTCGAGGCCTTCCCTCCCTCCGACAGAGAGCGCGGTAGATTCGAACTCCTCGTCCGAGTACCCTCTTCCCTCCTTCGCATACGTCTCCTCGTAGACGCGCCTCATCACGTCGTCCAGATTCTTCTGGCCCCCCGTGTTCTTCCTTATCTGAAGGTCGAGCATCCAGCCTATCACCGCTCCCTGAGTATAGTACGACAGTGTGACGTTCGGGGAGTTCGCGTCGGTCCTGTAGAACTTGATCCAAGTGTCGAAGCTCGATTCCTGGGCGCTCTGCCACCTCCCGCCATGAAGTGACTTCATCACGTTGATGTTTATCGCGAAGGCGTCGAGGAACTCCGGGACCGTGTATATCCCTGCCTTCCTCAGGACAAAGTCGTCGTAGTAGCTCGTTATACCCTCGGCCACCCAGAGTGACTTCGTGTAGGTCTCGGAAGAGTAGTTGAACGGTCCGAGACCCTTCGGCCGCATCCTCTTCACGTTCCACGTGTGGAAGAACTCGTGTGAGAAGAGCCCCATCATCAGGTTGTACTCCTCCTTTGGAACGAACCTCAGCCGCGGGGCAAAGCACACGGTGCTGTTCAGGTGTTCAAGGCCTCCCCCGACTTCGTCGGTGAGATTGACGATGAAGACGTACTTCTTGTAGGGAATGTTCCCGAATATCCGGACCTCACTCTCTACTATCTTCCTGATGTCGTCCGTGACTCTCCCAGTGTCCACCGCCGACGCGCCGAAGAACGAGACCTGATGCTCCACGCCGTCGACCTGGAATGATCGTATCTCCTGGTTCCCGGCTTCGATGGGGGAATCTATCAGCACGTCCATGTTCGGTGCGACAAACTCCCAATCTGACGACTGCTCCAGCCCGGTGGCCACCCTTTCCCACCCGGGGTAAGGAACGAGCTTCAGCTTGATTGGGGCTCTCTCGCTGCCCACCGGGTAGATGAACACGCTGGCCCCGTTGATTATCGCATGGACTGGGTCCAGGTAGCTCTTCGTGTCGTGATACTCGAAGGCGTAGACGGAGTACTCGACTACCAGCGTTTCGGTGGTCCCCGTCCAGTCCACCCTCCACGTGTTCTTCGTCTCCTTCTCGACTTTCGCCGCCTTCCAGTCGTCTCCAGCTCCAGTCTTCGCACTGACTTCCAGCACGTTCCTCGGCATGTCTTCTATGGCGTAGTGCCCCGGCGTCCAGACGGGCATCATGAGCCTCATCGGCCCGTTGGCCGGACCACCGAGACTGACCTTTAGAGTCACATCCAAGTAGTGCGTGTTCGCCCGAGCCATCGATACGACGTATTCAAGCGGCTTGTCCGTCACTGTATCCCCCACCTCATGCGGTCACGGCAGCAATCTTAAGCTTGACACCCGCGACTGTGACCTCGCTTGCAGTTCGTCATGAGCGTCGGTCCACTTCACTCCGAAGATTCATCCTTCAGAGAGTTGACGTAGGCCGTGACGACCCCGTGCGCGGGGTTGGCCTGGAGGGCTTGGAGTTCAATCCTCTTCTTGTTTTCGCGGAGCGTCCGCCTCAGCTCTAACATGAGGGGGCTCGCTTTCCTGACCTCTTCCCTGTTCGCTTCGGCCACGACCGATTCATGGTCGCATACGATGGTCAGTCGTCGGTTCGTCGACTTGAGTTCCCCAATCGCGAACAGAATCGCTCTGATTTCTGCATCGTCGCTCTCAGTCTCCTCTACCTGCTTGGCCCCGCGCCCGCCGTCGCCGTCCACCAAATAGCCGACGTACGCCTTCCTGGGAAGCGTGGGGTCGTGCACGTTCAGTATCTTCGCGTCCACGTACACCTTCGTACGCCCGGCGATGGGGCCACGCAGCCTCACGGGCGCTACACCTCTCCGGCGCAAGATAAGCTTCTGCTGCGCGGCCATTCGGGTGCCACTCGTTGGGCACTGTTGGAGAGAACCTGCAGGGGCGGTCTCCCGCTTAAATAACAAAAGGCCCCGGTCCGGGTCGTGGAGACGCCTGGCCCCGGAGCGGCCCTCCCGCTTACCGATCCGCATTCAGTGCCAGAGGAAGCGTCCGGCCTTACGAGGGTCATGTGGTTCGGGGTCCTCTATCTGGTCGGGATGGCAGTGGGCTGGGCTTTCGCTCTGTATGTTCTAGGGACATTCTTTGCGACCCTTTCGAGCGTTGTCCCAAGCCCTGGCCCGGTGACGAATTCGACATTCGGTCCGTTCCCCAACTCCACAATCGGCCCGTCCGCAAACCAGACCGCTGGGCAGGCCATGGTCACCATCGGCCCCTTGTTCCGGAGTTTCTCTCTGTTTCTTCCCGTGTCTGTCGTGATCGAGCTCGCCGCTCTCGCGTCCCTGACAATGGGCTTCCGCAAGTTGGGCAAAGTCGACAGGAGCAGGTTTTCGACTCCTTCGACTCTGATGCTCGTGATGATTGCCGGCACCTTTGTGGCCGCCGCCGGTGCCCTTCTGCTCTTCAGCGACCTTTCTAGCTTCATCACGAAGGCATCAGGCGCTCTGCCTGTCGCGCAGCCGGCAGGGGACATGGCAGCGGTCGGGTCTTTCTTGCTGTATACAGTCTTGGTGTTCGTAGGCGCCATCCTGACCTTCGTGGGCCTGATCGGAGGGCTGATGCTGGGATTGTGGCGCGCAGGCTCGCGCTATGACGAGACGCTGCTGAAGCTCGCGGCAGTATTCGTCATCATCCCGTTCCTGAACATCGTAGCGCCGATACTAGTAATCGTCGGGGCCCACGGAGCCAAAAGCCGGCTTTCCCAACCCCATTAGCTCGTCCGAGGCACCTTTAACCTCCGAGAGGATTAGCATTAAATATCATCCGAGGCTTTCTCATCGCGTGGCAGAAAAGCCAACCGCAGCTTTCATCCTATCTCTAGTTGGCGGAATCTTCTATCTCCTCGCTGGAATCGTCATCGCCGCAATAGCGGCCTTCATCGGCGCCTTGGCAAGTTTCGCAAGCATGGGGGCAGTCGGCTTGGGCGTGGCAGCCGGGGGTGCCGTGGGGCTCGTTTGCGGCATAATCATTATCGTCGGGGCCGTGATGATGAACTCTTCGGACAAGTCCAGGGTTCGCACAGGAGCAATCATCGTCCTAGTCCTGACAATCATCGGGGCATTATTCACGGTCGGCGGATTCGTAATCGGAGGCATACTCGCCTTTGTTGGCTCTATCCTGGGCCTAACTTGGAAGCCGACGGCAACGATGCCGCCTCCTCCAGCCCCAACTTCGTAGTCACCGACATCCGACCAGCCTCTAACTTCGAGGTAGTTGGTCAGTCCCAGCAGCGCAACTGCTCAGGCTTCGGGCCGACTCCATACTGTCAACTGATGTCCGGCCCAGTGGCCAAAGGCTAAATCGCCCCACATTGTCGGGCGGCCAGATGGCCGGAGTAGGGCAAGTCCCGAGGTTCTTCTTCCTGACGAAGGGCGTGGGCAGGCACAAGGAGCAGCTTTCCTCCTTCGAGGTCGCCCTGAAGGACGCAGGTATCAGCTCATACAATCTAGTCACGGTTTCCAGCATCGTGCCCCCTGGCTGCAAGCAAATCACCAAGGAGCAGGGGGCGGAGATGCTCAAGCCGGGCGAAATCGTCTTCCTGGTTCTCGCACGCAACTCCACGAACGAACCGCACAGGCTGCTGGCCTCATCAATCGGGCTTGCCATCCCCAAGGACGAAGCGGTGCACGGCTACCTGTCCGAGTGGCATGGGTACGGCGTGACCGACGAGGAGGCGGGCGAATACAGCGAAGACCTTGCGGCCCAGATGCTAGCGTCGACTCTGGGGCTAGACTTCGACATCAATACATCCTGGGACGAGCGTGAGCAGGTCTTCAAGTCCTCGGGGAAGATCATAAAGACGGCGAACATAACTCAGAGCGCCGTTGCAATCAA
>Ga0187771_10000829_pt1 | contig 19711 bp, 20 predicted proteins | sample 0116_SJ02_MP15_1_FD_133139 | JGI IMG/M metagenome (GOLD analysis project Ga0187771, IMG submission 133139) | Tropical peat soil microbial communities from peatlands in Department of Meta, Colombia - 0116_SJ02_MP15_10_MG | ecosystem: Environmental > Terrestrial > Soil > Wetlands > Peat | place...
CAGATGCCGCCGTTCATCCAGGACGTCACCTATCTGATCTATTCGCGATATTACGTCACCATCATCAAAGACATATTTCTGAAAGGTTCGGGCCTCTCTGCGATGGCCGCGCCGATTCTGTTCCTTATCGTCTACGCGCTCGCGGTTATGTTTCTCGCCGCGCGCGCCTTCCGCAAGCGACTGGACTGAGCCATGTTCGGCCGCATTGTCCCCATGCTGATGAAGGAGTTCATCGAGCTCAGGCGCGACAAAGGCGCGCGTTTTCTTCTCATCGCGCCGCCGATCATTCAAATGCTGCTGTTCGGCTACGCGGCGACCTACGACGTCAATCACGTGTCAACGGCGGTGCTCGACCTCGATCACTCGCAGGAAAGCCGCGAGCTGATTGCGCGCTTCACCGCGAGCAACCGGCTGAATGTGGTGGCGGTGGCGCAATCGCAACAGCAAATTACCGAGGCAATCGACGCCAGCGACGCCGCTGTCGCGCTGGTCATCCATGCCGGCTTCGCCGAACTCCTGCGCAAAGGCCAAGGGGCGCCGCTGCAAGTCATCGTCGACGGCACCAATTCCAACACGGCGCTTATTTCGCTCGGCTACATCAACACGATCGCCGCCGGCTTCGCCCAAGACTACACCTCCGATCTCATGCAGCGGACGGGCGGCATTCAGGGCATGCGCACCGTTCAAGTGACGGTCGATCAGCGGCCTTGGTACAATCCCGACTTGAACGGCCGCTGGTTCTTCGTGCCCGGCGTGATCGGCACCTTGACGCTGGTCATCGTGGTCAATCTGACCGCCTTCGCCATCGTGCGCGAGCGGGAGGTGGGAACGCTCGAACAGATCATGGTGACGCCGATCCGGCCGGCCGAATTCATCCTCGGCAAGACGGTGCCGTTCTTTATTGTCGGCTTGGGCGAAGTCAGCCTGGTGACGCTGGTCGGCGTGCTCTGGTTTCAGGTGCCGTTTGTCGGCAATCCGCTGGTGCTGCTGGTGGGAACCACGCTTTACCTGCTCAGCACCTTGGCGCTTGGCCTGCTCATTTCAACGCTGTGCTCGACGCAGCAGCAGGCGTTCTCGACGAATTTCTTCGTGTTGAACCCGTTCTTCATCCTGTCCGGCTTCAGCTTCCCGATCGCGAGCATGCCGACGGTGCTGCAATGGTTCACCTATATCAACCCGCTGCGGTACTTCTTGATTGTCATCCGCGGCACGTTCCTCAAGGGTGTCGGATTTGCCGTGCTGTTGCCCGATCTTGCCGCGATGGCGCTCATTGCTGCGATCTTGTTAACGGTTAGTATCTTGCGGTTCAGAAAGACGCTTGAGTAGTAGGGCGCTGCAAGGCGCATAGCGTTACCTTGCCCTGTGTCCGCGCGCAAATGCATTAACCGGAAACCGTAACGCGCTTGATCTGCGTCAACGACAATCGTGGAAGCCGGTATAAGAGACGGCTAAATTCCGCTGGAAGCGATGGGAGGCATCGATGAAGTCATTCGTGATCGCTCCGGCTTTGTCGTGTGTAGTCCTGTCGGTCGCCGGCGCGCAATCGACGTCGCCAGGACAACGACCGGCGCAAGGCGACGCCTATATGCCGGACCTTGGCGACTTGATGAGCACGACGCAGCCTCGCCATTTCAAGCTGTGGTTTGCCGGCAACGTCAAGAACTGGCCGCTCGCCGATTACGAACTGACGGCTATCCGTAAGAGCCTTCGAGGCGGCGGCCACGATGTACCCGACCCTCGACACCGTTTCCGAAAAGAAGCTGATCGAAGAAGTGAGCTATCCGGCGCTCGATGAGATCGCCAAGGCGATCAAGGCACAAGACGGCGTTTTCCAAGTCGTTCGAGAAGCTCACCGAAGCCTGCAACGACTGTCACAAGAGACGCGCGTTCCGTTCATCGCCATTCGCATCCCGACCTCGTCGCCGTTCAGCAACCAGTCGTTCTCGCCGGCGCCCTGAGCGCTTGCACTTCGGCAATGATTTGGTCGGCGGCGTCATCCGCGGCGGCAGCAACGTCGTACGTCAGCGGGGCGCCGGGCTCGAATTCGAGGCCCTCGATCGCATAGACAATGATGTCGCGCGGAGCGCGGCCAAGCGTGCGCGCCAGCGCGATGGCCTCGGCAAAGCCGAAGGCGTGGCTTGAGGCGGCCGACGGCGCATGCGGCAGTTCATCGCTGGCCAGATCGATGCGGCAGATGCGGCCGGCGGCATGCTGCGGGGCCGCGGCGTCCACGCACACTGCGGCGTCGAATCCGGCCCAATCCTCGATCAGCGACAGCATATCCCCGGCGCGCGCGAGCAATGTCACATCCGGCGGCAGCCGATCCACGAGCTTCGCCGCGACCAGCGCGCCGATCCCGTCATCGCCGCGGTCGGCATTGCCGAGAGCGAGCACCAGCACCTTGCGGCGGGCGGATGGGCTCATGCGCGGTTGACCGACAGCTTGAGGAAGTGCGCCGAACAGGAGATGCAGGGGTCGTAATTGCGGATGCTGCGCTCGCAGCGGTCGCGGATCACGTCGTCGGGCTGGTCGAGAACCGTCGCCGCCATGGCGGCAAGATCGGCCTCGATACTCGGCTGGTTCTGCGAGGTCGGCGGCACGATGCGCGCCTTGCCGATGCTGCCATCGGCGGCGAAATCGTAACGGTGCCAACAAATGCCGCGCGGCGCCTCGGTGCAACCGAAGCCTACGCCCGCGCGCGGCGCTATCGGCACGGCGGCGGCCGCGGGCGGCTCGTAGCCCGCAATCAGCCGCAAGGCCTCCTCGCAGGCATAGACGATCTCGATCGCGCGCACGACGATGCTGCGGAACGGATTGTTACAGACCGCGCCCAAGCCTGCCTCGCGCGCCAGCGCCTGAACCGGCGCGGACAGCCGGTCGAAATTGAGCGCAAAGCGGGCGAGCGGCCCCACCACATAGGCGCCGCGCCGCTTGATGAGCGAATGCAGCGCGGTCGAATGCGCCACTTGCCGCTCCTCGAACTCGCTCTCATAGTCGGCGATGGCGATGTCGAGGCCGCGATTGGAGACGAGGCGTCCTTCGCTGATCGGATACTCGCTCGAATGGCGCAGGGCGACGAATTCGTAGTCCCGTTCGAAAGCGGGGAAGGGGAACGTCGCCACCCAGCGCACGAGATCGACCGCGATGTCGCGCGCCCGCTTCAGGTTGTCGGCGAGCGATGCAAGCTCGGCGCGGCCCGGCACCCGGTAGAAGCCGCCAGGCCGCACGTTGACCGGGTGAATCTCGCGCCCGCCGAGCGCGCGCATCAGCTCGTTGCCGGCTTTCTTCAGCGTCAGCGCGTCGCGCACCCTGTCGCCGTGCCGTTCGGCCATGCGGATTGCATCGGGGAAACCGAGGAAGTCCGGCGCATGCAGCATGACGACGTGTAGCGCGTGGCTTTCGATCCATTCGCCGCAATAGATCAGCCGCCGCAGCGCCCGCAATTGGCCGTCGACTGTGACGCCGAAGGCGTTCTCGATCGCCTGTACCGCGCTCATCTGATAGGCGATCGGGCAGATGCCGCAGATGCGCGCGACTAGGTCGGGCGTTTCCATGTAGCCGCGCCCGCGCAGCAACGCCTCGAAGAAGCGCGGCGGCTCGAAGATGCGCAGCGCAGCCGAAGCGACCCGGCCGTCGCTGATCGTCAGATCGAGCGCGCCTTCGCCCTCGACGCGAGCGAGCAGGTCGACGGCGATGGTCCTAGTCGCCATGGGCCTCGCTCTCCTTCTGGAACGGCGCGGCGGCGGCGTTGAAGGTGCGGAAGGCGCGCTTGATGTCGCCAGGAGCGGCGCCGAGCGTCTGCCACTCGCGCGCCAGCGCCGCCGTGTTCGGCGTTTCCATCGGTCCGTAGCAGCCGTAACAGCCGCGCCGCATCGCTGGGCAGATCGCGCCGCAGCCGGCATGCGTCACCGGCCCGAGGCACGGCGTGCCCTGCACCAGGACGCAGATCGCGCTGCGCTGCTTGCACTCGATGCAGACGCTGTGCGAGGCGATCGCCGGCTTGCGGCCGGCCAGAAACGCCGAGATCACTTCGACGAGCTGCGCCTTGTTGATCGGGCAGCCGCGCAGCTCGTAGTCGACCGGCACATGCGCCGAGATCGGCGTCGAGGTGGCGAGGGTCTTGATGTATTGCGGCGACGCGTATACGGCGGCGATGAAGTCGTTGACGTCGGCGAAGTTGCGCAGCGCCTGGATGCCCCCCGCGGTGGCGCAGGCGCCGATGATGACGAGGTGCTTCGATTGCGCGCGCACCATGCGGATGCGCTCGGCGTCGTGCGCCGTGGTGATCGAGCCTTCCACCAGGGACAGATCGTAGGGCCCTGCGGCGATCGCGCTCGACGCCTCGGGGAAATTGGCGATGTCGATGACCGAGGCCAAGCTGATGAGCTCGTCCTCGCAGTCGAGCAGCGAAAGCTGGCAGCCGTCGCAGGAGGCGAATTTCCACACCGCGAGACGCGGGCGCGGGCTCATGTCAGATCTCCCGGACCGCGAGGATCGGAGCAATGCGATCGTAGCGCATCACTGGTCCGTCCTTGCAGATGAAGTCCGGGCCGAACTGGCAATGCCCGCACAGGCCGATGGCGCACTTCATGTTGCGTTCCATAGAGAGATAAATGCGGTCGGCGGCGACGCCGGCGTCGCGCAGCGCGTTGGCGGAAAAGCGCATCATGATTTCCGGGCCGCAGATCAGCGCGACGGTGTCGTGCGGGTCGAACGGCGCGCGCGGGATCAAGGCCGGCACCACGCCAACATTGCCGCGCCATTCCGGGTCGGCGTGGTCGACCGTCACGCCGATATCGACGTCGAGCCGCTGCCGCCATTGCTCCAGTTCATGACGGAAGAGCAGATCCTGCGGATTACGGCTCCCCACAAGAATCACAACGCGGCCGTAGCGGCTGCGGTTGCCGAGCACCTGATAGATCGCCGGCCGCAGCGGCGCGAGGCCGAGACCGCCGGCGACGATGACCACGTCCGCGCCCTCGGCTCGCGCGATCGGCCAGCCTTGGCCGAACGGCCCGCGCAGGCCAACCGTCGCGCCTGTCGTCAGCCTGGCAATGGCGCCGCTGACGGCCCCAACATCGCGCACGGTATGCACGAAGGTGCGCCGATCATTCGGGTCGCCACTCAGGCTGATGGCCACCTCGCCGATGCCGAAGGCATAGAGCATGTTGAATTGCCCGGGCTGGAACGCCGGCCGCGCGCCGTCGTGCGGCACGAGCTCTAGCGTCACAGTGTCGGCCAGCTCGCGCTGCGCGCGGCTGACGCGATAGAGTTGCGGGATAAGCGGATCCGGCGGCGCGCCCATGTCAGCGCTTTCCATAAATGTCGAGGATCTGCAGCCGGGTCGCGTGCAGACGCTGTACCAGCACCGACAGGAACCGCTTCATCATCGCGTAGCCGAGGTCGTGGTCAGCCTCGCATTTGCCGCGCAGGCAGGCGGCATCGATGCCGATCGCCCGTGTGAGCTCGACGGCGCGCGCATCGAAGGTCCAGCGATAGGGCGGCACCAGCCAAGAGGCGCCGACGATCTCGCCCTGGCCAAGCGTGGCGAAGACCAGCGGCGCTTGCCCCGGCGCGACGATCTCAAGCGCGACATGGCCGTGCCGGATCACGAAGAACTCGTTCGCCGGCTCGCCCTCGTGGAACAGATACTGGCCGGCATTGAACATGTGATTGCGCGCGCAGCCGGCGATCAACTTGCCCTGCGCCGGCGGAAGACCTGCGAAGAAGGGATGCTCCTTCAAGATGTGCTCGATGTCCGGCATGTCATGCCCCTTTCGCCGTTTGCGGCGCAGCCCTGATGGCGGCGGCCTCTTCGGTGATGTCGATGCCGACCGGGCACCAGGTGATGCACCGGCCGCAGCCGATGCAGCCCGAAGTACCGAATTGATCGATCCAGTTGGCGAGCTTGTGCGTCATCCACTGCCGGTAGCGCGCCTTGGTGGACTTGCGCACGCTGCCGCCGTGGATGAAGGAGAAATCCATGGTGAAGCAGGAATCCCACTTGCGGATGCGCTCGGCGGAAGCGTCGGTGAGGTCGCTGTGATCCTCGACCGTGGTGCAGAAGCAGGTCGGGCAAACCATGGTGCAGTTGCCGCAGGTGAGGCAGCGCTCGGCGATGGCATCCCAGCGCGAGTGGTTCGGATTGGCTTGCAGCAGCTCCTTGAGGCCATCGGTGGAGAGGCTGCGGCCCATGCGGCTTGCGGTGCAGGCGACAACGGCGTCCGCCGCGGCAAGCTGTGCGTGGCTCGCCGGCCTATGCGACAACTCGGCAAGCACTTCGCTGCCGGCGTCGCTGCCGACCTCGACCAGGAATTCATGCGTGTCGCCATCAAGCAGCTCGGTCAGCGCGAGATCGAAACCCGATTCAGCCTTCGGCCCGGTTTGCATGGAGGCGCAGAAACAGGTGCCGCCCGCTTCGCCACAATTGACGGCGACGATGAAGGCGTCGCGCCGACGCATCGCATAGGCAACGTCAGGATAAGGACCCTCGCAGAACACCCGGTCCTGGATGGCGATCGCGTGCAACTCGCAGGCGCGCACGCCGATGAAGGCGAATTTTTCATTCGTCTTCGGTACCGCCGCGATCGTGACACCCGTGTCATCTTTGCGCGCGGTCCACAGCGTCTCCACCGGCGGATGCAGGAAGCGCTTCCACGATTGCGGCCCGACGGCAAAACCGAACAGCGCGCCGTCAGCGCGCTGCTCCAGGCGGTAGCGTCCCGCCTCCTGCCGGTCGGTCCACCCGGCCGGCAAATCGCCGACGCCGGCAATCGTGTCGTTGACGATCGCGCCGTCGCGCACAGTCGGTCCCACAACCTGATACCGGCGCGCCGCCAGAGCATCGATGAGCCCTTGCAGGGCGTCGGCGGAGATCACCGCCGTAGTCGCCGAAGATCGTTCCATCGCCGATCACTCCGCGGAACTCTCGCGTGCTCAATGCTTGTAACAATTAGCAAATCCGGATGTTTCCGGTTTGATCCAGAACAACGGCGCCAATTGGCGCCAATGCGCGGTTCGTCGGAGCGGACGCATCGCCTGCTTTGATCAGAGTCAACGCGTTCCATTGGCGACATGGTAAGGGAGCGGCATGCAGCTCACCTCGCACGCCTTTCAGGACGGCAAAGTCATCCCCCGTCGCTATACCTGCGACGGCGATGATCTGTCGCCGCCGCTTGCCTGGAGCGGAGCGCCGGCGCAAACGCGTAGCTTCGCGCTGGTCTGCGACGATCCCGACGCGCCGGGCGGCACTTGGCACCATTGGGCAGCTTACGACATTCCGGCCAATCAGTCGGCGCTCGCCGAGGGCGCCGCGAGCCGTAGCCTCGCGCTCGGCTTCAAGCAGGGCGTCAACGATTTCGGCGCGCCAGCCTATGGCGGCCCGTGTCCGCCGCATCGGCACGGCCCGCATCATTATCATTTCCGGCTCTTGGCGCTGTCGCTCGATCATCTGCCGCTCGGCCGTGCGCCGTCATGCGCGGAGGTCGAACGCGCGGCGCGCAAGCATGTGATCGCCGAGGCGCGCCTCGTAGGATTGTACGAACGATGAGAGTCGCGCGCCCAGACGGCCGCGAGTCCAGCAAGCGAATGTCGCGCCGATTACCCCGGCACATTGTCGTGCTCGGGTTGATCAGTCTGCTGAACGCCATGTCGTCGGCGATGGTCTACGGCCTGCTGCCGATCTTCCTGGTACGGGTGCTCGGCGCCACCGTGGGCTCGGTCGGCCTGATCGAGGGCATTGCCGAGGCCATGACGTCGTGCACGAAAATTCTGTCCGGCTTTGCCAGCGATTGGATGCGCCGCCGCAAACCGTTGGTGTTGCTCGGCTATGCGATTTCGGCGATCAACAAGTTGCTGTTCCCGCTCGCCGGCGACGTATTCACCGTCTTTGTGGCGCGCGTCATCGATCGCGCCGGCAAGGGCCTTCGCGATGCGCCGCGCGACGCCTTCCTGACCGATGTGACGCCGACGCGGGTTCGCGGATCGGGCTTCGGCTTGCGGCTTGCGTTCTATACGACCGGCTTTGTCGTTGGGCCGCTCGCCGCCATGCTGCTGATGAGAATGAGCGGTGATGACTTTCGCCTGACCTTCTGGATTGCCGCAATCCCAGCCTTTATGGCGATCGCCGTCGTGCTGTTTGGCTTGCGGGAGCCGGTCCGCACCGGGTTTGCCGCCAGGCCGTTGCGGATGCTGCGGCGGGCCGAGTTTGCGCGTCTGACGGGCAGATTCTGGTGGGCCATTGCCATTGCGAGCCTGCTGTCATTGGCGCGTTTCAGCCACGCGTTTCTCGTGCTGAAAGCCCACGATGTCGGCATTGATGCCGCGTACGTGCCGGCGATGCTGCTCCTCATGCATCTGGTTTATGCGATTGCCGCGTACCCGTTCGGCGTGCTCGCCGATCGGATGGATCGCCGGCTGCAACTCGGCATCGGGACGGCCATTCTGGTTGGCGCCGATATCGTCCTGGCCGCCGCGCAAGTCGGCTGGACGAGCTTCATTGGCGCCGCGCTTTGGGGCCTGCAGATGGCGGTGACGCAGGGCCTGCTGCTAGCATCGGTCGGCGATGCCGCTCCCGCGCAACTGCGCGGCACGGCGTTTGGCATTTACGATCTGGCCCTCGGCATCGCGACATTCGTGGCCAGCGCGGCCGCCGGCGCATTGTGGACGGCCGGCGGACCGTTATTGGCTTTCGGCTTTAGCGGAATGATCGGGATGGCCGCGATTGTGCTGCTGCTGTTGCAGCCGATGCCGAGAATGGTTCGTCTGCCTTCGTGACATGCAACTGGAAACGGCTTTACCCATGGCCGCGACACCGCCGCCAGATGCAATTGCTCCCCCGGCCGAAGTCGTTCCGGCCGTTCGTCCGTCGCGCGTCTTCGTGGCGCTGAAGATCGCGTCGGAGATCGCGCAGACGCTGGCGCAGTACGGTCACGTCCTCGAACGATTTCCCGTTCGTCTCATCGCACCTGCCGATATCCATCTGACGCTGGTGCCGCCATGGAACGAGGCCTCGATCCCGCAGACGATCGAGAGGCTGCGTCGCGTGGCCGGCCAATGCGGCTCGTTCACGCTCAAGTTTGAGCATGTTGGCTATGGGCCGGAGCCGCGATTTCCACGCCTGCTGTGGGCGAGTTGTGCAGCGACGGACGCGCTTGCCGCCTTGCGCGCGGCGCTGCTTGCCGAGTTCGGCCAGACCGACGAGCGGCCGTTCCGGCCGCATGTGACGCTCGCCCGCATCCGCAACAATGGGCGCTGGATCGCGCGCAAGTGTCCGATCGATCAGGATATCGCGCTTACGCAGCGCGTGGACTCGGTCGAGCTGATGCAATCGCCGCCGCCGGGCGAGAACGGCTACACGGTGCTGGCGTCACTGCCCCTGCTGGCTGCGGCGGTGTGACGGCTTCTGGCGTGGGCTTTCTTCGGCCAGACGAGCGAATACCGCCTGCACGATGGGCAACTGGCCCTTGAGGATCTTGCGTGCGGCCTGTTCGGCGGTGAACCAGCCGGCGCGATCGACCTCGGGAAACTCTTTAGTCATGCCCGATTTCGGCGGCCAAGCCAACGGAAACGAGCCCGATTTGAGATCGCGCGGATCGAAGTCGCCTTCCACCGCGAAAGCGTGAATGAGCTTGCCGCTCGGCTGCTTGAAACTGCCGAGCTCGATAAAGGTGCCGCGCGGCCGCAAGCCGGTCTCTTCCGCGAATTCCCGCTTAGCCGCGGCGAGCGGCGTCTCGTCGTCTTCGATGAGGCCCTTGGGGATCGACCAGGCGCCCTCATCTTTCTTGGCCCAGAACGGCCCGCCCGGGTGCGCCAGAAGCACCTCGGGCGCCGGCCCCGTGCGCCGATAAAGAACCAGACCGGCGCTGCGTTCCGCCATCGTCCGCTCTATTGCGCCGGGCTGGCGACCGCTGACGGCTCAACCACCAGCACCGGCACGCGCCGCGCCGAGGCGAGCGCCGAGGCGACGCCGTCCTCGAAGGCGCCGCGTGTCATCACGATCAGCCGCTCCTGCACGAAACGGAACGCCTGCGCGCAGGTGGCCGGATCGGGCAGGCGGGCCTTGGGTGCGGTCATGCGCTTGACCGACAGGCCGGCCTCGGCGGCAGCGCGGATCGGCGCCTCTCGACCGGCCTGGCCATCGGCCTCGATGACCACCAGCTCTTCCTGCGCCGCGATCGCGATCGCGGCGGCCACTTCGATGCTGGGATCCTCGGGCGAGGTCGCGATGGCGACGATCGGCCCCCTGCTGCGCACGATGTGGCGCGGCACGAGCATGACCGCGGGGGCCGAGGCAAAGGCCGCCCGCAACAGCCAGGCGAATTGCTGGCTCGCCCGCTCGGCTGCGCTTAGCGGCTCGACGATCATGACGATGTCGCCGGCGCGCGAGATCGAGGCGATGGCTTGCCCGATCGGCCCGCGGGCGATCTCGAATTGCGACTTGGTCACCAGGCGCCGCGCCGCTTCGGCGAAGATGCGCTCGATGTTGCGCGCGGCGCGGTCGAATTCGTCCGACACCCGCTCGATATCGATCGCATGCCAGCCGCCGCCGAGCGTTCTGAGTTCGCGCGCGAACGGGATGCCGGCGAGGTCGCGCAGGCTGGTGTCCTCGAACAGCAGGCCGTGCAACTCGAGATTCAACAGATCGGCTAGCTCGGCCGCGATCTGCATCGTGCGGTCGGCGGCGCTCGGCTGCAGCCCCAGCACGAGCCTTTTGAAGCTATGCGGTTGCTTCGGCATGATCAATTCGCCGGTAGCGTGGGCATGCTCGGATTGGCGAAATTGCGTCGGATGCTGGCGAAGACGCGCAGCCGATCTTCCACCCGACGATTGATGCTGTCTTGCGGATAGGCGCCGTCGCTGCCGCGCGCGCCGGCAGCCGCGCCGGTCAACAGCGCAATGCCTTCGTCGATCGTGGCAATCGGATAGATGGCGAAGCGGCCGGCGGCGCAGGCCTCGGTGACGTCCTTGCGCAGCATCAGGTGCTGCACATTCGCCTGCGGGATCAGCACGCCCTGCGTTCCGGTCAAGCCGCGCTTGGCGCAGATATCGAAGAAGCCCTCGATCTTCTCGTTGACGCCGCCGATCGCCTGGATCTCGCCATGCTGGTTGACCGAGCCGGTGACGGCAAGATCCTGCCGCAACGGCGCCTCGGCGAGCGCCGAGAGCAGGCTGTAGAGCTCGGCGGAGGAGGCGCTGTCGCCCTCCACCCCGCCATAGGACTGCTCGAACACCAGGCTGGCGTACAGCGACATCGGCGTATCGAGCGCGTAACGGCCGGCGAGGAAGCCGGAGAGGATCAGCACGCCCTTGGAATGCAGCGGCCCGCCGAGCTCGACCTCGCGCTCGATGTCGACCACCTTGCCGCTGCCTGGCCGCACCTGGCAGGTGATGCGGCTCGGGAAGCCGAACGAGAAGCCGCCGAGCTGGGTGACGCTGAGGCCGTTGATCTGGCCGACATGCGCGCCCACGGTGTCGATCAGCGCGACTTTTTCCAGGATGCTCTCCTGCATGCGGTCGCGCAGGCGCGCCGCGCGCTGGATGCGCGCCTGCAAGGCGCGGTCGACGTCGGCGCGCGCGATGACGCTGCGCTTGTTTTCGCGTGCACAGAAATCCGCCTCGATCAGGATCTCGCGCAATTGTTCCACCACCAGCGTCAGCTTGTTGGCGTGATCGGCGGCGCGCGCCGCGTGTTCGAGCACGAGCGCGACCGCCTCGCTGTCGAGCGGATTGAGCTTGTCGCGCTGCGCCAGCGCGGCGATGAGGCGCGCGAGCATCGCCTCATTCTCCGGCGTGCGCGCGAGATCGTTTTCGAAATCGGCCAGCACCTTGAAATGCTCGGCCAGGTCGGGATCGAGCGCGGCGAGCAGGAAATAGAGGAGCCGGTCGCCGAACAGGATCAGCTTCACATTGAGCGGGATCGGGTCGGGCTCGAGCGACACCGTGCTGGCGAAGCCGAGGAAGCGGCCGATGTCCTCAATGGCGATCTCGCCCCGCCGCAGCGTGCGCTTGAGCGCCGCCCAGCTGAACGGCTCCTGCAGCACGCTGCGCGCGTCGAGCAGCAGATAGCCGCCGTTGGCGCGGTGGATGGCGCCGGCCTTGATCAGACGGAAGTTGGTGACCAACGCGCCGCGCAGCGGGATATATTCGATGCGGCCGATCAGATTGGCGAGGGCGGGATGCAGCTCCTCGATGACCGGCGCGCCCGGCTGCTCGCCGTCCTTGGTAACCAGCACATTGACCTCGTAGCGATCAAACGGGCTGCCCGGGCGGAATTCGGCGAGCTCGATCTCCTCCTCGTCGCTCTTGCCGACGAACATGCCGATATTGTCGAGCAGATCGGCGCGCACCGCCTCGATGTGCTGGACGACGCGCGGGATGTCATGGAACGCGGACTTGGTATCCTCGATCAACAGGTCGAGCGCATATTTCGCCGTGTCGCGGTTGAGCTGGCGGACTTCGTCGCGCCGCTGCTTCTCCCACTGCGGAATCTGGTGGATGATGTGCTCGAGATCTTTCTCCAAGGCCTCGATGGCTGCCTGCACCTCGCGGCGCTTGGCCTCGGGCCAGCTGCGGAACTCGTCGGGCGGCACGACCTGGTCGTTCTTGGCCGGCGCCAGCGCGAAGCCGAGCGGCGTGCGCAGCAGCACGATGTCGCTCTGGGCGGCTTTGTCATGCAGCGCGGAAAAGGCGTCGCCCTGCTTCTTCTGGAACGACTCGTCGATGGCGCCGCGCCGGGTCTGATAGTCCTCGCTCTGGAACACCGCCGGCAGCGCGATCTTCACGTCGTCGATCAGCTTATGCATCGCGTCGTGAAATTTGCGCGCCTTACCGGCCGGCAGCGCGATGGCGACGGGCCGTTCGTTGTCGGCGAAATTGTTGACATAGACCCAGTCGGACGGGCTCGGCTTGTCGCGCGCCTCTTGCGCGAGCATCGCCTTGACGGCGTCCTGCATGCGGGCGCCGTTCGGGCCGATGACAAACAGATTGAAGCCGGTCTTGTCGACCTGCGTGCCGAAGCGGATCGCTTCGAGTGCGCGGGTCTGGCCGACCAGACCGTCTACCGGCGTCAGGTCCGCGGTGGTCGTGAACTTGAGCGCGGACAGATCGGTCGGCCGATAGAGCTGATCGGCCGCCAGCGCCTCGACGCTTTTCCCGAATGTGACGACATCCACGTCAGACCCTCCTCGCTGAGGACGGTATTTCAGCCGATAGGGTCGCGCGTTCCTTGACGTGCATCAACATCGGCCCGGTCGAGTTTGCCGGCATGCTGTTCAAATGTTTAACAGCGCGGTTTGGTTGCACCGACATGACGCCTCGTCACGGACGCAGCGCCTCCGCCGGGGAGGTAAAGGGTAGCCGCAGCGCGTCGGCGACGGCGCGGCAGGTGAGCTTGCCCGCGTGCACGTTGAGGCCGCTGCGCAGATGCGCGTCGCCGGCGAGCGCCCGCACGACGCCCTTGTCGGCGATGGCCAGGATGAACGGGCGCGTCGCCTGATTGAGCGCAAAGGTCGAGGTGCGCGGCACCGCGCCCGGCATGTTGGCGACGCAGTAATGCACCACGCCGTCGACCACGAAGGTCGGCTGCGAGTGCGTGGTCGGATGCGAGGTCTCGGCGCAGCCGCCCTGGTCAATCGACACATCGACGATCACCGAGCCGGGTTTCATCGCCGCGACCGTGCGCCGCGTGATCAGCTTGGGCGCGGCGGCGCCCGCCACCAAGGCGGCGCCGATCACCACATCGGCCGCGATGCACAGTGCGCTGATCGCTTCGGGGCTCGCCGTGACGGTGCGCAGGCGCCCGCCATAGGATTTGGAAAAATGCCGCAGCGTCGCTTCGCTCCGCGCGGTGACGGTGACATCGGCCCCCATGCCGATGGCGACGTCGACCGCATTGCCGCCCACGCCGCCGCCGCCGAGCACGACCACCTCAGCCACCGGCACTCCGGCGATGCCGCCGAGCAGGATGCCGCGCCCGCCGTGCGGGCGTTCGAGCCAATGCGCGGCGACTTGCGGCGCCATGCGCCCGGCCACCGCCGACATCGGCGCCAGCAAGGGCAGCTTGCCCGCGTCATCGGTCACCGTCTCGTAGGCGATGGCGGTGACGCCGGACGCGAGCAGGTCCCGCGTCTGCTCGCGATCGGCGGCGAGATGCAGATAGGTGAAGAGGATCTGCCCGCGCCGCAGCTTCTGGCGCTCGGCGGCGAGCGGCTCCTTCACCTTCACGATCAAATCGGCGCGCTCGAAGATGCGGTCGGCGGTGGCGACGATGCGGGCGCCGGCCGCCACGTAGTCGCCGTCGCCGACGCCGGCGCCTTCGCCGGCGTGTGTTTCCACCTCGACCGCATGGCCCTTGGCGACAAGCTCCCGGATCGTCGATGGGATCAGTCCCACGCGATATTCGTCGGTTTTGACTTCTTTCGGAACGCCGATCAACATGGCCGCTTTCCCGGTCGCCGCCAGCCCCGCTGCCATCAGCGGCTATAGGTTCGAACAAATCTTGACGCAGATCAATTGCGCGCCGTTTTGCGCCGCGCGCTCAGCGCCGCCGCTGGCCAGGGCGCCATGCCTGCGATAGAAATATGACTTCGCGCGGATGAAGCACGGTCGGCCCATGGCGCAGGGTGCCGAAATCAAGACTCTGAAAGCGCTGGCCGCGGCCGAAGCGGACTGCACGCGCTGCCCGCTCTATCGCGGCGCGACGCAAGTGGTGCCGGGACATGGGCCGGCGCCGGCGCGCATCATGCTGGTGGGCGAGGAGCCGGGCGACCAGGAGGACCGGGAGGGTCTTCCCTTCGTCGGCCCGGCCGGCCGTTTGCTCGACGAGGCGATCGCCGAGGCCGGGCTCGATCGCGCCAAGCTGTTCATCACCAACGCGGTCAAGCATTTCAAATTCGAGATGCGCGGCAAACGCCGTCTGCACAAGCGGCCGAGTACGAGCGAAATCGTACAATGCCGCTGGTGGCTCGATCTCGAGCGCGCCATCGTCAAACCGAAGATCGTCGTCGCCATGGGTACCAGCGCCGTGCGCGGTATCTACGGCAAGATGCTCACCATCGCGCAGGCGCGCGGCCGACTCATCGCGCTGCCGGACGGCGCGCAGATGATCGTCACCGTGCACCCTTCCTTCTTGCTGCGCATCCCCGAGCCCGCCGACCGGCACGAGCAGCACCGCCTGTTCGTACGCGATCTCAAGCTCTGCAACTCGGCGGCTTGATCTCGCCATCGTCCGGCGGCGGAGGCTATTCTCAAGCGCGGCGTTCGAGCGCATGATGCGCCAACGCACATAACATTCATAGCCGAGGGCAAGGGGAAAACAATGTACGGTCTGTTTTTGCGGATGTTGAAAGCCGGCGCCGTGCTGCTGGCATTGACCGCTGCCGCAGCCGCCGACGATTATCCGAACCGGCCGATCAGGCTGATCATTCCGTTCCCGCCCGGCGGCAGCAACGACGTGGTCGGCCGCCTAGTCGCCAAGAATCTGAGCGACAAGCTCGGCCAGCAGGTCTATGTCGACAACCGCGGCGGCGCCGGCGGCACCATCGGCACCGAGCTCGCCGCCAAGGCAGCGCCGGACGGCTATACGCTGCTGGTCATTTCGCTTGCGCACGCGGTCAATCCGTGGCTGTACAAACTGCCGTACGATCATCAGAAGGCGTTCGTGCCGGTCGCCAGTTTCGGCAGCGGCACCAATGTGCTCGCGGTCAATCCTGATCTGCCAGTCCATTCGGTGAAGGAATTGATCGATCTCGCCAAGCAGAAGCCGGGTGAACTGCAATATGCCTCGGCCGGCGTCGGCAGCTTCCAGCATCTCGGCGGCGAGCTGTTCAAGCTCATGGCCGGCGTCGACATCGTGCACGTCCCCTTCCGCGGCGGCGGCCCGGCGATGATCGACGTGATGGGCGGCCATACCAAGCTCGTCTTCAGCTCGCTTATCCAGACGACCCCGCACCTGAAGACGGGTCAATTGCGGGCGCTCGGCACCGGCGGCGCCAAGCGCAATCCGGTGCTGCCCGATGTGCCGACCATCGGCGAAACCGTGCCTGGCTATGAGGCGAACAACTGGTGGGGCATGCTGGCGCCTGCGGGCACGCCGCCCGACATCGTCGACAAGCTCAACAAGGCGGTGTCGGCCGCGCTCGACGCGCCGGAACTCAGGGACGCGTTCGCCAAGGAAGGCGCCGAAGTGGTGAAAATGACGCCGGCCGAATTCGGCACCTATATCGACAAGGAAACCGAGAAGTGGGGCCGCGTCGTCAAGGAGGGCCACATTACGGCCGGCCGCTGACATCCGCCGCTTCCACGCGCGCCGCGCCGATCCCGGCGCGGCGTGTGTTTTCGGCCGTCAGCTTCCCTTGAGGTCGTGCGCCTCGGCGAAGAACAGGTCCTTCCACGACGACGGCATGTGCTTGAGGCGGCCGACCTTGTGCATGAATTCGACATGCTGCATCAGCGCGGCCGGCGCGGTGGTGTAGTCGATGTCGGGATCGGTGATCATGGTCACGAGGTCGTCGGCCGGATTCTTCTTGTCGTGGGTGAGCTTCAGGTAGATTTCCGCCGCCGCCTTCGGCTCGCGCTTGATGAAGGCGTTGGCTTCCTCGTGCGACGCGCGCACCGCCTGGCAGATCTTCGGATTGGCGTCGTGGAAGGCGGTGGTGGTGACCTGAATGCCGTTGGTGTGCTTGCCGCCGACCGTGTCGTAGCTCTTGAGCACGGCGTGGATCTCCGGATGGCGCAGCTCGTAATAATTGAACGGCGCCACCGCGAAGTGGCTGTCGACGGTCTGCCCGCTGAGCATCGCCTGCATGGCGTCCGGGTGGCCCATGGTCACCGTGAAGGCGTCGAGCTTGTCGTAATGCTCGAAGCCCCACAGCTTGGCGGCTGCCATCTGCAACGCCATCGCCTGGCCGGAGATCTTCACCGTTGGCACCGCGATGCGGTCGGCGTCGGTGAAATCGGCGACCGTCTTCACTTTCGCGTTGCGCGTGGTCAGCACGTAGGGCATCGACTGCACGGTGCAGATCGCGCGCACCTCGATCGGCGTGCCGAAGGTCTTGTCCCACAGCGTTGCGAGCGAGGGCGCCGCGACATTAACGAACTGAATCTGTCCGCTCAGCAGCGCGTCGTTCAGCGCGCCCGGACCGCCCATGGTGGCCCAGCCGACGTTGAGGCCGGGGACGCCGAGCTTTTCGGCGTGCTTTTCGATCAGCTTCTGATCCTCCATCACCATTTGCGGCAAGAAGGGCAGGCCATATTGTTTGCCGAGTTTGATGCTCGATGCTTCGGCCGCGGCCGGCCGAACCAAAGCAGGCAGCGCAACCAAACCGCCGACGAATGCACGTCTGTTCACGGCGTCCTCCCATGTTTTGATTCTTATCGCAGCCGCATCGTTCGGATCGTGGACAACGGCCCCTCGTCCGCGGCGGCTTGCTATTGAACTCATCCCACAATTGAGCGCATATGATTGTCAAGGGAAGCGTCGCGCTCAGCGAGATCACGCCGAGGATTTCATGCAGCGGAACGTCAGCGCCTTGCTCGTGGTGCCTGAGAACAACACCACGATGGGACCGGAGATTGCCGCGCTCTGTCCGCAACTTGCGCCGTTCCCGGTCGCCCGGGTGAAGCGGCCGGCGCGCACGCTGCTGCTCGAGGACCTGCCGGCCTATGGTGAAGCGACGCTTGACGCTGTCGACCAATTCGCCGACCGCCGCTTCGACCTGGTGATCTACTGTTGCACCGCAGCAGGCTTCCTCGGCGGCCCCGCCGGCAATGCCCGCATGGTGGACAAGCTGCGCGAGCGCACGCAGGCGACAGTGGTGAGCACCGCCGGCGCCATGGTCGACGCGCTGCGCCGCGAAGGCGTCACCAGCGCCGCGGTGGTGACGCCTTATCTCGCGCCGGTGAACGATGGCCTGCGCAACTATCTCGAAAGTTCCGGCATCGACGTCGAGACGCTTGACAGTTTCTACTGCAAGACCACGGCCGAGCTCGGCGGCATCAGCGAAGAGCAGGTGCTCGACCTGGCGCGGCGCACGGTGACGCCGCGGAGCGAAGCCCTGTTCATTGCCTGCTCGCAATTGCCGACGCTGAACGCAGTAGCGACGCTGCGCGCGGAGCTCGATATCCCGGTGTGGTCGTCGATCCGCGTCATCGCCTGGGCGAGCGCCGCCGCGCTCGCTGCGCAAGGCCTGCCAGTCGCATCGCCCGCCGACGTTAACGCCGCCTGACGGAACCATCATGAACGACACCAGCACGCACGACCCGGATGCGGGTTTTGAGCCCGCTTTCTCCGCTCCCGCCAATGCTTGCGACGCGCATTTCCACGTGTTCGGCCCGCCCGGCAAATACGCTTACGGCACCGATATCCGTTACAAGCCGCCGCACGAGCCGCTCGAAGCCTATCTCAAGCTGGCGCGCCGGCTCGGCTTCGTGCGCTACGTATTCGTGCAGCCGAGCGCCTACGGCTTCAACAACGACTGCATGCTCGACGCCATGCGCGAACTCGATCCGGCAATTCGCCGCGGCATCATCGATCTCGACGAGACAAAGACCAACGACAAGGAACTGGCCGAGCTCGATGCGCTCGGCGTGCGCGGCATTCGCGTCAATGTATCACCGGTGCGCAAGCCGGAGGCGGGGCTCGCGGACTCGATGAAGCCGCGCATCGCGCGGCTCGCTAAGCTGTGCAAGGAGATCGGCTGGCATCTCGACTTCCTCACCCCCGGCTGGCTGGTGAGCGAGCTGATGCCGGTGCTGCGCGAGCTGCCGCTGGAATTCTCGGTAGCGCATATGGGCCTGTTCCCGGCGAAGGACGGCCCCGACCAGCCCGGCTTTCAGAAATTCCTCAAGCTGGTCGGCGACGGCTCCAAGCGCTGCTGGGTCAAGCTCACCGGCATCTACCGCTTCTCCACCGCACCCGGCTTCGCCGACGTCAAGCCGATCGCGCAGGCGCTGATGGCGACCGCGCCCGATCAACTGATCTGGGGCAGCGATTTCCCGCATTTGTCGTTCCACGACAAGGTCGGCACCATCATGCTCTACAACATGCTGGGCGAATGGGCGCCCGATGCGGCCATGCGCAAGCGCATCCTCGCCGACAATCCGGCGCGCCTGTTCGGCTTCAAATAGAGGCTACAGCGTCAGCTTGAACAGCGTGGTCGTTTCCATGTCGTCGCCGTACCAGGCGGTGATGGCGGCCTCGCGCTTGTCGATATATTTGGTCTTGCCGTTCTCCAGCACCATCGGCACGTCGTGCCCTGGCACGACGATATTGCCCGGCCGCTTGCGCCACAGCGCCCAGATCGAGTCGATCGAGGCCTTGCTGACCGCGGCGTCGTAGGTCATGTCGGTGGTGCCGGAGACGAGCTCGGCGCGGTTCTTCGCGGCGTCGCCGGCGAAGATCACGTCGCGCTCGCTCCCGTGCAGCACGAACACCAGATGGCCGGGCGTGTGCCCGGGCGCCAAATGCGCGGTGATGCCGGGGAAGATCTCATCGCCTTCCTTCGCGGTGTGCAGCGTCGGCCAGGTGTTGAGTTCGTGCATGTAAAGCTCGGCAACCGGCGTCTCGCCCCACGGCACGGTGAGCGACCACTTGAGCTCGTCGGCGCCGATGACGATGCGCGCCTTGGAGAACATGGTCCAGTTGATCGAATGGTCGTGATGCGAATGCGTGAGCAGGAGGTCGGTGATGTCGGCCGGCTTCAGCCCGCGCTCG
>Ga0187771_10000830_pt1 | contig 19706 bp, 22 predicted proteins | sample 0116_SJ02_MP15_1_FD_133139 | JGI IMG/M metagenome (GOLD analysis project Ga0187771, IMG submission 133139) | Tropical peat soil microbial communities from peatlands in Department of Meta, Colombia - 0116_SJ02_MP15_10_MG | ecosystem: Environmental > Terrestrial > Soil > Wetlands > Peat | place...
CCTCCGCAAGGCATGGAAGGGATACCGGATCGCGAAAGTCCAGGGCGACAACGCCCGCATGAGGGAGTATGCGACCCGCATCAGGACCCTCCAAGGCCAGCTTGGCGTTCCTCAGGCGAGTTTCCCGAACATCGGACTGTAGAGGAGCTCCGCTCCTCTCTCCCTTTTTAATCGGCTCCGACTAGTTCCCGCTCTATCTCTTCGAGGATTTCCCCGACTACCTGCTTCTGGAGCCCCAGTGTCGTGCTGATGCTCGTTAACCCGTCCCCTTCCTCCCTCATCAGATACCTCAAGACCTTCCTTCTGTCGTCGCTCGGAAGCGAGGTGGTTATCCTAGCTGCCTCCCTAAGTGCCAGGCCCCTGATGTACAGAAAGACCGCCCTTTCTTCCTCCATCTCCTTCAGCCTCTTATCGACTGCGGCCACTACCTGAGTTAGAGGCTTTATCCTGGAGGCCCCTTCAGGGTATCTCAGCACCTCCCCTACTTGGGCGGCCATCTGGGCCCGCTCCTCGTTTTCCTGAACGCCGGGGACGGCCCCGAAGGAGAACATCCTCGCCCTGAATAGGTTGGGGGCTAGGTCTATCGTAACAGAGAAGCTCTTCTTCAGGAGGTACTCCTTCCTTGGTGGGCCCCGAGGACTGTCCTGGGCGATTGTGCTGACTAACCCTGCGTCCTCCATCGTGATCAAGTGCTTCGCCACAAGCTGCTGGCTGATCCCGAGCTCCTTGGAAAGCTGCAGCTGATAGTTCGGTTCCTCGCTCAGCCTGGCTATAATCCTCCTCCTGATAGGGTTCTCCACCGTCCCTAGGACTGCGTCAAGTTCTGATTGGCTCAAGGGTCATACACCGGTGGTTGTATACACTCGATTTCTTCTATAAATATGTTCTCGGCGAGGAGACAACGTGAAAGGTACTTCTCCCTCCCACGTTCACGGCGCACTTTCTTCCAGGCAGCTTGCAGAGAAGACTTGGCAGGATTTCGAGAAGCTCTTTGCTGCCAACGGCGGAGTTTGGGGCGGATGTTGGTGCATGTTCTTCCACCGTCGTGGTGGATTCGACTCGAAGGCGTACGCGGAGAATAGAGAGGCAAAGCGCCTGCTCACAGCCGATGGGAGGACCCACGGCACCATCGTATTCTGCGGGAGCGACCCGGTCGGTTGGTGCCAGTATGGGCCAAAGGAGGAGCTCCCCCGCATAGACGGGAAGAGGGGGTACAGATCGACTTCGCCTGATGCTTGGAGGGTTACGTGCCTGTTCATCGCCCCAGGGCACCGGAGGGCGGGCCTGGCGACATTTGCTGTGAAAGAGTCCCTACGAGCTATGAAGAAGGCGGGCATAGTATCCGTGGAGGCGTACCCGGTCAAAGGGGGAAGCTCCGCCACGTTGCTCTGGAGCGGGACCCCGAGGCTCTTCGAGAAGACAGGCTTCACCAGATCAGGGTCTCTGGGCAGGGGGAGCTGGATCTATACCCTCCAGCTTAAACCATGACATCTTAAAAATCGGGACAATGGCAATGGATGCCTTGCCGTCTGGCAAGTTCATCACCGCTGAGCATGGTGCAGTTGCCAGCGAGCAGCCTCTCGCCTCCAGGGTTGGATGCGACGTTCTCAAGCGCGGTGGAAACGCCTTCGACGCGGCCGTTGCCGCGAGCTATGCCCTTGCTGTGACCTTCCACCCTGCCGGGAGCCTTGGTGGAGACTTCTTCGCGATGCTCTACGAAGCTAAGACAGGAGGGATTCGGTGCCTAAACGCTAGCGGGTGGGGTCCTGAGGGCCTCACTCTCGATCTGATGCTCTCCAAGAACCATGGTTCGATTCCGAAAACCGGTCCGTTCAGCTGCGTCGTCCCCGGCTACGTAGCGGGAGTTTCTGAGATGCACAGGGAATTCGGAATCCTGGACTTCAAGACGTTGCTTGCCCCCTCAGTCGAACTCGCGACGAACGGGTTCCCTGCGGAAAAAGGCATCTGCAGGTCGATAGCGGAAGCTTACGGAGAACTTTCGGTAGAAGCTCGTAAAACGTTCGCCCCGAGAGGGAGACCCCCCCTGCCAGGAGAGCTAATCAGGCAGCCTGCCCTTGGACGCGTCATATCCGAGATTTCGGTGAACGGCGCGTCAGCTTTCTACGAAGGGTGGCCGGCAGAGCGGATCGTTTCACTTCTTGAATCCCTCGGAGCTCCCTGGAAGCTTAGCGACTTCGCCGACTTTGGGCCCGAGTGGGTCGCACCACTGAAGCTCGACTACAGAGGAACGACAGTCTACGAGGTACCGCCCAACAGCATGGGGGCAACGACCCTCCTTATTCTGAAGCTATTGGCAGAGGGAGGTCCCCTTTCAACCGGTCCGCTCTCCAAGGAGAGAATTCTGCGCACGATGAAGGCAGCGATTTTCGCCTACTCGCGGAGGGACAGGATGCTTGGAGACCCTCGTTTCAGCAACATCGACGTCGAAGCATTCCTTTCTGCCCCAGAGAATTCCACTCCTGCCGATGGGGGATTTCGGAGCGGGGACACCACCGCCTTCTCCATCGTCGACTCAGAGGGAAACATGGTGGCCGGGATTCAGAGCCTGTTTCTGCTGTTCGGGTCTCGTGTATTCGTCCCCGACTGCGGCCTTTTCCTCAACAGCAGAGCCTCAGGCTTCAGCGCCAAGGGTCCTAACAGGGTCGAACCCCGGAAGCGCCCACTCCACACCCTGTCGTCAATGATATTGGAAAGGGACGGCATCCCTTACCTGGCCATCGGGTGCAGCGGCGGGGACTACAGGCCTCTGCAGCATGCCCTCTTCGCGACAAACTCGGTGGATTACTCGATGGCGGCCGAGGAGAACGTAGCTCACCCACGATTCCTTTGGGGAGGCGGCCAGGAACTAATCGTTGAGGATGGCTACGAGCTACCAAAGGAAGGCCCGTACAAATTACGAAAGTTGCCCAGGTACGGGAGGACAGGAGTCTGCCAGGCGGTGGAATTATCGGGTCGCCGACTTGTCGCGGTCTGCGATGCGCGGGGGGATGGAATGCCCGCTGGGCTCTGACGAGCCGCTCCTCCCGTTGGATGCTTTGAAATCGTTCATTTCTTCCTGAAATGCCCATAGACGAACCCCAGACCCGCAACTGGAACGCTGGCTACCAGCAACGGCCCGATGAACGGTAATAGTACGAGCGAAGTGCACAGTGAAAGAATCGGCAGAAACTTCTCCCGCCCCGTTCCCTTTAGGAGCTTGACACCAGAGGCAGATCCGACAACATATGTGAGTACGGCCACCCCGCTTGTCGCGAGGAAGGCTGACTGGATATCTATCCCTGCTAGATAGTAAATGGTCAGAGAGACCAAAATGATAGCCAAGAGTGCGACGAGGGCCCGTCGAGGGACTCCGGTCTTTGGATCGATTCGCGCCAAGAACCTCGGAAGGTTGCCTTCGCTTGCCGCAGCATACACCACCCTTCCCATCCCGGCTGTGTAGGCGTTCACCGCGGAGAAAATGATCATGACGGCGAGGAGCGAAACGACGACACCACCATACGAGCCGAATACGCTCGACATCATTACGGCGAACGGTGTCACGCCTCCTCCGGACCGGTAGGCGCCAGTCCCTACCACCGTGAAGGCAACAGCCATGTACAGCGCGCTGATAAGGAGAACGCTTACCGTGACGCTTCGCCCAAAGTCTCTCTTCGGGTCCTTGAACTCCTCAGCAATGTTTGATACGTTCTCATACCCAAGATAGGACCACACAATAAGCGCCGAAGCGACCCCCACTGACAGCAACCCGTCCGGGAAGATAGGTACGAAATTCGTGGACCTGATCTCGGGGCTCGAGGCGACAACTCCTAACGCCATGATGGCCACCATAAGCGTCACGACGGCGATCTGCACCCTCCCACTGAGTCTTATCCCCCTCAGGTTGATTCCGTAGGCGAGGAACACAATGCCCGCTGCCACAACGTAGACCTCGGGCCCAGAGATGGGAAAGGCATAGGCAAGATAGGTGCCTGCAGCCAAGGTTATCGCGGGCGCTCCGAGACCTACCCAGGCGACGAATAGCCAGGCGGTCATCGAGCTAACACCATGGCCGAATGCTTCACTCGCGAAGGCGTAGATCCCCCCCGAGGTGGGATTGCGGGCAGAGAGCCGTGAGAAGGTGAAGGCGAAGGGGTAGCTGGCCAGAGATATCAGCGCCCATGCGAGCAGAGATCCAGCCCCAGCAGTTCGCGCAGCAAGGCCGGGGATGACAAGTATCCCCGATCCTAACACCGAACTGACGTATATGGCGACTGCGTGCCTGACAGTGATTACCTTTCGAAACGAGACCTCTGGGCTTTCTGTATCTTGACAGCCTTCAGCCAAACAGCACCGTCGATTAGGATTTGGATTTAAGATAACTGCGGAGGACCATAAGATTCAGAATGATGTCGTGAAAGTGTTCGCCCCTCGCTACCGGCGAGCCTATATCCGAATCCTCTGACGCCAAGTCAGAGGCCGCCGTCATGATAGAAACAGATGGGCTCACGCGGAAGTTCGGCGACGTCGCGGCAGTGGACGGACTCACTCTCAAGGTAAATGAAGGTGAAGTGTTCGGATTTCTGGGGCCCAACGGGGCAGGCAAGACCACTACGGTGAGGATGCTTTGCTGTCTCATTTCCAAGACGAGCGGGGCGGCGAGGATTGCGCAGTACGAAGTGGGAAACGCCGCGGATTCGGCAAGCATCAGGAGAATAATCGGATTGGTACCGGAGAGCGTCGGCCTCTACGAAGGAATGTCTGCCTACGATAACCTCGACTTCTACGGGAAACTATACGACAGAACGGAGAGCCAGAGGAAGGAGAGCAACGACTACTTCCTCAAGATGCTAGGGCTCTGGGAAAAGCGGGACGCCGCCGCCGGGACTTTCTCAAAGGGGATGAAGCAGAAGCTGGCAGTCGCACGCGCCCTCATCCACGATCCGCAGGTGCTCTTCCTGGACGAGCCCACGGCAAACCTCGATCCCGAATCAGCGAAGACGGTTAGGGATTTCATCCTGGAACTCAAGAAGGAGAAGAAGACCATCTTCCTCAATACGCACAACCTGGACGAAGCCCAACGAATCTGCGACAGGATTGCGATCCTCAACACAAAGCTGATGGCAATCGGGACCGCCGAGGAGCTAGAACGCGCAGTAAAGGGAAGACAGACGGTCATCCAACTATCTCAGATGAGCGAGGCCGTCGTCAGAGCGCTCGAGAGACTCTCCCTCAGCAACCTGAGCTACGACGGCGCTAGGGCCACCTTCGACGTAGCTGACCCGGAGAAGGAGAACCCCCCCGTGGTCCGGACCATAGTACAAGCGGGAGGCGAAATCCAGACCGTTACGGTGAAGGGATCGACACTCGAGGAGGCCTACCTGAGCTTGGTGAAGAAGCAAGAATGAATCTGAAACATTCCTGGATCATCGCGACGAAGGACCTGAAAGCCATCAGGCACAGGAGGACAATTCTGTACACCCTCGTCATCACCCCCCTGGCCCTTTCGCTTCTCTTTGGATACATCGTTCAGTATGCGGTGTCATCGGCGGCACCAGGCACGAATGTCTCGGACTTCGCTTTCCTTCTCGACGCATTCGCATTCTGGTTCGCGATCATCGCTGCGATACTCCCCTCTCCCATCGCGTCTTACAGCATCGTCGGAGAGAAGGTCGAGAAGAGCCTCGAGCCTCTCCTCGCGACTCCGGTCACAGACGGCGAAATACTACTGGGGAAGAGCCTTGCCGCATTCATCCCCACCATCCTGGCCTCCTTTGCGGGCGCGGCGATTTACATGGCGTACGCAGATTGGGCCCTGTATGGCATGGTGGGCCACCTGTACTACCCTAACTGGGAAATGGTCGTAATCCTCCTTCTCCTCGCCCCCCTAACATGCCTCCTTAGCATCGAACTGAATGTAATCATCTCATCGAGGGTCACAGACGTTCGAGCTGCCTCGCAGTTAGGGGGCGTCGTCTTCGCCCCGTTCATGGGGCTCTACATAGCCGGGGAGATTGACGTGATAACTCTCAACACCCTCACACTGCTGGTCATTTCGGCCATACTCGCCGGGCTGGCGGTAGGCATGTTCTACTTGAGCACCCACACTTTCCAGAGAGAAGAGATCCTGACGAAGTGGAAGTGACGATACGAAAAGCGTAGATTATGGTATGTTAATAGCGGGGGCGCACGGGGAGTATCGGAAAATGAAGGTGTTCCAGCAGCTCTCGGCCAAATGTGCATGCGAAGTCTGCCGCGTGGGATGCCTCTGCGGGGACTGTACTGCGTGTTCGAACCCCGCCCTCGATAGGACCCTGATGAGAAATGCGAAGACGATTTCCGCATTCGCATGCGTGGCCATCATTCTTGGAGGTTTCGTCTTCCTCGCCCCCGTGGTCACCCTGGGCCAGACTCCCACGCTGACTGAAACATTCTCCCTTAGGGTTCAGCAGTCGCATGTTGCCACAGCCCCCATGGGCTCCATCTCCTTCTGTCTGTTCGGCGAAGGGGCCGTCCTGATTAACGGTACATACTATCCGAGCGCCGCGACGGGCCAGAACGAGAGTCATATCTGCAATCGCAAGTAACTCAGTCGCCACCGCTAAAGCGGGTCTAGCGACGGTTTCGAACCCAATGTTCACCAGCATACTTTTCGGCGACCCATTTGCGAGACCGGAGTGGGCATGGTCAAGTTTCCAAGCGAAGAATGGGTGAAGGCGTACATGGAGAAGCTGAACTCCAACGTCGCCTATGAAGACGCAGGAAGGAACTGGGAGGGAGCAATGACTTTCGTGGTGCAGAAAGACGCTGCCTTTGACAGGGATGCGTACATCTACCTTGACCTCTACCACGGCAAATGCAGGGACGCGAAGTTCTCATTCACCGAATCTGAGCTTCCCGTCCCCGAATACAAGTACGGCGGTCCCTACTCCAACTGGCGGAAGCTGATTAACAAAGAGATCGACCCAATCCAGGGATTGCTTACGGGGAAGTTCAAGCTCCAGGGCTCCATGATGAAGGTCATGAGGTTCACCAAGGCGGCGAAGGAGATGGTGAACACCACCGCGATGGTTCAAACGGAATTCTGATGCTGCATAATGTGGTTCTTTAGGTCCCCAGAAATCGTCTTCGGCGAGGACGCGGTTTCTTTCGTGTCTTCGCTGGACATCAGGAAGGCCACCATCATAACCGACAGGAATCTTGTGAAGACAGACATCCCTGAACGCGTTCGCCGCTCCCTCCCGGAAGGTGCCGAGTCCCTTATCGTAGGGGACGTGTCGGAGGAACCTCCGCTCTCGGAAATGACCGGGCACCTTGAAAGGATCAGGGAATTCGCGCCGGACTGGTTCGTCGCCGTGGGGGGAGGGTCTTCAATGGATACTGCGAAGATACTTTTTGCTCTTTATGAGCGCCCCGACCTATCGGTGTACGACATCACCCCACTCGTGAGGCTGGGGTTAAGGAAGAAGAGCAGGTTGCTGGCGATTCCTACGACAAGTGGGACCGGTTCCGAGTGCACCTGGGCCGCCGTCCTCACGGTGGAGGGGGAGAAGCGGAAGCATGAGCTCGCGTCCCCTGAGATTCTTCCTGACTACGCCATCCTCGACCCGTCCTTCGTCACGTCTCTCCCGATGGAGACGACCAGGAACACAGCGTCGGATGCCATCGCCCACGCCGTGGAGGCCTACGGCAGCGCCTGGCGCAACCCGTACTCGGACGCCATGGCCGAGAAGGCGCTCGAGCTGATATTCAACCACGTCGCTGGAGTAATCCAGGACCCGAGTAATTCAGATCTGAGGAACCAGGTGCACATAGGGGCTTCGATGGCCGGCCTGGCCTTCTCGAACTCCCAGATTGGGTTGGTGCATGCGCTCGGCCATGCGCTGGGCGCACGCTTCAAGATACCGCACGGGAAGGCAGTGGCACTCTTTCTCCCGCATGTGGTTGAGTACAACTACGATGCCTGTCCCGACCGGTACAACAGGCTCAACGGCATCGTCCCGGACGAATACAGGGGGACGAAGCTGTCTGACTCCCTCGAGAGATTGCTCGGAGCCATAGGCCAGGCTAGAGGGGGCAAGGAGGCAGGGATCGAAGAGCGAGAGTATCAGTCGGACATGGAGGAGATGGTGACCCTGGCGTCAGAGTCAACGGGGATGATCACCAACCCCAAGGACGCCGGCTCGGCGGACCTGAGGAGCCTTTTCAACGAGGCCTACGAGGCACCCGAACCATGAACGAGAGATATGGGAACGTCATTGGAGGCCGAGAAGACTTCGAAGGGGAGGAAGCCCGGATACGAAGCCCCATTGACGGCTCTCCCGTCGCGACCGTGGTCCTTGCCAACGCGGACAAGACCAACGAAGCAATTGACGCGGCAGCGGAAGCGTTCAGGAAGTGGTCCCTGACCACTGTCCATGAAAGGCAGGGCCTCCTTTTGAAGCTCGCAGAAAGGGTACAGTCGAGGGCAGAAGAGTATACTCTGCTGGAGGTACGCAACACCGGAAAGACGATTAGGCAGTGCACCTTCTTTGACATATCTCTCGGGATCGATCACATCAAGTATTTCGCGTCGACGAAGGAGTTCCAGCCTGAGAGGGTGATAGAACACCCGGAATACCCAGGGACTAGGGGATTCATACAGAACGCACCCATGGGGGTGGTTGGGGCGATCGCGCCCTGGAACCTCCCCTTCGTCATGGCCGTGTGGAAGGTCATGCCCGCCCTTCTCACCGGCAACACGGTCGTCCTCAAGCCCTCGCACTTTACCCCCCTCACGGCGCTCGAGCTTTCGAACGACATCAAGGCGGCGGGGTTCCCCAGCGGTGTGGTCAACACCCTTGCCGGGCGGGGGGACGAGGTTGGGCAGTCCTTGGCCACTAGCCCCAAGGTCAACATGATCAGTTTCACGGGCTCCACGGCGACAGGCGAGAAACTGGTGTCGAGCGCTAGGGGGGTGAAGAAGTTCACCCTCGAGCTGGGCGGGAAGTCCCCGAACATAGTCTTCGAGGATGCCGATCTTGACAATGCTGCGAAGGGCGTGCTGTTCGGCATATACCTCCACTCGGGCCAACTCTGCGAGTCAGGGAGCAGGTTGATCGTTCAGGACTCCATCAAGGAGGAGTTCCTGAAGAAGCTGAAAGACCGCATGGAAAGGATGAGGGCTGGAAACCCCCTTGAAATGGACACAGACATCGCCGCCATCACCACTGATAAGCAGAAGACGAAGATAGAAACGATGGTCCAAGCAGGGATAGGTCAGGGGGCTCGTTTATACTACCAGAAGGAAATCTCGGGCATGGTGCCGAAAGGGGGCCTTTACTACGCTCCTACCCTCCTGACCGACGTCGCCAAGCATTCGCAACTGGCCAAAGAGGAAGTCTTTGGCCCGGTGCTGGTGGCGGTGGGGTTCGAGAACGAGGACGACGCGGTGGGCATTGCGAACGACACGGACTACGGCCTCGCGGCAGGAGTCTGGTCGGGGAGCATCGACAGGGCGAAGAAAGTGGCCGGAAGAATCGAGGCAGGAACCGTCTGGGTGAACGACTACCACCTCGTCTCGGCTGCGGCCCCCCGAGGGGGCTTCAAGAAGAGCGGGGTCGGAAGGGAGCTCGGGCTGGAAGGAATCATGGAGTTTACGCAGACGCGCCACATATTCGTCAACGAGGGAGGGGATATAGAAGAGGTCGCCTACGGCCTTGTTCTTCCTGAATGACAGCCTGACGTCAGTCAACACTCGGTTCTGCTGTTTCGGTTCTGCTGTTTGAAGCTCACCCGGTTCTTCGAATTCACCGCGGCAGGCGGCTTAATTAGACCAGGATGACCGACTCGCCAAAGCGATGGCGCTTGAACAAGGATTCACTGAAGAAAGTCTGTGACGAGAATCTAGTCAAGGCATTCGGGTCCGTTGCCGACATGGTTCCGGGCGGGGTGTTCGAGAAAGCGGGAGGTGTCGCCATAGCCAGAACCGGCATCCCTGGTTTCAACATGGCATTCGCGCTCGGAGGTCCCTTCTCTCCCCTTGCCGCATCACGGGCAATACGGCGATTGTATTCGAAGGATAGGTTCCCGTGGTCGCTCGTCACCACACCCAACACATCCAGAGCGATGAAGCCTCTGATTCGCAGATTCGGCATGGCCCGATCCTCGATAGAGCCATGCATGGTGCTCAGCCCTATCCCCCGCCTGTGTCCTCCTCCTCCGGACACACTCGATATCAGACGGGTCAAGGACCGAGACGAGCTGCTCACATTTGCCAGGACCGGTGCCTCAGCTTTTGGAATGCCCGCACCGAATCTGGATGTCCTCGCCGACGGGCTAGCGGATGGAATTAGGGACGGATCGTTTCGAGGCGGGTGTTACCTTGGTTACTACAATGGAAAACCCGTCGCCACTTCGTTGCGTTACACCTCCGGTCTTGTAGCGGGTGTCTACTTCGTCGCTACGGCGAAGAGATACAGGCGCCGGGGCATCGGTGAAGCCATGACCTGGAGAGCCGCCGTCGATGGGAGAAAGGAGAAATGCGTCATCAGCGCCTTGCAGGCGTCAGAGATGGGGCGTCCTGTCTACAAAGGAATGGGATATCGAAAGGTCCAGGACTATCAAATCTGGAGACCGGGTGTGTCTGACACATGAAGGTCACCGGGCTTTGGCACCTGAAGGCCGCGCCCAGCTTGTCTAGTGGTTTCATGCCACTTCTGGTCAGCTATTTCGCCTACAAACAGGATCCGATAAAGATCCCCGCTATGTCTTCCCACGAGTCTGAGGGCAAGACCCTGGCCGACTCTCACGAGGGCGTCCCTCGGCCCAGGATCCAGACACTTTCTGACATGATTTTCGGTCTCGCCCTTTCAATAGGAGCGATTACCCAACTCGCCCAGAAACCCACGGGCATCACGGACATCGCCTACTCACTGCTCAGCTTCGGCTTCTCCTTCCTAATTCTCGCTCTAGTCTGGATTAACTACTCGCGGATCATGTCTGTTCTACCCTTAGAGACATCTAGGGTCACCGCCGCCAACATGTTCCTTCTCTTCCTCGTTTCGATCGAACCATACCTCTACAACCTGATGACTGTCTCGCCCTATGCCCCACTACCTGGCCAACTTGACCTGGGGACGACAACGGCCCTCTACGCTCTCGATGTGGGGGCGCTCTTGATCATCCTCGCCTACTTCACACATGAGCTTACGATAGAGGAGAGACACCTCATCCCCAAGGGACTCGTGAGAGGCTACAGGCTCACCATGTACTCAACGGCCATCGTAGCGGCAATCTTTTTTCTTTCCGATCTACCAATATTCTGGAGCGTCCTGATTATCCAGTCTCCACCCGTCCCACTCAGGTTCTTCTTGTGGGCATCTGTATCTGTGGCAAGAATGGGAAGGCGGATGGACGCCAGGAGGACTCGTCAGAGGTCCCTCTGAGCCGGGAAAGTTCGAGATTCAGACCATTGTGCTATCAACTCGAGTCACATAGGCCCCGCTCACAAGGGTCTAAGGGGCAGAATCCAGCCCCTCATGCCAATCAGAGCTTAATCCAAGCTTATCGGAAGCGGGCCCGGTGCGATTTGAACGCACGACCTCTGCGAGCTTCGAGCTCACTACAGCTGTCTCCAGACGGATAGGAGGTTCGCCCTCTGCGAGTCTGCCGCGCTATCCGTACTACGCTCGAAGACGATCTGCGCTACGGGCCCAGCCTCGAGCCGGAAAGAACCAGAATATTACCTGTTCTTATTCGGCCAGGTCGAACTCGAACTCGAGCTCCTTTCTCGAGTTCCTGTACCTCGCCTTCCCTACTTTGATTTTCCCTATTTGCAACGTGTTTTCAACATGCCGCTCGTTGCAGCAATTGATGTTCCAGTCCGGAATCCTCACGATGTGGAGTCTGGTTGCGCCTTGCGGGAGCGGGAAGCTGTCGTAGATGACATCACCGAAGTGTCCTTCGGCCTCTGCCTTCTCCATTTCGAACTCCAACACTTCCGCCCCCTCAGCGATTTTCTCGTTGGCTGCCTTCTCGATACTTCTGATCTCCTCATCAGTCGGCTTCCTCTCGTACTTCACCGTCAGTCTCCCATGGCCTCCCGAGACATAGACGGAGGCCGTCTTCTTTGCCCCCAGCACACGCTCGGCCGCTCCCTTTACCACGTGCAGACCTGAGTGTGTCCTGACCTCTTCCGAACTCAACTACAGCCTCGTTACAATTCTGTAGAAGTCGGACATCCTTGTCTGGAGCCCGTAGCGTCTCTCGTTCCCTCTCATGTGCCAGTATATCGACAGCAGCGTCGGCCACATGCTCATGAGGCTAAACCTGTTCTCCACCTTTGCCTTGATGAACTCGTACACCTTGGCATAGATTGCGTAGTGGTCCAGCACGGCCCTTCTGTACCCCTCCCTGTCTCCAAAATGGTCCACGAACAGGTTCACGCACTGCATGCTCGGGATTATCCCCTCCCCAAGCATCGGGTACACGGTCCCGATACTCTCACCAACCCCGACCACCTTGCCAGCGAAAAAGGGCTCCGCGAACTTGGGCGGAGTCACCCTCACGGGCCTTCCTATCTTTCTGACGACTTCGCAGTGATACTTCTTGACGAACTCGTCGAGCTCGTAGCGGTATCTCCCCAGAAGGTCACCGGCCCCAACGTGGGCCATTCCATCCCCCAGTGGGAAGTACCACCAGTAGCCAGTTAGCATTGGATATGGCTTTATGACGAAATCGTCGTACGGAAGTTCCTTCGATTTGACCTGATATTCCAGGGAGGGGACTAGAAGGTCGTCCTTGATCTTCGGCAGGAGGGACCTTTGCAGGCCCGTTGCGTCTACAATGGTATCGAACCCAGCGAAGTTCCCGTTGACCTCCTTGATCTGCGCTCCCCAGTGGACCTTTTTCCCCTTCAGCATGTCCTCTGTGAGCCTGTGTTTGTCATAGGTCACCAATCCGGTCAGATTGATGTTCAGCTCCTCGTCCCCGAGGTCGACGCGCATCTTCTTCCCCTTGTGCAGAACATAGTCGTCGAAGTTGAATCCTGCCTGCTTGACCATGTCTCGGATGAAGGGCTGGCTGGTGCCCCAGGCGCATACTGTATACCAGTTCTTCTCTGTCTTCATCTCGAAAGCCTCTGCCTCGACGCCGGCTGGGAGGCGGTTCATCATGTAAGCCCCGGCCACGCCGCATCCGACCACAGCAAGCTTCAAGTTGTTGGAGACCATCATCCCGCGTCTCACGACGTTATTCTACTTGTCGCTTGAAGAAACACGCGGAGGCCGAACATTCAAATAGCTAGGTAACCCAAGTATACTCGGTTAACTCGATTGGCAAAGCAGCAATCAGCCTCGAAAGTCGTCAAAGTAAGCGACGATACGCACGCTAAGCTCGTCGCTCTTGCAAAATGGGGGGAGCCCCTGGATCAGGTGATTCAACGTCTCGTCACGCAATCGAAGGGCCTAGAGGACGTCGTTACAGGGCAGAGTTCAATCTGCTTCATCGATGGCGTGCACGGCAGATTACTTTACAGGGGATACGACATAGTCGACCTCGCCCCCAAGTCCACCTACGAGGAGACGACGTTTCTTCTCTGGAACGGCCACTTACCGACCCTCTCCGAGCTCCACACTTTCTCCAGCGAGCTGAGCGCGAAGAGATCTGTCCCTGACGGTGTCCTCTCCATCATCACGAGCCTCCCAGCCAACTGCGATGCCATGGACGCTCTGCGTGTAGGTGTAGCGGCACTCGGGATCTACGACGACCCGATGTATCCTCCCCAAGAAAAGGCCCAATCGATCGCAGCAAAGATGGCCACTCTGGTCGCCGCCATCCACAGGCACAAGCACAACCAGGAGATTCTTGCACCCCGGGACGACCTGGGGTACGCTTCGAACTTGCTCTACATGGTGACAGGGGAAAAGCCGTCTAAGGAGGACGAGAGGCTGATGGATGCGCTGCTGATTCTCCATGCGGACCACGAGTTGAACGCTTCGACCTTCGCGGCCCGTGTGATTGCTTCGACCCTCTCCGACGTCTATTCCGCTGTGACGGGAGCCGTGGGCGCCCTCAAGGGGCCCTTGCACGGCGGCGCAAACGAGAAGGTCATCGAGATGACCATCGAGATCGGCACGCCGGAGAACGCAGAATCCTACGTGGACGCGATGCTTGCCAAGAGGCAGAAGATTACTGGGTTCGGCCACAGGGTGTACAAGACAATGGACCCAAGGGCCGCCATCTTGAAGGACATGGCCCAGAAGTTCATCAAGACAGAGAAGGAGAGGAAGGTCTTCCAAATCCTCGAGAAGACTGAGGAGATGATGAAGACATGGAAGAACCTCTATCCCAACGTCGATCTCTACTCGGGGCTGGCACTCAACCACGTAGGGGTGCCAAGCTACCTGTTCACCCCTGTCTTTGCCGTCGGCCGCGCCCCAGGCTGGCTGGCGCACATCCTTGAGCAGTACGCCGACAACAGGCTGATCCGGCCGAGGGCGGAGTACATCGGCCCGACACAGGCCGAATACGTCTCAATCGAGCACAGGTCTCAATCCCCGGTCATGAAACAATGAGGGTCGAAGCACTAATCAAACGCTCCCCAGTCACAATAAGCTCCGAGGCCACCATCCGTCAGGCGGCGGAGGTTTTCGCGAGGGAGAAGATTGGCCTACTCGTGGTCGCTGGCGCCGTGAGCCCTGTGAAGGCGCATGCGGTGATATCCGAACGGGACATCGTCAGAGCCGTCGCAAAAGGGACGGCGCTCACCGCACCGCTTGATAGCATCGCGACCAAGAAACTGATCAGCGTCAAACGCGCCGACAGGGCGTCAAAGGCAGTCCGCCTCATGACAGGCAACGGGATCAGGCACCTTGTGGTCGAGAATGACGACGGGACCCTGTTCGGGGTCCTCTCCATCCGTGACTTCTTCCGTGAGAAGAAGCTCCTCGAAGGCTTCCTTCGGGACGAAGCGGAGGAAGTACATGGTGTCGACTAGAAACTGGAACTGTTTCATGCAAACCCTGACACCAATCTTAAATAGCGTAAAAGGGTCATGAGTTTCTCCATGGCTCTTTTTGGGGACATAGGCACTGTCTTCGTCATGGGCCTTGTCGGCGTTTTGTTCACCCTCCCGGTTGTGATTCTCCCCCGGCTCTTCGCCCCAAAACACCCCAACCCGATCAAGGGCCTGCCATTCGAGACGGGCCAGGTGCCCCAGGGGGCTGGGAAGATGCACTTCATGATGCAGTACTACGCCTACCTTCTGATGTTCATCGTGTTCGACGTGCTCGGCATGTTCCTCTATGCCTGGGCCTCCGCCTACAAGCCCATGAACCTCGGCCTGTCCTCTGACTGGACCGTGACATTGTTCATGGCGATGCTCTTCGTCCCGATGGCATTCGCGTTGATCCTGGCGGGGAGGCGCGACCTGTGGTAGTATCACAGCAGCAAAAATCCGGAACCTTCCAAGTCCTTGTCGGGAAGCTGGATGACATCCTTCAGTATGCCATCGGAGACCCGATGAGGTACATCGCCAATTGGGGGCGACTTTACTCTCTTTGGCCAGTACATCTCGAGACGGCTTGCTGCAGTGTCGAAATTGGAGCCGCTGCAGGCTCAAGGTTCGACATGGAGAGGTTCGGGGCGCTGGAAGCGTTCGGCTCCCTGCGCGCCTGCGACCTGATTATCGTTATGGGAACGGTGACGCGCAAGCTTGCACCAAGGCTGAAGCTGATTTATGACCAAATGCCCGAGCCGAAGTGGGTGATAGCAATGGGCGCCTGCAGCATCACCGGAGGTCTCTACTTCGACTCTTACAACGTCTTGAGGGGAATCGATGACATAATACCAGTCGACGTATACGTGCCTGGATGTCCGCCTAGAGCAGAAGCCTTCTTGCAAGGGCTTGTTCTGCTACAGGAGAAGATCCGAAGGGCACCGTCTCTGAGCGGTCGGTGACACCGGATGAGCAAACCGAATGCCTCCCCAACGCCGCCTACGGCCCCGGGCCCAACCTCTTCCACGACGGCACCAAGGCCGCCACCTACTCCTGCTTCTACTCAGGCCACTGTTGCTCCTGCCCCTCCGAGACCTGAGCAAATCCGCGCGAAGAACTTTGTCGGCCAGATAACCTTGCGGTTCCCAGATGTAAAGGTCGAGTGGATGAGGGAGCGACGACTCAAGATCTCGACAACTGCTAGCATGGTAAAAGAGGTCGGAATTTTCGTTAGGGACAACCTGGGGTTCGACCACATAAGCACCGTAAGCGGCGTCGACTGGATCGCCCAGAACCAATTGGAGGTGGTCTATTTCATCGGCTCCACTACCCCCGGGCAGGAGGATTTCATACTGGCGCTGTCTGAAAGGATTCCAAGAGAGGACCCTGTGGCTCCCTCCTTGGTCGACGTCTGGCGAGCAGTCGAATATCCTGAGCGGGAGACCCACGAGATGTTCGGAATAAACTTCCAGGGGCACCCAAACCAGTCTCACCTTTTCCTTCCGGAAGACTGGAACGATCTTCCACCGCTTCGCAAAGACTACATTTCTCCGGGTAGATGATGCATTGACACAAGAAACAGAGTACTTTCCAGATCCAGACAGAATCATGTCCGTTTCCCTCGGCCCGCAGCATCCGGGTGCGGCGCACTTCCGTCTCCGCCTGTGGCTAGACGGAGACTACGTCGTTCGCATCGAGCCAGATGCTGGCTACGTCCACCGTGGGGAGGAGAAAATGGCGGAGTATCGTAACTATATCCAGAACGTCCCGCATCTGGAAAGACCCGTCATACTAGATAGTTCCAACATCTTGTTTCCGTATGCACTAGGTGTTGATGAGCTGATGAGCAACAAGGTACCGCCGAGGGGACAGTATCTCCGTGTGATCATGTCCGAAGCCAACCGGATTATCTCCAACATGTACTTCATTTCGATTCAGGGTCTGTTCTTGGGGCACACCACCATGATAACCTGGGGTATGGGCGACAGGGACTTGTGGATTGACTTCGCCGAACGCATAGGTGGGGCGAGGGTCACCTTCGCTTACATCATTCCAGGTGGGGTGAGAAACGACATACCAGACTTCGCCATTGAGAAGGGCCTGAAGACATGTGACTGGTTTGACAAACGGATGGACGAATACGAGAGGATGTTCTTCAACAATCCGATGGTCCACCAGCGTTCTGACGGCATAGGTGTTCTGTCGAAGGAAGACGCAATAGCCTATGGGGCCACTGGCACCGTTGCCAGGGCTTCGGGATTAAAACTCGACGTAAGGAAAGACGAGCCCTACAGCTCCTACGAAGACTTCGAGTTCAAGACTCCATTCCTCACACAGGGTGACAGCTGGGCCCGGACTTACGTCGCTCTGCTTGACATGAGAGAGGCGGTCAAGATCATAAGGCAGGCCCTGAGGAAGCTGCCGCCTGGACCAGTACGACTCAAACTAGGGCCACAACCAAGGGTGCCTGCGGGGGAGGTTTACTCGCGGACGGAAGCAGCGCGGGGAGAGATGAGCTACCACATAATCAGCGACGGCTCTCCGCGGCCCTACAGAGTCAAGATAGGTGTGCCTTCGAACAAGAACCTGGGGGCACTTCCCCACCTCATCAAGAACGTCCATGTGGCGGACATTCCTATCATCTTCAATTCCCTTAATTTCTGGCCCGTAGAAAACGACCGGTAGACGATGCCTAAGATACGGGCATCGATTGCTCGCTCCTTCGGAAAAGGTAGACACCGAGCAGGATGCACCCACCGCCTAGGAGCTGTCCTACTGTGATCTGTTCCCCTAGGAACACAAATGCGAAAACAGCCCCGAAGACCGTCGAGGTCGACCATACGAGGAGCATCCTGATGGCGCCAAGCCGCTTGATTGCTGCAATGAAGAGGCCGGTGGCTCCAGTCAGCGCTGCAGAAAGAAGCAGCAGGATGAAGTCGTCATAGTAAGAAAAATCGAACGTGTACCCCCCGAAGATTACGACGGCCATGACCACCATCCCCCCGATGAGGTTCCTGAACTTGCTCAGGCTGGCTACATCGAATCGTTTCGTCGCCACGGCCAGTAGATTGTTTTCCATCGCCCACCCAACGGTCGAACCTAGCACCAGCATATTCCCTACAATCCCCTGCAAGAACGAGATGTGGGTGATGTCGAGGTCTGTAGATACAACGATTAGGCCTGCCACGATGAGCAGCCCCCTGAGCGCCTGAGCCCTATGAAGCCTCTCTCCGAAGACGGAATACGCGATGACGGTGGTGAACAGGACTTCACCATTGGCCAGGAGTGCAGCGTTTACAGCGGTTGTCTGATTGAGGCCGTAGGTATACATCAGGGGGGAAAGGGCGGCGCCAACGAGGCCCAAGAAGAGCAGATAAGGCACGCTCTGCTTCGCAGGTTTTAACCTCGGCTGATAAGACAGGAGCATGAGCCCGGAAATGAAGAATGACAGTCCAGTGATAGGAATAGGCCCGTTCTTCTCGAGTAGGATCTTGATCAGGACCGTAAGTGAGCCTCCGCACACTGCTGCGACCACGGCATAGAGATATCCCCTGGTGGTCTCGGTGCTGATTTCGCTCGCCAAAGGCTTCGCCTCTCTGTCGTCAAAAGTGGGGAATTAACGATGACTCGGGTTTCAATTCTTAAATCCCATGCTCTGGTGGCGGCGGCGTGACCTCAGACGACGACATACTGGCTGAGCTTCAGAGGATAAGAGAGCTCCTGACACCAAAGCCAGCACCTCCGGCGCCTCCCGAACCCAAGGGGATCTCGGCTGAGTTCAAGGCTTTTCTGACGAACTACAAGGTCCTAGGCCTGGCGGTAGCCTTCATCCTGGGTGTCTACCTGGGCGCCCTTGTCCAGGCACTTGTCAAGGACTTGATTCTTCCTGTAATTGGAATTCCCCTTAGTGGCGTAGGGAACCTTAGCACCTATTCAGTGCCCTTCGACCATCAGAACTTCCAGATTGGCGATTTCCTCATCGCCGTCATCACCTTCATCATCGTCGCATTCGTAATATTCCTCATCGTCAAGATGGCCAAGCGCTACAAGATCGACTAGGAGCTCTCTCCCCCGTTTTTCTTCACCCGTATCACGGTGTAATTCGTTAAGCAGAAAGTCAATCGTTCTTGCTATAGTCAGTATTGTCCGGTTCGACGGATATCAAGGCGGATATCACGATGAGCAGCAAGTTCGAGAAGGGATGGAAGGCTCAGGAGACGGAGCCCTTTGGGAAGCAGGTCCGCGACACGGTCCGCGGCCCACAGCCGATGCGTCCCCAGATCCAGAAGGCAACCCAGCAGCTCACTGGGGAGATCAACCGCCTGGACCAGGCGATGAACCGGCTTAAGCAGCGCGAGAGCTCCATCTTCAAGAAGACGGTAACTGCTGTTCAGGCACACGACCAGGAATCAAGCAAGGCGTACTCCAACGAACTCTCGGAAGTCCGCAAGATGGAGAAGATCGTAACGCAGTCCAAGATCGCCCTGGAGCAGATCACCACCAGGCTGCAGACGGTCACCGACATCGGGGACTTCGCCGCGACCATCGCCCCCGCCATCGGGGTGATCAAGAACGTGCGCGCCACCCTAGGCGAGGCCATGCCGGACGCCCAGGGCGCACTCGGAGAAATCGGGGCTCAGCTCAACTCGATAATGGTGGACGTCGGCCAGATAACTGGCACCTCGTTCTACCAGCCGGAGAACAGCGAAGAGGCCAACAAGATCCTGGCGGA
>Ga0187771_10000831_pt1 | contig 19696 bp, 25 predicted proteins | sample 0116_SJ02_MP15_1_FD_133139 | JGI IMG/M metagenome (GOLD analysis project Ga0187771, IMG submission 133139) | Tropical peat soil microbial communities from peatlands in Department of Meta, Colombia - 0116_SJ02_MP15_10_MG | ecosystem: Environmental > Terrestrial > Soil > Wetlands > Peat | place...
CTTCTTCCTTTGCACGGTAAATACCTTCCTCCGGGATTTCGTCTCGAGCACGATATGCAGCCTGAGCAAATATACCGAATGTGATAATGATATGTTTGGTTGATTTTCCATGTAACCTATGATTAAATAGGTCCATGATATTGTCAAGCGGCAATAAATTCAGGTGTTATCCTACGGAGAACCAGAAGCGAGTGCTCTCCCAATGGATGGGGTGTCAGCGCCTTATCTACAACGCGAAGGTTGAGGAGGACAGATATTTCCGCACGATCAGCAGAAAGGCGCTTGCTCTCGTCGGCCTACAACCTCCCGTCGATCAGCAGTATGCGCAGTTTAAAAGCAAAGAACTCACTCCCTATCTCTACGAGGTGCCGTCCCAGATACTCCGGAACGGGGCTACGCGGTTCATGCAGGCATACAGCTGTACTCTTGCAGCGTGATTTGTTGTGCACGATGCGGCATTTTGATGTCCGCCAGCCAGCGCATGTAAGCCACGGTCCATGCGTTTTCTCCAGAATACCGGTACCCGTGCCGCAGAAGCATCGCACCTAATCTCTGCCGAGCGGTGCGCTGGGCCTTGATTGCGTCCTCACGGCCTCGTGTCAGGTCTCGCATGGCTTCGTCATCCTCTTGGGGTACGTAAACAGGGGTCAGTTCTCCTGCCCGATAAAGCCTGGCAAGGCTTTGCGCGTCGCAACGATCGGTCTTGACGCGATCGCCACTTTTCTTGGGAATCAGCGATGGTGCCACAACTGTGCATTTGTAACCTTTCTTGGTCAGATGGCGGTATATTTCGTAACCATACGGCCCGGCTTCATATACAAAGTGCAGTTCGGAGCCCTTGCTTTCAAGCTTTCGAATCATCTTGTCCAATGATGCCATGTCGCTGCCAATCTTGCCGTAGTAGCGAACTTCTTGGTTGCCGCCCGTTTCGGCCGTTGCTACAGCTATGGAGTTTTTTGCTGAATCGAGACCTACAATTGTGATAGAATCTTTCATGGCCTGCCTCCTTGTTTGTGGCTCTGTATTTGGACACCTACGACATCCAAGTATAATCCACGGTGACAAGGGGCAGGTCACTTTCTGATCTGTCAACCATTATGTCTTATTACTCCTTGCAACACGCCAACTCAGGGACTTAGGTGATACCCTGAACATATCAAAGCAAGTTTTTCTTTACAAAAATGTTATATTATGTTATTAAGGATATCGTAATATGAAAATAGTGCAAATGCGCGCTACACGGGGATATATGTTTTACGTGGCCGTTTATAATAGCAGATTCCTTCTTTCTCTCCCACGTATTACACCAATAGCCTCACCAGAGAGTTTTGGCTCTTGCGAGTACAGAAAGGAGTAAAATGAAAGAATTCGAAGAGAAAGATTCAGACGATCTTAAAAATAAAGAGATAATGACGAGGCGTCAAGCCATTAAACGGATTGGTATGAGTGCAGGATTAGGAATAGCGGCTATCGTATTCGGGGCATTAGGGGCGGATGCAAGCAAAAACTGTTGCATAGATGCCTATCCCGATTACGGATATGGCAATTATTATAGCAATTATTATCATAATTCTTACAGTAATTATAGTAACTCCTACAGCAATACTTTTTATCACAACTATTACAACTACTCTAATTATTACAATTCCGGTAGCTATGATAATACGTATAAGGATTATGGTTATAGGACGAACCAGCGTTAACAATAATGGCAATATATCAGTATCGTCCTAGTTTTAAAGAGTGATTATGACTACAAGCACTGATTCAGTTTATAGTATCTGCTGATAGCCGTTCCGGTTACATGCCGAATATACTTTTGACTTCAAGATGCACGCGTTCATGTCCTTACTGTTTTGCTGAAAAGGAAATGATCGACTCTCCCTCCCGGATTATGTCCTGGGAGAACCTTATCTATATCTCCGACCTCCTTAAGGCTTCTGGAGACAAAGGCGTTTCCCTTCTCGGCGGCGAGCCCACGCTGCACCCTGATTTCGTAGATTATGTTTTATATCTCGCAGACCGCGGCCTCAGCGTAAACGTGTTCACCAACGGGATCATGTCGCCATCGAGGCTCATCGAAATAAAAGACCATCTCTCGGGGCTTTCAACCGACAGGCTCAGTTTTGTCTGCAACCTGAATAACCCGAAGCAGACCCCCGCCCCCCAGAAGCACACAGAAAGAATTCACGATTTTCTATCCGTAATGGGCCCTTGGACCCAACCGGGTTTCAACATTTACCGGCAGGATTTCGATATTAAATTTATTTTTGATTTTGTGAATCGGTACGGGATGAGACGCTCGCTCCGTTTAGGTATTGCCCACCCTGTGCCAGGGACAACCGGCATGCATATAAGGCCGGAAGAAATGGGAAAGGTGATTGAAAGGCTTTATTCCTTTAGACCGCTGTTTGACCGTTTCCGGCTGAAGTTCGGGCCGGACTGCGGGTTCCCGATATGCAAGTTTAGCAACGAGCAACTTGGCTGGTTTTATCGCCTGAGTGGCGGCGGCAATTCACGGTTTGGGTGCGGCCCGGCCATAGACATAACGCCGGATATGAGTGTGTACGCATGCTTTCCACTTTCAAAGTTCTACAGAAAGTCCCTATATGAGTTTGACACCATGGGGCAGATAGTTGAATTTTATTCAGGGATACACAGAAAAATCCGAGCGGAAATCCCGGGGATTTATCCAGAATGCGACGGCTGTGTGCAACTAAGCGAGAACGTCTGTTCCGGGGGTGGCGCCTGTCAGCTTGTGAGCAGGTTTACGAAGGAGGCCGCAATCAGGCTGCCGGAGATAGAAAATGAACTTGAGAAAACTGGTCTGCCCGTATGATACGTCGCTCATAAGGTCTTTCTCCCGCCGAGAAATTGCTGTCCGTGTGGATTCGCCATTACTTGTTCGAGATGCCGCTGATGTCGTACGGGCCTTGGGCAACAATCTTATCTGTGTAATCCTGGATTCTACAAAACCTCTCGATGCCGCACCGTTGCAAAATGAATGGAAGGGCGTTCCGCTCGCCCTTGTGACCGCGTCAGTCGGAAAATTCAGGGAGGTCGTAAAAAAGCTCCCCTTATTACGAGAACTGAACATTAGGGTATGCCTGCCTGCAAGCAATGAAAACATAAGAGATGTCCGTATTCTGTCCTCGGCTGGTGTTCCCTCCACGATCATGATTAATGGCCCTGAAGTGGACTGGGATGCACTTTCCGATCTTATGACTTATTCGCTTTTCGGACGGATCCCCCACGCCCCGATCGGACCATTTGATTATATCGTGCATCATTATGATAGTGCGCCGCATCTATGCTGGGGTGCGGCTTTTTTTGAAGATCCGCAGCAGTTCTTTCATATTGACAATAAAAGGAACGTTGCTCTTTCAAGGGAAGAACTTCTTGCTGAAAAATTCATAGGGTGCATCGATGAAGTGGAGAAGGCAGGCAGCCGGGAAATTGAGAATATGACCGACGCATGGAAACGCGTCTTTACCGAAAAGAGCACGTGCGCCACATGCGCAGGTTTCAAGTTGTGCCTGGGCATTATTACCCCGAAAAACGGACAGGCAAAGCGCTGTTCGGCTTTCTTCTCCGAGATGCTTGAAGCACTCGAAGATCTCAGATTGATGAGAGAAAAAGCCCTCGCGGAGCAGAAAACATGGCGACTGTAATATTCAAGCCTACCGAGGCGTGCAACGCCAGGTGTGTTTATTGCGATGTAGTGCACAATGAGTACGCTATCCGGCAGAACATGTCCTATGAACTGCTGGAGCTTTTTTTCCAGCGGATAAACGAATACTTGCTGGAACGGCCGGAGGAGGACATGGTTGTCACCTGGCACGGGGGAGAACCGCTGCTCCTGGGACCTGCATACTTTGACAAAGCCCTTGAGTTTCAGCAAAAGCATTGTGAAAAGACAGCCCACAAGATCAGCCACCAAATACAGAGCAACCTCACCCTCTTCAAGTCTGAATTCACGCCTGTGTTCAAAAAGCTTCGAATAACAAATTTCGGTACAAGCTACGATCCCTTCAGCAATTTACGGGGGATAGGAGAGTCTGTAGATTCCGTCCTGTATAAAAAAAAGTTTATCGAAGGCACAAGTCGCGCGGAGAAAGATGGCTTCGCTTGGGGGATGATTTATGTTGTTACGAAACTTTCCCTCAAAAGGCCGCTCGAAATCTTCTGGCATCTGGTCAATTTAAATCCCTGGGGCTCTGTAATGTTCAACCCCGTTTACATCCGGGACAAGAAACTCTCTCATCTTCAGATAACACCGGAGGAGTTCGCTGATTTTCTTGGCGCGATATTCCCTTCCTGGTGGAAAAACAGACGTCGGCTCCCCACCGTACAGCCTTTCATAGGTCTCGAAGAAAGCATTGTAATGGGCAGCCCTTCGCTTCTGTGCAGCGATGCTGGCGTGTGCACCCGCACACATTTCGGGCTTGATCCAAGCGGAAGGCTTTACCAGTGCGGACGCTCTATGGACTGGGGAATCCTGGATTACGGATCAATAACTGAAAAAAAATTCTCCGATGTCTTGGAGGACCCTCAACGTGTGAAACTTCGGGACAGGAGTCCCCAGCTCGCGGAGACTGAGTGTCAGGAATGCCGATTCTGGGATCTCTGTCACGGGGGTTGTCCGCTCGATGCCTGGCGGACGACGGGCTCATTAATGCGCCGCTCCGGCATGTGTGACGCAAAAAAGATTTTTATCGAGAAATATTTCGAACCGATTGTAAATGGTATGAATCGTGGAATCATTGTGCGCGTTACCACGTCGGATTCCCTGAGATCTGAGCCCGCAAAACCGAGGACGAAAGCGTTCCACGCGAAACAAAACGGCCCCATGTGGATAAACCCGACCGGCGGGATTGCGGAGGCGCTGATACTATCGGGCGTACTTAAGCATGTAATGGAGAAGTTCCCGACGAGAAAATTTAACGTTGTCACCAGGACGGAATGTGATCCTCTGCTTACGGGCCATCCTGCAATTGCTCATATAGGCCATCCGCCGCCGGGAGCCGCGTTCATGAGTATCGATCATAGGTATGAGCCGGACTACGGTGTCAGCGGTCAGCATGCAGATCGGGCATATCAAACATTAGCCCGGATGTTCAGCCTCGAAACGCCTATTGCCGAAAATCTCTGGGTGCCGTTTACAGTGGAGGCAGATCCAGTCCTCGCCGGTTTTTTGCCGTTAAAGAGTCAAAACGTGCTTATCTGTCCATCATCCGATTTCCACGGGAAACAGATGTCGACCCAGAGATGGGAAGAATTGGTTGGACTCTTTTCAGACAGAGACACATTCATTGCTCAGACAGGAAAGTATTCGGATTCACATGTCAGGGGAACTTATAGTCTTCTGGGCCTTCTCAACCCCAAGGAACTCATATCGCTTCTTCCTCTATTCGATGCAGTCATTACTGTGGATAATTTTACCGCACATGCCGCACACCTGTGTGATTTGCCTGCCGTGGTTCTGTGGGGACCTACGGATCACAGGATTTACGGATACCGGGGACAAAGGCATTTTCAAGCTGCGCCGTCATGCCAACGTGCGGATGGTTGCATCGGAATGGGTAGAGGAAGCGATTGTCTGACACCCTGCACCCTCGGTTCCGGCCACTGCCTCGACAGCCTCAGTCTTAAGGACATAAGCTACGCAGTGAAAGACATACTCAAAAGTAAAAGAGGAACAGTCAGGCGGCTTTCCAAAAAAAATTCCGGCATCAACCAGGCTGTATGAAGCCAGCACTGTCCATACTTCTCATATTTCTTCTTGCACAATCCGCTCCGGCAGAATCGTGGGGACCATGGTCGACCAGCCCCGAGGCTCCCGTAGTAAGCCAGCCGGAAGACCTCAATTCGGGGCACCGAGATCATCCTGAACTGATATCCCAAAGCATCTCAGCCACACCGTTTCTCTGGCTTATAACCTTCTATCAGAAAACTATTAATCGAATAATTAACGGCCGTTGTCACATGTATCCCACGTGTTCCCAGTACAGCGTCCAGGCCATCCGCAAGCACGGACCTATCATAGGAATAATGATGACTGCCGACCGTATTATGCATGAGGGAAGTGAACAGGAACTGATCCCCAGCATCAAAGTAGGCAACCACGATAGGTTCTATGACCCGGTGGAGTATAATGACTTCTGGTGGTACCACAAATGAAATCTCTTTTCATTCTGTGGATATGTGGAATACTCTTCTGCTCCAATGCGGCAATTGCCGGGGATATGTCTGTTGATAAAATGATGTCCTTTGCCGATTCCCTTTTCGCACAAGGGGACTACTACAGAGCTATCACGGAATACGAGCGCGTGATTTTTTTCTATCCTGATGATTCCCTCGCTAAAGCAGCGCGATTCCAGATCGCCGAGTCTTATTTCAGGGGAGAAAGATTCGATCAGGCGATAGCGCAGTTCGGCTCTCTTGCTCACGATTACCCCAATGACGAAGTGGGCATTAAATCCCTCTTGAGGGTCGGAGAGGTGTTTTATCAGAAACGCGATTACGAACATGCAACGGAGGCCTTCATTAAATTTATCGGAACCTATCCCAACGATACACGTGATGATGCCGCACGCTTGAAGCTTGGTTGGTCGTATCTCCGGCAAAGAGACTGGACCCAGGCGGAAGAGGAATTTCGCAAGCTGCCCGCAGAATCACCGCTGCACAGCAAGGCTGAGGGGCTTGCAGAGGAGGCAAAACACTATCCCGATATCCCGAAAAAATCACCTGGTTTGGCAGGAGGACTGTCCACAATACTCCCAGGCACGGGCCAGTTGTATATCGGAAAGCCAGGTGACGCACTGATCTCCTTTTTGCTGAATGGCTCTTTTATCTGGGCTACAGCAGAATCCTTCCAACACAACAATAACGCAACCGGAGGTATCCTGCTCTTTTTTGAGGCGGGGTGGTATCTGGGGAATATCTACAACGCTGTGAATGGCGCTTACAAATATAACGACCGATTAGAACAAAGGTTCATGGACAACCTTCATAACCGGTTTGACTTCTCCTACTACTATGATGGACATGGAAGAAATATGATGGCGTTCAATTTAAAGTTTTGACCGGACACCCCTATTGCTGATAATTTCAGGCCTATCCGAAAAAAGGAAAAGGGTAAATACGGCAGGATTCCGTAAAGGGCTGAAGAAGGATGCAAATATGACTCCGAAATTTTTATCCACGATCGGGAAGGCGCAGTAAATCGGAAGATACAATTGAAAAAAGTCTACGATTATACTTTGCCCCGCAAAGCGCTGTATAAAGTGGCAATTTTTGTCGGCGTTCTTGCAGGCGTGGTGAACACGTACCTCGAAATCGACTTCACCCTGAGGCCCATGCTCTTCGTCTGTCTCCTGTCTGCGATTGTTATCGTCGTCTCTTTCCATGAAGCCGTTCACGGATTAATCGCCACCCTTCTTGGGCACAAACCCTTGTTCGGTTTCAAACCTCCCCTTGTTTATATAACGTTTACCGGCAAAATCCCGCGAAACCATTTTATCCTTGTGGCACTTGCACCCCTGGTGCTGCTGGATGTACTGTTCGGATATCTGTATATACGCGGTTTGTTCAAGCTTTTTTTCGACTTCTGCCTGATCATCAATACGATAGGCGCTCTTGGAGACGTCTGGATCGTATTGATGCTGCTGAATGCAGAAAAAGCGTCATTGATCCAGGACACGAAAAACGGTTTTGAGGTCTGGGTGGCCGATGAAATATGAAGCCACAGAGGCGTGGACATGAGTGACGACAACGTCCTACCTGGAATTCTATCGATGGAATTTCATATCAGGTTCTTTCCCGGACTGCTACGGGACCGCCTCAGACCAAGGAAAAAAGAGAGGCATGTATTTGTGTTTGACGTTTTTACCAAGGGCGTGATAGGCCTGATTGTCTGTCTGCTTCTCGCAGCATGGGGAGTGCCATTGGTCTTGTCGCATAGATTGAATTTCGGGTGGGTGGAAATCATACTCGGAATAGTGGGACTTGCAGCGCTCGTTTTATCGAGCGTTAACAGCCAGCAGGGCTCACGGTCGAGCTATCATAATTTTCTGTCCGGGATTTTTTATTTTGTGTTTCACCGGGTCTCTGAAGCAGCCTTTTATACTGAAACGCGTATCATTCAGCCTGGGCCATGGTCTTCGCGACCGCGGCGGGACTCTTCGCGGGTTATGTGCTCGGGACCTTGACCGGGCTCCGGATGCAATACCTCGGCTGGATCGATCTAATCATAAACATGGCCACCGGTTTTGGTACGATCATAATACTCGGCACATATGTCGTCATGGTATTCGTGCTGAGACGAGACAGGAAATAATGTCTTCTTCTGGAATGATCTAGGAAAGAAGGTAACTGATAATGGGCTGCCTATTTGTTATCGTCCTGAGCTGTTTGTCAGCAGTCATAATACACATCGCCGGTTATGCGCTCTGGGTCATGGTCGTCTTGGGCGTACTCTGGTTGGCAGCGATAGTGGTCTCTGCCGTAGGCGGGCATCGCGGCTTCGGAAACCATGGCAATACCGATCTCATGATCGTGATTGCAGGCGTGGCTATTATGGCAGCGATAATCGTTCCTCATTATCATGATCAACAAACTTGTGTTCAGGCGAAAACAGCCCTGACAAAACTTGCAGACGCAGAAAATGAATACTTTTCCGGGCATAAAACCTTTACCACTGAACTCCAGATATTGAACCTCGCACAGAACCCGGAGGTTCATATTATGATTCTCAAGGCAGATGAACAGTCATTTATCGCTACTGCATCACATAGGTTATGCAATAAACCTGAGAATGGGACACCTCAAGTGTTTATGTGGGATTCTGCCAAAGGTGGGCTGCAATGACTAGAAGTTCGAGAAAATAAAACTAATAAATTCCGGTGGTATCATTCAGCATCGGGTACTGCGTATACTGATCATCCCTAGCCGGTCAGTCTTCGGAATTGATACTGTCAGGCTGTGGGAAGTGGCTGCGGAGAGAGATGCAAGGACGTTCCACGGGCATTTATTACAAATTGTATCCGTGGCCTTCAGCCCTGATCGCAGTACGCGGTGGATAAAATGAAGGTTGCCATTCTATGATTGAATCCTTACCCGCAGACACCTGCCCACGATGCGGCGGTGATCTGCACCAGACAGACAAGAATACCTTCACCGGCGAGGTGTGGCGCGAGTACACGTGCCGTACCTGCGGGCACATCCTGGATGTCAATGAAGGCAAAGCCCTTTGGCAGATCCTGCACGATGAGGCGGAATCACAGAGGAAAACAAAAGAAAAGCTTCCATGGTATTTCCGAAAATCCTTCATTGTCATCGCGATCTGTACTGTAGGGCCCCTAGCGCTGCCACTGATCTGGTGGCGTCCAAAGACGACTCTCGCATGGAAGATCGGACTCACCCTAGGAATCGTTTTTCTCAGTTGGATATTATTCCACGCCACGATGGAATCCACTCATATAGTCGAGGAGTTTTATAAGCTGCTTGAAGGACAATGAATTATTCGTACCTTGCGGCCATTACTTGCATAGGTAAAACCCAGCTGACACAGCTGAATCCCATGGTTTACACGGTAATCAAATTTGACACTCTTGCAAGTTACAAATAGGACGTGAGCTAAACTGCATAGTTGGAGGCATGTGGCATGATAATGAATATTGGCTTTCATGGCCGCAGTCGCCTATATAACAATACCGGGACTCTTTAAAAAGGGGTGATACCATCAAAGAGCAAAAACGGACAAAAACGTTCAGCCGCTTTGGAAAGATGTCGATTTCAAAAAACTAGTTGATTGACATGAGATAGCTCTATTTATCCGATGGATAGTGATTTATTAGAAGAAACGACGGTTAGGCAAAGGCAGCTAAGCGCCAGGATTTTGAGCAGAATGATGAATGCTGGTTGAAAATTATAGTGCAATAATCATCCTGAAGATTTGAAAAGCCAAACCCTTGTGACGCTGTGGCTTTCAACCGGAATTAGTTAACTGACGATCCCCGAACGCACGTAACATGAATCAGACAAATATTGAGAAACGGAAAAAATGAATCTCAGAAAAAATCAAATGGGATACATGTATGAGGTCCCGCTTATAGTCGCGGCAGCCGCAATTTTTTTAATTACGGTATTGCCCAAACTGTTGAAATACGCAGTATTCGGGAAAATTATTCTGGTCACCGGTGCATTAATTATTACAGCGGGATTGTATTACATGATTGTTACCCCTGGATGGCAACCGTCTAAGACGAAACGCTTGCGATGGCCTTATAATCTTATCGTTTTCGTCATCATTGCATTTATTATTGCATTTGCAGTTATCGCAGTGCTTATGAAATAACCTCGGGGAAATGCTATATTCTGGATGAATTAGAGGATTTATGCTGAGAAATATTGTCTCGAGAACATCCTGAAACACACGAGTTAGCATTCCCTAAATCTAGTTCACATTTCACTCCGAAATTATTAGTGTGTAACATATAAATCCCCAATCCGTACCATACGACCTTATTGACATCTACTTACATCAGGCATATATTTTTGAAGATATTGTAAGTGGCATAATCATTGCTAAACTCGCTTGGCAGAGTCACACGAACCTATATGGCTAAATATGTCAGTTGGGCGCTTGACAAAGCTATATTCTGCTATACTCACCTACAACAGGGAGGGCTTCGCGTCTCTGACCCGAAGGCGCTCGATGCCTCGATCGCTTTTGTCAGAGATGTATCGAAGATCTGACATTGGGGTGTCGGCGGTGTTGAGGATGCAGTTAATAATCTGGACCGCCTCCGTGAGACAGAGGCATTCGTCCGAAAGTCCTTTGAGAGTACGACTATGAAGTGACCTCAACTGACTAGCGAACAACGCTCACATGTGAATTTCCAATGGGATTCTGCAGAAGTTAATCCGGGCCAATCCTGCTCTGTGTAGGACGAGGAGGACACCATGAAAAAGCTGAATTGCTGGGAATACATGAAATGCGAACGACAGCCCGGAGGTGAGAAGGTGGGGGAGCTCGGAATCTGCCCGGTAACATTAAACGAAGACCTAGACGGCGCCCATGGGGGGATTGGAGCGGGGAGAGCATGCTGGGCGGTGGTGGGCACGTTCTGCGGCGGCACGGTCCAGGGTACGTACGCGCAAAAGCTGAAGGACTGCACGAAGTGCGATTTCATGACCCTTGTCAAGCGGGAGGAATCACTGAACCCCCTCGGCTTTTCTACCACTCGAAGCGATATCGAAAAAAAACACAAGAAGAAAAAGCGGAACACCTCTTCGGAATAGGCCGCTATTCTGTACAATAAAGTCATCAAATAGACAAGGACGGTCATAACAGGTGGCTTCAACTTTACGAAGGCCGCGGTTGGGCAGAACTCGAGTGATGCACTTCGTTACTCAGTGTATCCTATGTAATACAAACGAAAGCAAGTTTCCGACCTTACACGAAGGCAGCGAGATAGTCCAATATGTCAAAGTGAAAGGGTAGGCATTGATTGGAAAGGAATTAAATAGCTTGAATTCATATCTAGCTATCATTCAACCCGGACCGGCCGATAAAGCCCGGCCAGCCGGTTAATTCAAACGTTATACAGAATTCAACCAGAATTTCGCTACCTTCTCAAATTAGCTCGAATGCAGTCTAGACTAGGTAGAGTTCGCAATTTTTAAAAAGCGAAACTTTCATTGATTCCTTCCTTAACTATTAATATTGTTATTGTTTAGATTTATCACCTTCAACTACAAGTTCACACACTCCTCATAACCTAAATGAGTGCAGATTTCTAAAAATACGCGTTTAATGTTATGGCTCTTCCGGGTTTCCTAGGGGTCGAATTTAGGTCCGGAAAGCGGTTTTAACCTTTACTGGTGCGGTTAGTCTTAGCTTATCGTTCTTTGAAAACTTCACACGTTTCGGTGCAGGGAGTTTGGTCCTGTCTCATGAAGAAGACCACCCTCCGCTCACTTTACAGCTTTTCGGGTTTCCAAGCCCTTTACGTTAAAGGAGGTTCCGGATGACCTCGGTGCCCGCAACCTCATTTTCGACGTCGACAAAAAAACGATTTGCTCCTGCGGTCACTCACAAAAGGGCTTCTACAATCGGATCATTCATCAAGTCAGAGACCTCGATTCCGGCGGCATCCGGATTTATCTTGAGTTCGAGTATCGCCGGGTGCGCTGTAAGAGGTGGCGACGGTGAAGTGCGGAACTCTTGCATGGCTGGCATCATCAAAACGTTTCACGGAGCAGTTTGAGCAAGCAATCGGTCGCCAGTGCCGTGAGATGTCCATTGCCCGTCTGGCTGAGATGAATCGTCTGAGCTGGGACCAGGTTCGCCGCATCGAAAAGAACTACATGCGTGCGATCCTGGCCAAACATCCGTTGTCCGAGAATCTTCGGGCCATCGGCGTAGACGAAATATCCATTTCCAGGGGCCTTACCTACGCAATCGTTGTCGCCGATCTTGACGAGCAACGCCTGATCTGGCTTGGGGGCGAAGGCCGCCGGTAAGAAAATATTGACCTCTTTTTCAAATAAATCGGGCAGGAGAGAGCGAAAAAGATTCAGCTAGCTGCCATGGACATGTGGAAAGCCTTTAAAAACTCCACCATGAGCCACGCACCATCCGCCCATTTTGTCTTCGATAAGTTCCATGTGCTTAATCATCTCTCGATGGCCATGGACGAAGTCAGACGACGCGAGTGCAAACGTGTCAATGAGAAAGAACGACGGTTCATCAAGGGCCAGCGCTATACGCTGCTTTCTACCCGTGACAACTTGGACCTGGATGGGAGACGGTCCTTGAAACTATTGCTTAAGGCCAACAGCCGCATCCACCAAGCCTATCTTCTCAAAGAGTCTTTCGGTCAGCTCTGGTCATACAACAATCCGACCCGGGCGCGGAAGTTCTTCGAGAACTGCAAAGAGCGGCTCCGCTGGAGCCGCTCGGAACCGTTTCAGAAATTAGCTGCAATGATCGAACGTCACTGGATGGCATCACCAGTTACTGTAATCCCGAACACAGTATTCCTCGGTTTCATGGAGGGACTAAACAACAAGATCCGGGTGATTCAGCGTCGGGCCTATGGCATCAGGGATAGAAAGTATCTTCGACTCAAGGTACTTACATCCTTTCTCCCAGATGCTAAAAATGACCCACACTAAAGCCAGAAGACCCGAATTTACTAATACATTTTCTTAGTTTCGCAAAATATTAGACAGCAGAATTCGAATATATCGTGCATTTTATTTCTGTTTATGAACAGCCTATCACGATAATGCCAAACCCTTCGCTTAATTCCTCGATATCAGACTGGAGGATAGATCATCGATGCCGCTCGATAGGAAAAACAGCGGCTGTGCTTTTCGCAAGGTAAGTGAGCTCCGAAATATTCCCTCTCAGAACTTCATTAAACAATTATTTTTTGCTCTCCAAACGTTGTGTTTTGCATATATTTAAAAACCAACCTGAGATATTGCATTTATGCAATAAGAAATGATCTATGTTTCCCTGTAAAATCAACATGCTGTCTTATGGCATGGTTAATGCAAATAATGAGTTAAAGAGAGGGTAATCAAATCATGAAGACTGCCATGACGATACAAGGTATTTATGCCGGCGCAGGTGCAGTATCAATTTTTTGCACTATTCGGATTTTTGCCGGGATGCCTGTTCGGCGGCTTTGGCGGTAGCAGGATCGCCGGATAGTATTTCGGACTGCCTCTCGATCCGGGGTTGCTCTTGCGAGTGATCATCCTGTTATCCATGCTCGCGGGCGTGCTTATCTCGGCGACTATAACCGTTATTGCATAGTCCGCGCTCGGATGGCTTGCTGGATCGTTTCTGAGAAATTTCGTGCATGATAAAACCTTACTGTTGATACTGTAGGCAGGCAATACCGGATAAAAAGGGAGGGGCCTTCTATGAGCAAGAAGTTAGTCGTTTTCATGCTGGGCTTTATTGTAGTAGTCGGGGTTTTTTACCTTTACGAAACGAGAATCGCATTCCAGGATCCAAAGAATTGCACCGCTTGTCACTTTGTCGTTCCCTATTATCAGAAGTGGGCGACGTCGACGCATAAGAGCGTGCCCTGCTTGAAATGCCACGTATATTCAACCGAGCGCGCGCTTGCAGCTCAGTTCCTATTTCTGGCCGGCTCCTATAACCCGCGTCCACTTACAAACGTCCCGGACAAGAATTGCCTTCAGTCTGGCTGCCATGATAAAAGGTTGGTCACATCAAAGGTGACGTTTACAAAAAGAGGTATCACGTTTGATCATAATCCGCACTTTAATGAAATGAAGCGCGGTATCAACCTGCATTGTAGAAGCTGTCACTCTGACATCGTACAGGGAGAACACCTTAAGGTTTCTATGAACGTCTGCTATCTTTGCCACTTCAAAGGCGTTCCTCATAATCAGGCCCAGACCGGGTGTCCTTCATGTCATTCCGCTCCTGCGAAGCCGATTGTCTATAAAGGCAAGAGCTTCTCGCACGAGGTGGCTTTGAAGGCGGGTTACAAATGCAACAAGTGCCATATAGAAATTACGAAAGGCGACGGAGTCACACCTCGTGACAAATGCTACTTCTGCCATGTAGATAGGACAGAAAAGTATTCTGATGTCAAGTTGATTCACGATAAACATGTTACCCAGAAACAGATTGATTGCTTGTATTGCCATACAAAGATAGAGCATGGCAAAATTAAAATGGCAGAGAAAATGCCAATTTAGCTATGTCCGTAAGATGTTAGAAAGCGACGCATGCCAAAATTGGTCATCTATTCCGCCAATGGTGGCTGCTTAATTAGCTATGCTACAATCGCAAAGTAAATCATTGGATACCGCTGAGACATAGATGCAGGCTGTCTTGATAATCTATTATTACGGAGGAGCGTGATCTTATCATGGAACACATGAACCTATTGATCAGTCTGATTGTCAGTGTTCTCACAATCGTGGGCTTTATTTCGGGTTTTTTCAAATGGGGATGGGAAGCGATACGCGGAACGATCGAAGGTGGCGAGCATGAAATTCACATTCCCACCAAAACAATCTCGATCGTAGCAAACCCATCCCCAAACTCCACGCATTGGCATCTGGGTGGAATTGCAAGTCAGCCTCAAATGCAGGTAGTCGGCCACTTTCTGGTAACAAATATAACTCATCTCAATGTTATTGTGCCAGTCGTAAAGTTGCGAAAGCCGCATGTTCTCGGGTTTGTCACGGTGAAGGCGGTCAACTCAGACGCCCATGGCCAGTTTCACATACCGCCGGGTCATACGACTGACCTTATGTTCCTCTTGTGGATAACACCGCCCGTGAAGAATCCAGGAGAGACCCTGAAAGTGGACGTCGCGTTGGTTGATCAATTCGACAACAAGCACTGGCTGAAGAATGTGGAATTTTATTATCAATGACGGGGGTCAATTAGAATGAATCAGGAAGAGCTATTCGGAGAAGTGGAGGCTACGAACGGGGAGCGATGGCACTATTATTCTTTCCCAATGAATCACCGATAAATTTGACTCCCGGTGAGCCTAAGCGTTCACGTTCATATGTAAGATACAGCTGAATATGCGAGCATTGCGGCATTTCAGGCATGACTCAAGAGCTGGCAATGCTTAATACATCGGTCTTAAGGAGGAGCGAACAAAATGGAGAATAACATAGATAATATTTATGATGAAATTGCAAAAGTTGCACATGAACTCTATGAAAAGAGTGGAAGGGTCCATGGACGAGACGTGCAAAATTGGCTTGAGGCGGAGAGAATTGTGTTGGCCCGGTATGAGAAGGATACTAAGAAAAAGAAACCGATAAAATCATCAAAGGCACTGACCAAGAAAGGGAAGTGAAAAAGAGAACGTGATGTAAGAATCCGTAGGTTATTAATCTATGGAAAACAATCAATGTGCAGATGAAGTCTGCATATGACAAGGCATCGGGATTGTATGCAGTATCTTACTGTAGCTCACAACAGTTTCATTTTATTGAAACCTTCTTGCTTTTATGTTAAAAGTCAAGTCTGGTAAAAGACTGGACGGACTGGCCGATAGATTTGTCCCGGTTTTAGTTTTTTTGAGTTAATGGTCATTAAAAGTGAACTGGTCGAGGGGTATTCCTCGCTGCATTGATCGTTTGTGAGATTTTTGTTTTTTTGGGACAGAAATCGGTTCTCACAAATACCCAGGATTGATTTTACCAGGGCAGTCCCTATCCTGATACCCCCCCAGGAATACCCTTTCTCAGGATTTGCACGCAGAACGGGCAAATCTTTAAAACCACGCTTTTATCAGAAGACATGCCTACCTCAGAAAGGCAGCTGCATTTCCTCGATTATATATTTATCTATTAAAGTTGTGGGTCCGCAGTCTGTATTTGTGCGGACACGCTTTATGAGCCGGTCGTAGAATGAAGAAGCGGTACCCACGGTGAATCAGATTTTAAGATCGAGCCGTTCTAAGGTGATCCCGTTTCTTATTGTATGACCGCAGACACATACTCCTGCTGATTCTTCAGGACGTATCTGATGCGGTTCAATAGCTTTCTGGCGATGGGAACGATGGCTCTTGTTTTTTTTCATTTTTTTAGAGAAACGTTCAAAGGTCATCAACAACGCTGGGACTTTCTGTACTCCAATCCACGCGCTTTCAATAATCAAATGCCGAAGTATTCTATTGCGTCGGTCGGTATTGCCTGTTGTAGTATCCTTCTCGCCGCTTGAGTCCATGTCGGGAATGAAACCGATATAGATCGCAAGTTTGTCAAGTGATCCAAACTGATCGAGAGTACACAGCTCCGTGAGAAATGTCATGGCGGTGAGTGAGCTGATCCCCGTTACGCTTTTTAATAACTTCGCATTTGCCCGATATTCATCAGTTCGAGTTCGCGCGCGAATGTTCCGCTTCAATTCGACAATGATCCCACGCATATGGTGTAATATATGGAGATGCACCTTAAAGGCGACATTGCCACTGGCCTTTTCCATGCGGATATCCTCAAGCCATTTAATAATCTTGCCTGACCAGTTACGGTTCACGATGTCAGTTGGTAGATGAATGGCATAAAAAGCGAGCATGGACTTGATCTGGTTCTTGCAACGGGTCTGCTTCTTGACCATGTTCCTTCGGGTTCTGAGCAAACTGCGATCTTCGATTTTTATCCGAGTGGAAACATAGAGTCCTTCAATTTCGCCGTTTCTAAGGCTGCGGGGAAGTTTGCGGCAATCTACTGGATCTCTTTTTTCTTTCCGTTTTTTGTCTTTTGTCGGGACGTCAGCAGGATTTACGACTATGCATTCGATATCTTTTCTCGTACTGGTCGTGGATCCAGAATCTGTAGTAGCCAGCTTCGTAACCGGCGTAATAGATTGCACCAGGGAAATTCCGCTTCAAGGAATTGGCAAGAACCGACGGATCCGGTGGCTGTGAAAAGGTCTTATGTTCAAACTGATGAGTCAAGATGCATACACTCCAACTTTTCTTATGAACATCAATATCGACATAAATGTGTTGACCGCTGAAATCGAGTTTGATAATGTTAATCATGGCAAGTCTCCTTTCGGTGTATTTGCGTCTTCTTAACGAAAATATACCTTAAGTCAGACTTGCCTTTTAATCATCTGGTCTGAAGTGGGTTGGGCGTTGGGGGACGGTGAGGAACATGGCGACGATTCCGCATGGGACGGCGTTGAAGCCGCCGCGCTCTACGACCTGCTCGAGCGGGAGGTGATCCCGGAGTGTTATTTCCGAGACAAGAGCGGCATTCCCTCTGCATGGGTCAAGTGGATGTGGGAAAGCATGGCGCGGTTGACATCGCTCTTCTCCGCCAACCGCTCGGGATGCGAATACACCGACCATCTCTACCTTGCGGCTGCGATATCCTATCGCAAATGAGCTAAAAATAAAGGGGCTGAGGGTAGACACGTGGTCGATTGGCGGCATACAGCGACGCAAAAATGGGGCACACTCCGCTTTGGTGAAATGAAGATCGAGACCGGTGGGAAGAAGCATGTATTCGAGGTTCAGGTCTTTCACAACGGTCTAGACTCAAAGGCTGAACGAGTAGAACTTTACGCCGATGGCATCACCGGCGGGGCTCCGGCGCGGCAGGAGATGAAGCTAATCTGGCAACCAACTACTGCAGATGGCGGTTTCTTGTATCATGCTCAGGTGCCTGCGAACCGCCCGGCAGCAGATTATACAGCGCGGCTAATTCCATAGTATGATGGTGTTGCTGTTCCCCTGGAAGAAGCTTACATTCTTATACAGCGGTGATTCTGTTTCGAAGGGTTGAGGAATGAAACAAAACGAACGAATGAAAAGAGCGTTACCCGTCACAGTACTGTTTGTAGATATTGGTGGCGTCTTGCTCACCAACGGGTGGGACCATTACGCCCGAAAATGGGCAGCGACGAACATTAAGCTGGAGTAGGCCGAGATGGAGGATCGTCATCACCTAACTTTCGACACCTACGAGGCGGGAAACCTCACGCTGGAAGAATATTTAGGTCGGGTGATTTTCTACTAAAAAGCGGCTATTTAGCAGCTCAGTTTCAGAAATTTATGTTTGCACAGTCCAAGCCGTATCCCCAGATGATCGAATTGGTCCGCAAACTCAAGGCAAAGTATGGATTGAAGATCGTTGTTGTCAGTAATGAAGGTCGTGAACTGAATGCGTATCGGATTCGTAAATTCAAGCTGGACGAGTTTGTGGATTCTTTTATCTCTTCCCGTTACGTTCACGCCCGCAAGCCCGACGCAGAAATCTTTCGGCTTGCGCTGGACATCGCCCAGGCACCGTCCCGGGAGACAGTCTATATCGAAAACACCCCTATGTTCAGTCAGATCGCAGAAGCTTTAGGGATTCGAAGCATTCTTCACATCGATTACAGGTCCACCTGCGCAAAACTGGCTTCATTCGGCCTACAGAATGACGAGGAATGAACCATGAAACCAGCTAACCCACGCATCCTGACAATCAATGGCGGCTCGTCAAGCATCAAGTTCGCGCTATTCGAGGCCGGTGAATCGCTCCAACGTATTCTAGAGGGCGTGCTTGAGCGGATTGGACTGCCGGAGGCCACCATGCGGGTGAACGGCTTGAATAAGGTGGACAATTTTTCTCGACTGGTGATCGCGCCAGATCACACGGTTGCGGTGAGCGCTCTGATGGATTGGATTGAGGAACATCGCGGACGTGCTGCATTGACCGCAATAGGGCATCGTGTGGTCCATGGCGGGCCGAAATATAGCAAACCGCAGCGAATCACTGAGGAAATGGTTGAGGAACTGCGTCGGCTCAGTCCATTTGATCCCGAGCACCTCCCGGAGGAGATCCTGTTGACCGAGGCGTTTCATCGTCGATTTACTGATCTCCCCCAAGTGGCATGTTTCGATACGGCTTTTCATCATGATCTGCCTCGCGTTGCCCGGTTGTTGCCGATCCCACGCCGCTATGAAGCGCAGGGGGTGCGGCGGTACGGGTTTCATGGGTTGTCGTATGCGTTTCTCATGGAAGAACTAGCTCGTCTCGGCGGAGCGGAATCGACACAAGGCCTGGTCATCCTCGCCCACCTCGGCAACGGCGCGAGCTTGGCGGCGGTGCGTGATGGCAAACCCGTGGACACAAGTATGAGTTTCACGCCGACTGCTGGGGTGCCAATGAGCACCCGCTC
>Ga0187771_10000832_pt1 | contig 19668 bp, 17 predicted proteins | sample 0116_SJ02_MP15_1_FD_133139 | JGI IMG/M metagenome (GOLD analysis project Ga0187771, IMG submission 133139) | Tropical peat soil microbial communities from peatlands in Department of Meta, Colombia - 0116_SJ02_MP15_10_MG | ecosystem: Environmental > Terrestrial > Soil > Wetlands > Peat | place...
CCAGCCCCTAGTCACCACGCGGGCGATGAGCCAACTCGAGACCGTCCTAGGGAGTCATGGGCGATCGGGCCAGCAATTTGAAGCTTGGGAGGCTGTTTACGGGCCGGTGGGGGACGACGGCTACCCGAAGCCGCTTTGGGATAAGCTCACCGGCAAGATCGATCATAGCGTCGCCGAGTACATGCGCGCCCACGGGTACGATTTGAGTTACGACCTGCGAACCAACTGGCCTACCCTCGGCCCCAAGCTCGTGGGCAAGCTGCATCTCTACTGCGGGGACATGGATAACTACTACCTCAACCTCGCGGTCTATTTGCTGGAGGATTTTTTGAAAGACACCCGCGATCCACCCTACGGCGGCTCGTTCGAGTACGGCCGCCCCATGAAGGGCCACGGCTGGCAGCCCATGACGCAGTCCGAACTCCTTCGCATCATGGCCGAGCACATTACCCGGAACGCCCCCGCCGGGGAAAGTACGTCCGCGTGGAAATATAACTGACGACGCTACTCGGCGTTATTCACTGCTCTCACTCAGCTCGCGGACCCAAACGTTCCTGAAGCGCACGGAATGATTGTGGTCCTGCAATCTCAGGGGCAGCTTATTCGGACCCGGCTTGTAGGGCGGGCGCACGTGGTGGCCGGTTGGTCCCGAAAGCGGGACGTGGTCCTGGACCAGCACACCGTTGTGGATAACGGTGACGTATGCGGGTTGGAGCAAATTGCCGTTGGGCATGAAGTGCGGCCCGTGCCAGATAATGTCGTAGGTTTGCCACTGGCCGGGAGGGCGGGAGGCGTTGACGAGCGGCGGGTATTGCCCGTAGATAGCGGCCGCTTGACCGTCGGGATAGGTCTTGCTCTGGTAGGAGTCGAGAACCTGAATCTCGTAGAGCCCCATCAGAAACACACCGCTGTTTCCCCGGTCCTGGTCTTCGCCGTGGGCGGGCGAAGGCGAGGCCCACTCCACGTGCACTTGGCAATCGCCAAAGGTTTGTTTGGTCTGGATGTCTCCCGTCTTGGGCGTCACTTCAAAATAGCCGGCTTCCGGCTTCCATCGCGCCGGGCCTCCATTGACGCTTTCCCAGTTGGAGAGATCGTGGCCGTTATACAGCACGACGGCATCCGAGGGCGGCTGTCCGGCCCGCTCCTGCGTGCTGGCCTCGCCGGGGGTGACGACCGGCGGCTGCGGCCGATTACGATCATGCTGGGTCCATTTGAAGATAGCCTCCTGCGCGAGCGCGAGGCCGGCAATCCCCAAGCTCGTCAGTACCAAAGCGAGCACCTTGAAGCTAAGAAAAGCAAAAGTCCCTTCTATCCTGTGGGCCATAAACATCCTCCTCTTTCGGAGGGCTAACTTCCCGCCTCCGTCTTGTGCCCTTCCGTGCCCGGAGCAACCGCTGCAACCTGCTGCCGCTCAAGCGCCTCCGCCCTTTCCAGCAGCCGCGGAAAATCATAGCTAATGACCAGCCGGCAATTCCGGCACCGCCACATGGGGTCCTGGGGGTCCAGGTAATTGAAATTGACGCAGCCGCACGAACACATCACCTGCAGTCCTTTGCTGCGCCCCTGGATGATCTTTACGTCTTCAGGCTGAACCGGAGATCTCATCTGACTCCCCCTTGCGTTTCCCTTCGCCGTCCCCTGCGCCGGCAGCGGCGGGCCGACCTATTCTACTCTGATTGCCGGATTCCGGCGCGGGCGTCCCCAGGCTGGAATTCCCGGCCGTTGTGCTCTAAAATTTCTGTTGGGTCACATTGGGCAAACCCAGATTGGCACCATCCTGAACGGGAGGAATTGACGATGGCCGGACTCCGGTCGCTGGAACCTTCTGCGCGCTCAGTGCTCCGCCTGGTTGTGGGATTCACTTTCTCCTTTCACGGTATGCAGAAACTCTTCGGACTATTCGGGGGGCATCGTGTCCAATTTGTTTCCCTACCTGGGGCAGCAGGATTTCTTGAATTCTTCGGAGGCCTGCTTATCTTTGTCGGGCTATTCACCGTCCCGGTGGCCTTTATCCTCAGCGGGGAAATGGCCGTGGCGTACTTCAAAGCGCATTTCCCCAGAGGCTTCCTGCCCATCGCCAACGGGGGCGAACTCGCCGCCCTCTATTGCTTCATCTATCTTTATCTCTTCACTGCCGGCCCCGGTCCCCTGAGCCTCGACCGGTGGCTGCGCAAGAAGGGGTAGGGTTCGGACTGGCCATGCGCGGTGTTTCCACACGCTGGCGAGGATGCGCAGGCAGCACTGCACCTCGCATGGCAGCTTGGAGGAATGGACATGGAGAGCAAAACTGAAAAAGCCACTTTCGGGGCGGGATGCTTTTGGGGTGTGGAGGAATCGTTCCGCCGGGTGCCCGGGGTCATCTCCACCCAAGTCGGGTACATGGGAGGGAACCTCTCAAACCCGACCTACGAGGACGTTTGCACTGATCAGACGGGTCACGCCGAGGTCGTGGAGGTCACTTTCGATCCTGCGCAGGTGTCCTACGAAGATCTCCTGAAGGTCTTCTGGCAATTCCACGATCCCACGCAGCGGAACCGGCAGGGGCCGGACGTCGGGACGCAGTATCGGTCGGTCATCTTCTTTCACACGCCCGCGCAGGAGGCTGCGGCGCGCGCCTCGATGGAGAAGCTCGCCCGCGCGGGCTTGCACAAAAGGCCCATCGCTACGGCGCTCGCACCCGCCGCGGAGTTCTGGCGGGCGGAGGAATACCACCAGCAGTACCTGGAGAAGCGCGGCCTCGCGCAGTGCCACTAGATGCAGTAACGAGTGATGAGTGACGAGGAAGAAAGCGCCAGGGTCGGGCTGTGTTTTCACTGCCGGCAGGCCCACCGCATTCGCTCCGACCGGGGCTCGGTGTTTTATTTATGCGCGCGTTCCGAGACCGACCCGCGATTCGCGAAGTATCCCCGCCTCCCCGTGATCTCTTGCTGCGGCTTTGAGGCTGCGGAAGGCAGCGCGCCGCCCTCACCGTCAACGAAGTAGGTTTCTACACCGCAAACACTGGACAGTTTCCTTTCGGAAGATCCAAATGCTCCGGGTTTCCGAATTTAGCTATTGACTTTCAACTTGCGGATGGTCCGCCAACGATGTTTCGAGTATTCTTTGGCCAGGAATGGCGGGAATAAGGTCAGGTTGATGCGGCGCGCTCGCAGAGCATGACGCGGTCTTGGTTATCCACTTCGCGAACCCGCACTTCGATCACTTCGGTATCTGTGGTCTGCACCACGCGCCCGACGTAATTCGCCTGAACAGGCAGTTCCCGGTGACCGCGGTCGATCAGGACGCAGAGCTCGACCCGGCGAGGACGCCCATGGTCCACTAGCGCGTTGAGCGCCGCGCGGACGGTCCGGCCCGTATACAGAACGTCGTCAACCAAAATCACAGTCTTGTTCTTGACGGAATACTTGGGGGGCGTCTGTTGCACGACGGGCTTTTCACTGACCTTGGAGAGGTCGTCGCGGTAGAAGGTGATGTCCAGCGTCTCGACGGGGGGCGTGACCTTTTCAATCTCCGCCATCCTTTTCGCCAGGCGCTCGGCCAGGGGCACACCGCGCCGGCGGATGCCGACTAGCACCACACCCTCCAGCCCATTGTTCCGTTCCAAGATTTCGTGCGCGAGGCGCACCAGGGCGCGATCGATTTCCGACGCAGACATCAGTTGGGATTTCTCCCTGACCAGGGAGGTCTCCTTGGCGGTCACGGTTTTGTCCATCACAAGCTCCGGTGGGATTATAGCATTGGCCCCGCGAGGAGAGCCGAAAGTCAGAAGTTGGAAGGCACGGAATCAGCCTGCCGGCCCCGTTGGTTTCTGAAACCCTCAACCTTTGACCCTCGACTTTTCGACTCGCTCCTGCTGATAGGCTCGGCGCAGTTCTCGCACGTAGTGGTCCGCCTCGCGTGTGGGCTTGGGAATGCGAAACCCATCCAGGCACTTCCGCACCAGCCTGACCGCGGAGTCCAAAGACACTCGATGGCCGACCGTCACGTAGATGGGCTTGACCCCCTGGCGGGTGCGCAACACTACGCCCACTCGCTCGCCCTCCAGAAACAACGGCGCTGTGGCGCCCGCTCGGGCGCCGGGCTCCCGGTGCTCGCCGACCAGCAAGGACTTCGCGCAGCCGATGGTGGGGCGGTCGAGGATCACTCCCAAGTGGCAAGCAATCCCGAATCGCCGCGGGTGGGCGCGGCCGTGCCCGTCGATCAGGAGCAAGTCCGGCTCGGCGTTCAGGCGCGCCAGCGCGGCCAGCAAAATCGGGCCTTCGCGAAAGGAGAGCAGTCCGGGCACGTAGGGGAAACGCAGCTTGCGCCGCGCGCAACGCCGCTCGACTTCCTGCATCTCCGGGAAGCGATAGACAATGACGCCGGCGAATGCCACGTCAGTCGCCGGGTCGAAGGCCACGTCGGCGCCGGCAACCAAGCGCAGCTTGCCCAGCCGACCTTCCTCAACCACGCGCTCGCGCAGGTTCTCCTGAACCCGCCGGGCCTCCCGCGGCGTGAGATTCCAGCGTGTGCGCAGCTTGGGCTTCACTTTTAGTGGCGGGACTTCTCGCCCCGGCCGCTCGATCTGGGCGCGCCCTTTCCGGACTGGCTCGCTTCCCGCCTCGTCTTTGACGGGTGCGGCGGGAACTCCTGGTCGCGCATCGGCCCCGCGGGCTTGCCCGCCTGCAGATTCCGAAGCTGCTGCGGCTCGAGCGGGCGTCCCGGGTGCTCCTGCATCGCTTCCTGGCGCGCCGGGAGGGGCGGCGCCGGGGCCGGAAGCGGACGGCGGGTGACCCAGCGCGGAGACGGCGTAGCCGGTTGGCCCGCCGCGACGCGCGCCGGCGGCGCAGGTCGGCTCGTCGCGGGCGGCGGAATCGGGCGAGAAGGCGGGGCCGTGGGCGCGGGCCTCTCTCCACGGCTGGTGATCGTCGCCGGCTTAGAGACTCGGGGCGGAGCGGCAGCAGGCCTTCCGCCGATCAGGGCATTTGCCGTTGGAGCAACAGACGGGTGAGGGGTGATCTCAGCCTGCGCGAGCTGGCGCGGGTCAACTCGGAGCGCGTGGGAGCCTACAGCCTGCCCCCCTTGGAAAGTGTCCCGCGCGACCACGGTGGTGGCGTTGGTCCGATTCACGTAATGAATGTTATTCACGTTAGTTATATTTGTAATGTTGGTTATATTTGTGACGTTGCGGATGTTGGTCACGTTCACCTGGCGCAGATATTCATCGCCGTGGTGATACCATGGGAAAAAGGGCTCGCGCGGCCCGAGGGGGAACCAGCCAACTCCTCCGCCCAGGCCAATGGCAATCGAAAAGTGAGGACCCCCGACGAAGGCCACCAGCGCCGGAGCGAAAAAAGGCCTCGCCACCACGGGCCCGGGCACCCAGCCCCACACCCCGCCTACAAACGCCCAGCGGCCATAGTGGAAGGGGCAGAAGCCCCAGGGCTCATCTTCCACCCAGGTCCAACCCCACGGCCCGATCCAGACCCAATGGCCAAAACGATACGGCACCCAGCCGACAGGAACAGCGCGGGGATACCAGACCGGCCCATAATCCGGCTGCTCGCTCCAGCGGCCGTATTCGTCCAGGTCGTAGTATCCGGGGACGGCACGGCCCACGTATCGTGCGGAGTTGCCGCCCTCAAAGCGGCGGTCGCGATCCTGGCACCAGCGGTCGAAATCATCCGGATTGGGCGGCTCGACAGATGAGACGCTTATCGGCTCCGTGCCGGTTAGCTTGACCGCTTGCCCGCTCCCAACCTTTTGCAACACCTGCCCGCCACTCACTTCCAGGCTCCCGCGGTTGACGATCACCAGCGTGGTCCCGTCGTCAGGGAAGGTGTCAACGCGATAATCGCCCGACTGGAGAATATTGAGCGCCCCATTGGGCGTGTCCACCTCAACCGCTTCGCCCTGAGCCATTTCAAAAACGTGTACGCGGATCGCGCCCTGTCCGATGCCGAGCTGCAACAACTGGTCATTGAGGTTCGCCACCGTCAAATCCGTCGTCCCCGACAGGCGCACGGCAGTGGAACCCACCTCCAGTTCCGCCTGGCTTACCTGGTCCGTATAAAGGCGGTCGCCTGTGGTGAGAGGGTAGTTGACTGTCGCTTGGCTCCATTGGTTGGCTCCTGAGGTCTGGAGGGATACAGTCCCTTTGATAAAGCTGAGCCGCGCCACCCGCGCCGGTGGGTCATCCTGGTCGGCCCAAAGCCTCGCCGGCGAGAGACACACCGGCACAAGAAAGATAAAGGTTATGAACGGGCGAAGAATCCTCGCGTTTCTCATTTCTTTCCTCCGGGGAGAATCTGTGTCAATGCATCCTAACCCGCAAACCTCGGATGGGCAAGCGCTCGAGCTGATGGTAGGGGAGCGCTCCGCGCTCCCGCTACTCGCACCGCCCGCCTTCCATTATTTCAGACATTATAACACATTTGAATAATAGAATCAAGAGACAAATTGTCATCTTGAGGTAGAGGAGCGCTCCGCGCTCACGCAGTCCACTGCCGCGAGGCGGGAGCCCCAAGAGCTCCCCTACTAATATGATCCCTTTCGCGCAAAGGCAGGCAAAAGCCAGCGTCCCAGGTTCGGACAGGCTAATCCCAAAATCGGACAGCCGGTGACAATGCGACCCCACCTTCCATCCGTATCTTTTTGTAATCAAATATCTTCTCTCCAGCGAGGTTGGCTGCGAAATTGCCACCGGATTTTTGGATTTCGAGACTCTAGCATTGGCTTTCAGCCGACGTGGGGGTGTCATGGCTATTACCGAACGGATTCGCGAAGTTGTTCCGGGCTCGCTGGACCCGGAGGACGTGAAACGGAAAACTGAAGCGGGCTGGAAGTTAGTGGCGGTGGAGTGGGAACGCCCGACGCCGGGCGGGCCGGGGGAGCGGGCCAGCATCCCGGAAGACATCCCTTATGGTTCGAGGGTGGCGAATGATTGCTTGCACCTGGAAGAGGACCCAGCCGAAATGCGCACGCTCATGCGCATGCTGGAGTTGATTGTCAAGGACCTCTCGGTCTCGAAAATGGTCGAGGAACTGAATCAGCAGGGCTTTCGCAATCGCGACGGATCGAGATGGAACCCGGTCACGGTCTACAACATGCTTCCCCGCCTCATTGAGGTTGGCCCGCGCATTCTCTCCAGCGAGGAATGGAGGGAACGCCGAAAGCTGATCTTTAAAGTCGGGTAAGGCGTCAAGGGCCTTTCAACTTTTCGACTCTTTAACTATTCGACTTTTTGCTCTGGCTCCGTTGTTCTCGTTGGCCCTCACCAACCAGCGGGACGCTGAAAAACCCGTTTGGCGTGTCATTCTGAGCGCAGCGAAGAATCTCGCCCTGATTCAGCCCTTCCAAAGCAACAACCCCAGAGCCGGTTCCTTGGCGGAGTTTACCCTGAGCAGCCAGAGCGGGATCCTTCGCGGAGTTTGCCCCGAGTACTCAGGGCGGGATCCTTCGCTTCGCTCAGGATGACAAGCGAAGGGCTCAGGATGAGAAGCGAAGGGCTCAGGATGACATGCGAAGGGGTCCGCATAACACACGCAGGGTTTGGGAGGGCAGCGAAGGGCTCGGAATGACACCTTCGAAGGGCGTTTTTCAGCATCCCCCTAGCGCGGGGCCTCCCGCACCCTGTCTCCGCGCCCTGTGGTTTCGTGCTAGACTGGCGCTTGGTTTTTCCCCCAGGGTATAGGGTGCATGCCACAAGTCGTACCCAGTCCAAAAGTCTATGATGCGATCATCGTGGGCTCAGGAGCGGGCGGCGGCATCGCCGCCTACGTGCTAACGAAAGCGGGCGCCCGCTGCCTGATGCTCGAAGCGGGCGACTGGTACGACACCGCACGAGAATCCACCATGTTCCAGTGGCCCTACGACGCGCCACATCGCGGTGCGGTTCCTCCCGACGGCACCTTCGGCTATTTCGACGCTGCCGTGGGCGGCTGGGAGGTTGAAGGCGAGCCTTACACGAGCGCGCCCGACACGGATTTTCGTTGGTTCCGCTCCCGCATGCTGGGTGGGCGCACCAACCACTGGGGGCGCATCTCCCTGCGCATGGGCCCTTACGATTTCAAACCCTATAGCCGCGATGGGAAAGGGTTCGATTGGCCCATCACGTATGATGACCTGGCTCCTTATTACGACCTGACCGAAGAGCTGATTGGGGTGTTTGGCTCGGCTGAGAATCTCGAGAACACGCCCGACGGCAAATTCCAGCCACCTCCAGAGCCGCGCTGCTACGAACGGGTAATCCAAAAGGCGTGCCGGAAACTCGGCATTCCCTGCATTCCCTCGCGGCTTTCCATCTTGACCCGTCCCCTGAATGGCCGGCCGGCGTGCCATTACTGCTCGCAGTGCGGGCGGAGCTGCGCGACTTCCTCTAATTTCTCTTCCCCCACCGTTCTCCTGCCTCCAGCGCTGGCGACGGGCAGGCTTGAGATCCGCTGCAATGCTATGGCCCGCGAGGTCCTCGTGGATCCGGAGGGACGGGCCCAGGGAGTTTCCTATATTGACAAGAAAACTCGCCGGGAAGTCCAGGCGCGCGGCAAGGTGGTGGTGCTGGCGGCCAGCGCCTGCGAGAGCGCGCGGCTGCTCCTTAATTCGCGCAGCCGCCAGCACCCCAACGGCCTCGCAAACTCCAGCGGCTTGGTCGGCAAGTACCTGATGGACACCGTGGGCGCCGACGGCAGCGATGGCTTCCTTCCTATCCTCATGGACCTGCCGCCACACAACGAGGACGGCACGGGCGGGATGCACCTCTACATGCCCTGGTGGAATTACCGAAGACAGGCGCGCCACGAGTTGCCTTTCTCGCGTGGCTATCACATCGAGTTCGGCGGCGGGCGCGGGCTGCCCGGCCCCGAATTCGGCTACGGCTCCGAGAGGGTCCTGGGCGGTGGCTACGGCTTGGAGCTCAAACGCGGAATCCGCAAATACTACGGCGCCTTCGTGAGTTTCTCGTCGCGGGGAGAAATGATCCCGAATGAGAAAAGCTACTGCGAGATCGACAAGGACACGGTGGACCAGTGGGGCATTCCGGTCCTGAAGTTCCACTTCCAATGGACTCAGGATGAAATCCTCATGGCCAAGCACGCGCGTGAGACGTTTGAAGAGATTATTCACACCGCCGGCGGCGAGGTGCTTGACCACTATGGACCCGAGGACAATTGGGGAATCTCCAAGGGCGGCGAGATCATCCACGAGGTGGGCGCCGCGCGCATGGGGGATGATCGACGGACCTCCGTCTTCAACCCTTACTGCCAAGCCTGGGATTGCCCGAACCTTTTTGCCGCCGACGGCGCCCCCTTCGTCAGCAATGCCGACAAGAACCCCACGCTTTCGATTATGGCGCTGGCTTGGCGGACTTGTGAGTACATCGCCGAGCAGGTGAGGAAGCGGAATCTATAACGGAAGCCGAGGTGCGGAAGGTGAAGATCGGCGCGAAACAAGCTATTCTCAAGGTCCAAGGTTCGATTCTTGATTTTCAGGCGTCCTGTTTCCGGTTTGATCGGCGAGGCTCATATGGCGAGCAGTGACAAGGATTTCTCTTCCGATTCCTCACACCCGACTCCGGAAACCCGAGGCGCTCTCCGTCGTCGCGAGCTCCTGAAGGTGATGGGGGCCGTTCCTGCCACGGCGCTCGTTCCGTTGGTTTCCGGCGAAGCGGCGACACGCGGCGCCGGACGGGACGCCGCGCAGGCAAAACCGCCGGCGGCAGAGTACAAGCGCAAAATCCTGAGTGAGCACGAGTGGAAGACCATTCGGGTTCTGAGCGACCTGATAATCCCCGCCGACGAGCGCAGCTGCAGCGCCACGGAGGCTGGAGTGCCGGAATTCATTGATGACTGGCTGGCTTTTCGCGGCGGGCGGCTCCTGGCCCAGATCCGCGGCGGGCTTACCTGGCTGGACATGGAATGCAATCGCTTGTTCGGTCGTGATTTCGCCGATTGCTCGGAGGATCATCGAAACCAGATTCTGGACCGTATCGCATATCCCAAGCGTGCGGCGCCCGAGGATTCTCAAGCTGTGGCGTTCTTCAATGAGTTGCGCAACCTGGTGGTAGGCGGCTTCTATTGCAGCAAAATGGGCATCCAGGATTTGCCTTATCTCGGCAACACCCTGGTCGCCGATTGGGAAGGTTGCCCGCCGGAGGTGCTTGCGAAACTCGGCCTCAAATAGCGCCGGTCCCGCGGGCGCGGGATTGGGACTCGGCCCGAAAGGGGCCAAACCCTGAGACTATGAGGTTGCTTAATTTCGAATTCAAAGCGCGCCTGAAGGATGAAAAGCGGGCTCGGGCAGTTTTGAAGCAACTTGGCGCCCGGCTGGTAGGGACCGACCACCAGGCTGACACGTACTTTCAAGTGCCCTCGGGAAGGCTCAAAGTCCGCGAGGGACGCATTGAAAATGCCCTGATTTATTACCGCCGCTCCAACACCCCGCGCGCCCGCCGCTCCAGCGTGGATATGATGCTTCTGCCGCGCCGCAATTCTCTGCGCGCCATCCTAACCGCCGCGCTGGGTCCGCTGGTGGTGGTCGACAAACGGCGGGAAATCTATTTTGTTCGTAACGTGAAGATCCACATCGACCGCGTGCGCGGGCTGGGGAAGTTTCTGGAAGTCGAGGCCATCTCCCGTAGCGGCGAGCTGAGAAAGGTCCGCGCGCAGGCTCGCCACTTTCAGAAACTCTTCGGCATTTCCGCTTCGGAGATTGTGGGAAAATCCTACGCGGACTTGGTGCTTGCAAAGAAGCGGAAATAGCGAATGAAAACAGTTCGAATTTTCGATTCTGGATCGAGAATTATGAGTTCCGCTTTTCGAGTTTCGGATTTCCAGTTTCTACGCTTGGAGATTCCATGGCTCAGCGACCTGTGATTTCGCCTTCTGACATCTTCCGGGAGATCGCCTCGGGCGGCGATGTGGCCGTAACCTCCCTGGCGCGCCGCTACCGCGTGAAACCCGCATCATTGATTGGAAAGCTTCGTCCGCTGCTAAGGAATGGGGTTCTGGCGCTTCGCAACGGCAACGCGAAGCTTGCTTTGAATCCAAACTTGGGTCATGTGATAGGGATTGACCTGGGCGCGAGCCACCTGCATTTTGCGTTGGCGGATTTTGGCGGGAAGATCCACGAGGACCAGATCGCTAAGATCCGTCCCGAAGACGGCCCTCAACGGGTGATCGAGCAAATCCACGGAGTGATTCATACCCTGGGTGCCCGGCACAAAGAGCAGGGGCGCCTGAAGGCCCTGGCCGCCGCGGTGCCCAGCGCGGTGGATGCCGAGCACGGAGTGGTGGCGTGGGCCAACAACCTGCCCGGGTGGACCAATATCCATCTGGGCCGGGAGTTGGAACGGAGGTTCCGCGTCCCCGTCTTCCTGGAAAACGACGCCAACATGGCGGCGATCGGCGAGCACTGGCGCGGCGTGGCGCAGGGGGTGGACAACTTCGTCTTCGTCGCTATCGGCACGGGCATCGGGTCGGGCGTATTCATCGACGGAAAACTATACCGGGGGCGCGACGGCTGGGCCGGAGAACTCTTTCGGATGAACGTTGAATGGCCGCGCTGGCAGGAGGATTTTGCGGATACGGGTAATCTGGAAAGTTACGCTTCGGGAATGGGAATCGCCGCGGAGGGGCGCAAAGCCTTGGGCGATTTGCCACCAGCCCAGGCCGCCGGCCTCGCTCAGGAACGCGACGCTTACTTCGTCTTTGAGGCGTTCCGCAAAGGGAACCCGCGGGCGCAGGCGGCACTGGAGAAGATTTTTACAATCCTGGGTGTGGGAATCGCCAACGTGGTCGCGATCCTCAATCCTGATCTGATCGTGTTTGGCGGAGGGATCGCCAAGGGCGCGCCGGAGTTCATGCTGGGCACGGTCGAGAAAGTGGTCCGCGCGATCCAGAAGGACATCACTCCCCCCATGAAGCTCAGCGCCCTCGAAGATAAAGCCCAGACCTTCGGAGCCATCCGCGCCGCACTCGGCGTGGCCTGCGAGCGCATCGCGCGGCGCCTTTAGCAAAGCTGGAGACTGCAAATCGCAAACTCGAAAAGGGAAGCTCGGTCGCGCGCTTCTTGGTTTGAAATCCAAAACCGAAAATCCAAGATTTCCCCTTTCCCTACTTTCTACCTCTGGCTTCCTGCCACCCTTTTCTCTTGGCACCTGAAACCTACTCACAGCACAAGGCAACGATTGGGCTGGCTTGCGCCGTCTGGCGCGTGTCGATACGCTTTTGGCCTCACCTAAAAAAACCGGCTGTATAGTAGGAAAATGCCACGGGTCGGGCTTGAACCACCCCCGCGGAACCCGCTAATCTAGAGGCTCCGTCGGGTCTCGCGTCCAGGGCTTGTAAGCGCAAACTAAAATGCCACAGCAACGTCTTCCCGGCATCGCCAAGGCGGCATTTGCCCTCGCAATCTTTCTCGTCGTCAATAGCGCCTACTTGGCTGCCTTCGGCGACCCGACGCTCTTCTACGTCGTCAACTCACTGCTCCATCCGCTCGCAGGGATGCTGGCGGCGCTCCTCTTCATTGTGTTCGTCGTGCGTCATCGCTCACTCTTGAGCGGCTTCCGAGGAACGGCAGCGTGGCTGCTTTTAGCCCTAAGCGCGGGCTTCGGGATTTTTCTGCTGTTTGCCGGGATGACCAGACCCCACAGTCTCGAGCTTTACCTGCACGTGGGATTCGCGATCGCAGGACTTATCTTTCTGCTGATTCACCTGCGTCCGCGCCTGAGCGCAAACCGTGAGTCTGGCGCTCGGAAGCGGTCAGTCGCTGCGGTGCCATCACCCCCGCAGGGCCAGCCCTACGGACGGCTCTGGCGGTTGGGGGCTGGGGTTGGAGCGGCCTTAGTGGTTTTCTACGGCGGGGCGGCGCTCTACGGGCGCTTCCATCCTGATCCACGATACATGATTCACAATCCTTCTTCCCCACCCTTGACGATGGAAGGGGAAGGCGGCGGCGCCGGCAGCATGGTATTTCCCAGCTCTGCGGTTACGGCTGACGGCGGGACCATCCCCAACGAGTTCTTCCTGAATTCCGAGTCCTGCAAGAAGTGCCATCCCGATATTTACAACCAGTGGTTCAGCTCCGTGCACCACTTTGCTTCGTTCAACAATCAGTGGTACCGGAAATCCATCGAGTACATGCAGGACACCATCGGCATCAAGCCCTCGCTCTGGTGCGGGGGCTGTCACGACCACGCCCTGGTCTTCACCAACCAGATGCAAAGGTTCCCCATCCGCCAAATCGAGCATACGCCGGAAGGGCAGGCGGGGCTTGGCTGCATGTCGTGCCACGCCATCGTGCAGGTGAAGAGCACAATGGGGCAGGGGAATTTCGTAATCGAGTACCCGCCGCTCGACCGCCTGGCTTCCAGCAAGAACTCTCTGCTCAGGTGGCTGCACGATTTCGCCGTGAAGCTGAATCCCAAACCGCATCGCAATGTGTTCCTGAAGCCCTTCCACAAGCAGCCAGGGGAGACCCCGGAGTTCTGTTCGGCGTGCCACAAGGTTCACCTGGATGTGCCCGTCAATCACTACCGCTGGATTCGCGGCTTCGACGACTACGATAACTGGCAGGCTAGCGGAGTCTCGGGCCAGGGGGCACGGTCGTTCTACTATCCTCCCAAATCGCAACAGTGCGCCGACTGCCACATGCCGCTGGTCCCCTCCAAGGATTTCGGGAACCTTGTCGGCTATGTGCACTCGCACCGTTTTGCCGCGGCGAACACCGCAGTGCCCACGGCTTACGGCGACCAACAGCAGGTCCCGGAAGTTGAGAAGTTCCTGCGCGGCGCCCTCAGCGTGGATATCTTCGCCTTGGCGGAAGAGCCGCCGGAAGGCGTGGGGGGTGCGGGGCCGGCCGGCCCGCGCGCGGAAACCCCGCAGCTCGCGAGCACCTTTGCGGTGGGGGAAGAGTCGGCCGCGGGGCTGGGGGCAGGCGGGATCAGCGGCGTGCCGGTCGGCAGGCTGATAGCCCCACTGGGCCGCGCGCAGTTCCCGGGGGTGCGACGAGGCGACACCGTGCGCGTGGAAGTGGTCGTGCGCACGCTGAAGCTCGGCCACTTTTTCCCCGGTGGCACAGTGGACGCTTTTGATTGCTGGTTGGAACTCCAGGCGCGCGACAGCCTGGGCCGTGTGGTCTTCTGGAGCGGCGAAGCCGCCGACAACGGGCGCGGGCCGGTCGAGCCAGGGGCGCATTTCTACCGCTCCCTGCAGCTCGACGGGCACGGCAACCCCATCAACAAACGCAACGCCTGGTCCACGCGCGCCACCATGTACGCCCACCTGATTCCACCTGGCGCCGCCGATACCGTCCATTTCCGGCTGAAGGTCCCCGAAGACTGCGGCGACTCCCTCACGTTCACCGCCAAGCTCAACTACCGGAAGTTCTCCTGGTGGAATACCCAATGGGCCTTTGCGGGAATGCGCGATCCGCTCCAGCCCGCGCACGGAGTCGCCTCGAGCTACGATGACACCCGCTGGGTCTTCAACGGCGACCTGTCCGATGTATCCGCGAAGCCCCCGCGCATTCCCGACGTGCCCACGGTGGTCATCGCCGAGGACACCAAGACCCTCGCCGTGATCCCCAAGAACGGGCCTCCCTTCGCGGATAGCTTGAAGCTGGACGCCCACGATCGCTCGCGCTGGAATGATTACGGCATCGGCCTGCTGCTGCAGGGGGACCTGAAAGGCGCCGAGCGGACCTTCCAGAAGGTTACCGAGATTGATCCGCGCTACGCCGATGGCTGGGTGAACGTCGCGCGCGCGCGCATCCAGGAAGGCAATACGGACGCTGCCAAGCCCGTCCTCACCAAGGCCCTGGAGCTCAATCCGCGGCTGGCCAGCGCGCATTACTTCCTGGGGCTGGTATTGAAGGCTGACGGCCAGTATTCGCAGGCCTACGAACAGTTCGCTCAAGCCGCCGCTCTCTACCCTCGTGACCGCGTGGTCAGGAACCAGATGGGCCGGATGCTCTTCCTGCAGAGGAAATACAGCCAAGCCATCGCGGAGCTTCAAAAATCCCTGGCTGTGGACCCGGAGGACCTGGAAGCTCACTACAACCTCATGCTTTGCTATCGCGGCCTCGGTGACGACCCGGGCGCCGCCCGCGAAGAGAAACTCTACCTGCGCTTTAAGGCGGACGAGGCCTCGCGTGCTATTACCGGTCCCTACAAGCTCACCCACCTCGAAGACAACAACGAGGCGCAGCCTATCCACGAGCACGTCTCGGTGGCACTCGGGAAGGCAGAAAGCAGCAAGCCGTACGCAGAAAGCAGACGGCGGAAATCCGAAGGCACAAGTCAGAGCAGGGAGCACACGCTTCATGAAGCGACGCCCGGAGGGCGAACTTTCGCGGCGCGGATCCTACCACGAGGCGAAGCACATCAATGAAGACCCCTATTTTGTCCAACAGGGTCCCCGTGGTCGGTCTAGCAACAATCTTCGGATTGGCGCTGGCAGCGCATTATTCTCCGCACGCCGAGCCCGTGCCTGCTCCTCCGGCTGAAGGCGCGCCGGTCCGCTTCCTGGACATCACCCGCCAGGCAGGCATCAACTTCGTGCACAACACGGGCGCCTTCGGCAAGAAGTATCTGCCGGAAACCATGGGGCCGGGTTGCGCCTTCATCGATTATGACAACGATGGTTATCCGGACATCCTGCTGGTGAACGGCAAGGATTTCCACGGCCACAAAACCCGCCGCTCCACGCTCAAGCTCTATCACAACAACGGCAACGGGACGTTCACTGACGTCACGGCGAGCGCCGGCCTCGACATTGAAATTTACGGCATGGGCGTGGCGGTAGGCGACTACGACAATGACGGCTGGGATGACATTTACGTCACTGGTCTCGGCGAAGCCCATCTCTTCCACAACGAGCACAACGGCCGCTTTCGAGACGTCACCAAGTCGGCCGGCGTCAACAACCCCGGCTACGGCGCCAGCGCCGCCTGGGTGGACTACGACAAAGATGGCAAGCTCGACCTCTTTGTCACCAACTACGTCAAGTGGTCGGAGAAAGACGACCTCTATTGCACGCTCGACGGCCGGCACAAGTCCTACTGCACGCCGGAAGCCTACCCGGGCGACTCCTGCCGGCTCTTCCATAATCTGGGCGGCGGGCGCTTCGAGGACGTCACCCAGAAGGCGCACATCTACGACCCCACCAGTAAATCCCTCGGCGTCGCCATCATCGATTACGATATGGACGGCTGGCCGGACATCGCCGTCTCCAACGATACGGAACGCAACAAGCTTTATCGCAACAATCACGACGGGACTTTCACGGAGCAGGCCGTGCAGGCCGGCATCGCCTTCAGCGAAGACGGCATCGCGCGCGGCGCCATGGGCATCGACGAAGGGGACTTCGACCATTCGGGATACCCCAGCCTGGCCATCGGGAACTTCTCGAACCAAATGATTGGCCTCTACCATAATGAAGGGAATCGCTTCTTTATCGATATCGCCCCATCTTCGGCGGTGGGCCGCGCCAGCCTGCTCTCACTCTCCTTTGGCCTTTTCTTTTTTGATTACGACCTGGACGGGCGGGAGGACCTTTTCGTCGCCAACGGCCACATTGAGCCCGACATCAACCGCATCCAGCCCCAGGTGGCCTACGCGCAGCTTCCCCTGGTGTTCCACAACGAAGGGAACGACCACTTTCAGGAAGTCGGCCAGGCACTCGGCTTTACGCGCAAGCTGGTGGCGCGCGGCGCCGCCTACGCCGATATCGACAACGACGGGGCTCTCGATATCCTGCTCACCACGAACGGCGGGCCCGCCTATCTGTTTCGCAACTCGGGCGGCAGCCGAAACAACGCCATTCGTATTAAAACGGTGGGCACCCGCTCAAACCGCGACGGCATCGGGGCTCAGGTGCGCGTGCGCTCGGTGAACGGCGAGAGCTGGCAAACCGTCCATTCCGGGTCGAGCTATTGCTCGCAGAGCGAACTCACCCTGACCTTCGGCTTGGGAAACGCCACGGAAGCCCAGAGCGTCGAAATCCTCTGGCCCAGCGGCCAGCACGATACCCTCAAAAACTTCAAGGCCAACGCGACTTATACCGTCGAAGAAGGTGGCAAGGTTTTGGTGACACGGGCCTTCAAGCGGTAAGAACCCTCTCGACATCCCGGCATCGAGATCGGGGGTGCGCTTACTCCTCGTGGGTGACCTCGGTGGCGATGCGGAACTTCCCCGGCTCGAGCCCGGCGCGCAGGGCGAGGTCGTGTGCGAGGAGCTGGATGTAGAGGCTGTCGACGAGCGTCCCTAGTCCCAAACGGATGGGCTCGACCTTGAGGAGCCGGACGTTGGGAGTGTCCCGAAAGGGCAGGTCGGTGAGCAGCAGGACGCGCCCGCCGTGGGTGCGGATATCGTCCGCCAGTTTCGTCAACAGTTTTCCGGTCTTGCTTCGCGGCGCGCCCTGGCGGGCGAAAATGACGTAGCGGTGGGCAGGGTCGATAATTTCGATGGGGCCGTGGCGGAATTGCGCGGCGCTGATGGCCTCCGCGCTCAAGCGAGCGACTTCTTTCAGCATCAGCGCCCCCTGATGAGCCGAGGCCAGGTCCGGACCGCGAGACATCAAGGCCACGTAGGGTGGAGCGTTGAAGAACTCCACCATGGGCGGAATCAAATCCTCATGCCGGTCGAGGATGCGTTCTTGCGCCTCCACGGCTCGCCGCACGGCCTCCGTGATGGGTCCCTGGGGCTTGCGAGCGATGGCTGCCGCCAGGTAGACCAAGGCCGCCACCGCGCAGGTGTAAGTCTTGGTGCTGACCATGGTCTGCTTTCCCGCCATCATGGGCAGGAGCAAGCGGGCGCGTTGCGCCAGGCGGCTCACCTCGACGTTGGTGACCGCCAACACGCTCACCTTTTCGGGGAGCCGCTCTAGCAGCCGCACGACTTCCACGGTTTCGCCCGACTGCGAGACCACCACCAGCAGCGTGTCGTGGCCCAGGAATTTCATGTGGTGGTGAAGCAACTCGGCCGTTTCCCAAAGCACCGCGCGGATTCCCAAAGCGGTGAGATAAGCCTGCGCCGGGTAGGCGGCGAATAGCGAAGAGCCCATGCCGGTGAATACCACTGTCGGCGGCCAGTGGGTTGCCAGCTTGCGGAGCGCCTGAAAAGGAACGGCGCCCGGGCTGGCGTAATATTTCCGCAGGTTGGATAGCGCAGGAGGTTGCTCGGCTATTTCTTCCATCAGGATGGTCATGGGATCAGCCGTCCTTTTGATTCTGGATCGCTCGCTGCAAGCCGGCGCGCCCGAAAGCAACCGGATTTCCCTCCGAGGGCGCCAGGTTTAGACGCCCCAATGAATCGGGGGTCGCCGCCCTATCGCAGCGCGGGACCGATTCTACCACCAGAAGGGCAACGGAGAATCCGTCTGCGCTCGTTTGTCTTACCCTCCCCGCCGCCGTCCGTCAGTGGCGCTATAAGCCCATGCTCCTGAACGGACATCCCATCGAGGTGGTAACCACCATTACCATCAACTTCCGGTTGGAGGGCTAAGGAGAGAGGCTACTAAAGGCAGGAATCCTCCACCAGGATGGCGTGAACTTCCCGCGGGCCGTGTACGCCGCGGATTAGGATCTGCTCGATGTCGGCAGTGCGACTGGTCCCGGTGATGAAAACAACGGAGCGGCCGAAAGCAGGTTGATCTGCCTCCCCAGGCGCGTGGAGCTTCCCCAGCACGTCGTCGAGTGAGCCAACTAGCTGGCCCCGCCTGTAAAGGGCCACATGGACTGGCGGCGCCAGCGAGGAGAGTTGGCTCCCTTCAGTGGCGCTGGTGACCACCAGGCTGCCGGTTTCAGCCAGAACGAATTCCACTCCTGTGATGCCCACGGCAGCCGTAAAACACTCATGGCGAAACCCTTCCAGTTCACCAGATGCTGTACCGCCTGCCGGCGAAGTGGTCGCAGACCACCCCCAAGCCGTTAGCTTTTCGACAACCTTCAGCGCTACAAGCAGAGGATTTCGAGAGAGAACCACATTGCCGGCCTCGCACCCGCCGAGGATCGTGCGGAGCACCTCGGCCAATTCGTCATGGCTAGCTACCCGATGTGAGACTCCGCCGACTTTCGCCCACTCTGTCTCAAATTTGGACAGCCATTCTTCAGGAGGCAGGGTGGGCATAAAGCCCGCGAGATCGTCGGGCGAGCGGGGTAGGCTTTGGGGTACCACCGGCGGGCTTCCGGGTGTGCGGCCCAAGGCCTTTCGAATCCGCGCCAGCATCTCGTCGCGAGCGGCCATCAAGAAACCCTCTGGGGTATGCAATCCCCGCACTTACCGGGGGCAATTGTACCACAGCCCCCGTCACCCATTCTAAGTGATAGTAAACAAAGGCAATACAGAAAACAAAAAAACTTCCAAAATCTGTGCAACCTTGCTATGATGGGCGACATCTGATCCCACGGGTTGCTCCTAAAAAGGCTTCCCCAGAGGTTCTGAAGGACGGTTGTAATGCGAGTGCTTAAGACTGTAAAGAACAACTATCGAACGCTCTTGCTGAAGAAGCGCGGCGAGTTGCTGGCTTCTACCAAGAGCCAGCCCGCAGCCCTTGCTGCGAGCGTCCGGTCCCCCGACGAAGTGGAGGTCGCGGTTGGGACGCTCGAGCAGGATGTAACGGCGGTGACGGCAAACCTGCGCAGCCAATTGCTGAAGGAAGTAGATAGGGCTCTGGCGCGCTGCGCGGGCGGGACATA
>Ga0187771_10000833_pt1 | contig 19656 bp, 26 predicted proteins | sample 0116_SJ02_MP15_1_FD_133139 | JGI IMG/M metagenome (GOLD analysis project Ga0187771, IMG submission 133139) | Tropical peat soil microbial communities from peatlands in Department of Meta, Colombia - 0116_SJ02_MP15_10_MG | ecosystem: Environmental > Terrestrial > Soil > Wetlands > Peat | place...
TCCAGGAGTTCAAGGTGCAATCCCATAATGACGACGCCTCGTTTGGAGGAGTTTTGGGCGGGGTGATTAACGTCGTCACCAAGTCGGGGACATCCGGCTATCACGGGGCAGCGTGGGAATTCCTGCGCAATACTGCCTTTGATGCTGCGAATCCCTTTTTGGGTAAAGTGACCCCATTCCAACAGAACCAGTTCGGGGGTTCCTTCGGCGGCCCATTGCCCATTCCCCACCAGGGTCAGCAGAAGACATTTTTCTACATGAGCTACGAAGGTTTCCGAAACCACCAACAAGCGACAGCCACCTACAACACGCCGACAAACACGGAACTTGTTAACGGCGACCTGAGCTACCTCCTCCAACTCGCGCAGCCAAAGCAGCTTTATAACCCTTGGGACCCCGCCGACAAGGCTTTTCAGTGCGACGCTTCGGGTAATGCTCTGCCGGACACCAATAAGGTTCAAACAGGTACCGGCACACCGTGCGACAAGATGCCCACCGACATGTTTGATCAGAACATGCTGACGTACGCAAAAGACGTCTTTCCCGCTCCCAACCTAACGAAGGATATACCAGTAGTCAACGGTAGCATGGGTGTTGACAGTGTGGATAACACCAAGGCCGTCACACGGCAGGATGAAGCGAATTTCAGACTCGATCACCGTTTCACCGAGAATAACAATGTGTGGGCGCGACTTACGAAATTCCGTCAGCCGGTAAGTGGGTCGGGCGGTTTCATCGGATTGGTGCACCAACAGCTTACCTACGGATATAACGTGGGAGCGAATTACACCCACACATTTTCCAGCAGCTCGCTGGCGGTCTTTCACTTCGGTCGAACGGAGGTTGAAATTGATCAGGGTTCTCATTCTATTGCCGCTGCTAGCTTAGGGACGACTCTGTTCTCTCAAAACTTTGCTGGCAACTACAAGGGCGGAGTCACCATGATCCCGGCCGTGATCATACAGGGCGGCTATCTCGGAAATCCGGATCCGAGCGCCCATAGCGGAGCCCAGGTCGACGACACGAAAGCGTCTAACATTTGGGAATGGGGAGGCGATTACACCAAGAATATTGGGCACCACACGTTGAGATTCGGCGGCACCTTCGCCAGCAACAACGCGAACGCCCTCTACCTGAATTCAAACGTGCAGTTTGCGGCTGAGAATACGGCGAACCCGACCTTGGGAGGCGGAGATGCTCTGGCATCATTCCTCCTCGGGATTCCAAACGTTGCGGCACGCCGGAACGTAGTTGAAACCGAGCATGGAGGATGGATAGACGGTTTCTACGGCATGGATCAGTGGAAGATGACAAGGAAGCTCGGCCTCAACTTCGGTCTCAGGTACGATGTAACTCTGATGCCGCTCTACGGCGATGCAGCCCATGGCAACTACTTCGTAGGGGACATGGACTTTCACAACGGGACTTACATCCTGGAGAAAGAACCCCCCTCTTGCGCCCAGACCCATGCTGCTCCCTGTATTCCCGGAGGAACGCTTCCGGCGAATGTGGTCATGACTCCGCTGAGCGGAGGGGCAATGTTCCATAACGACTTTGGCAACGTGCAACCACGCGTTGGCGTAACTTACCAGCTGTTTGCGAACACGGTTGTTCGCGGCGGCTATGGGCGCTTCTACGATAACTGGCAGGCCGTCACGCAGAGCGGTCAGAACTACAATGGCACCTGGCCCAGCCTTGACCAGCTCGGCCCCGTCTCCCACATGAATCCGGTGGCAGCAGGTCCTCCGACAGTAACGGCAGAGGATCCTCTTCAGCAGGGGACGATAACGCCAATTACCCCTGCGAGCCCGTTTACGCAGGTCACATGGTTCGTGGATCCCTATTTGAAGCGGCCATACTCAGACCAGTGGAATTTTGGCATTCAACAACAAGTGACTTCTGGTGCTGTGCTGACTGCCAATTACGTTGGCTCAGTGGGACGGCAGCTGCAAATCGGTGGCGCCTATAATACGGCTGCGCAGGCAGGCGGCAATGCCACCTGCCCGGGCGCCAATTGCGGCGCACCCTACCCCTATATCGCTGCCACACCTTACGATCGTAACCAGGGCAAGAGCGACTATCAAGCCCTTCAACTCTCACTGAAAGGACATACTCAGCATGCGTTGACTTACCTGCTGTCCTACACGTGGTCCAAGAGCCTGGACCTCGGCTGTTCGGGGGTTTTTGGAGTTGAGGGCTGCTCCATGCAGAATCCTTACGACATTCAGGCTGACAAAGGGCCTGCCGCAACGGATATCCCGCAGGACTTATCAATCGCGTGGGTTTATGCAATTCCGTTCGGTAAAGGACAGAAATGGTCGTTAGGCAATAGTGTTGCAGACGCCATAATCGGCAACTGGAACCTGAATGGCATTTTCGCGTTTAACTCTGGCGTAGCGTTTGATGTCGGTACGGGGAAGGACATCGCGAACACAGGCAACTTCAACTATGGGAATGGGTACGGCTATGAGCGCGCCCACGTTGTTGGGCCGTTTTATCCTTCAAACAAGAGCCGCTTTGAGTGGTTCAATCCGGCGTCGTTCGTGTTACCACAGGTAAACCATTTTGGCGATTTGGGCCGAGACGTGCTCCGATCCCCGAGATTCAAGGACTTTGACGTGTCGATCTTTAAGCAATTCCCCATTAAGGAGCAAGTGCGCTTAGAGTTCCGCTTCGAGGCGTTTAACGCGACGAACACTCCGCCGTGGGGTGTACCAGTCACCAGTCTCGATAGCGGACAATTCGGGCAGATTACTAGCCTCCTGTCCGGTAAGACGCCTCGACAACTGCAGTTCGCCCTCAAGCTCTATTTTTGAGCCGGACTGTAAAGAAGGAAGGGCCGGAACAGGCGATTGGTTGCTAGCAACGGGGCGCCACTGGACGTAAATCCAGTGGCGCTTCATTTTGCCTTGGTCCGACCGTAATTTAACTACAGCGCGTTTCAGAAATGGGTTTGGGAAGGGCACGGCTTCAGCCGTGCCGTATCCGGGTCCCATCGATTCGCGGCTTTTAGCCGCTGAGGGTATGCTTTCCAGGCATCGTAATGAACATTTCTTGAAACACTGCATTTCCAACCGAGCCGAACCCCGCATGGGCTACACTCTTAAGGGGATTATCTTCTTTACTCCTGCGTTTCCGGATTACCGGGTTCGACTGACAAACCCGAATCCATGAAGCGCAGTAGCCGGTGCTGGAGTGTGGAGGGTGTCGAGAATGTGCCGGAGTGGCACGGTGAGTGGCGGAAGCATCCTTTCGCTAGAACTGGCTGGCCTGTTGGCAGGAGCGTTGTTCTCAGGTGCACAGAATTCTCCGCCGGCGCGATCCGCCGGACAGGCTCGAACCGAGCAAACCAAGGCTTCCCGCCCCGAATCCAACCAGGAAAAAGCAGCTGCCATTGCAAAATGAGAAAGGAGGCATTTCTGACTGAAAGTTTCAACGGTTTCCGCTTGGACGGCAAGCGGGCAATGGTTACTGGCGCAGCGAGCGGCATCGGGCGCGCGATAGCGAAGAGGTTTGCCACTAGCGGCGCGTGTGTTCACATAATGGACCTGGACGAAAGCGCGGCGGCGATAGTTGCCCAGGAGATCGTGACTGAAGGCGGCAAAGCCTGCGCTCATCGCTGTGATGTGGCTCAACAGGAAAGCGTGAAAACGGCATGTGAGAAGGTTTTTCGAGATGGGAGAGTGCACATTCTTGTCAACAATGCAGGAATCTCTCACGTTGGTAACCTGGAAGGAACGACGGAATCAGATTTTGACAGGATCTTTCGCATAAACGTTAAAGGGATGTACAACTGCATGCACGTGCTGATTCCGCACATGAAAGCACAAGGCGGAGGCATCATCCTGAACATGGCGTCCATAGCTGGTACATCGGGCATCACCGATCGTTTTGCCTACTCGATGAGCAAGGGTGCGGTGATCGCGATGACCTACTCGGTGGCAAGAGATTATCTCGCCTCTAACATTCGCTGTAATTGCATCTCTCCAGCGAGGGTCCACACGCCTTTCGTGGATGGCTTCTTGCGCAAGAACTATCCCGGTAAGGAAAAGGAAATGTTCGCGAAGCTAGAGAAGTCCCAGCCGATTGGCAGGATGGCCGAACCGGAAGAGATAGCTAACCTGGCGCTCTTCCTCTGTTCCGATGAAGCTTCTTTTATCACTGGCTCTAATTATCCGATTGACGGGGGCTTTCTGAATCTGAGGGGATAGCGCGAGATGCGGCTTACAAGGAGACGTCAAGGCCGTAACTGACCGTCGCAGTATATAGATCTGCAAGTGGGGAATCCACTCACGTTGGCAACTGGCGCAACATGGATAGACGACACGATAAGATGGAGAGAGAGTAAACAACAATAACGTTACTGACAACATATCGGCCCATAACCGTATTGGCTCTCGGTGCGATCTGCGCGGCGCAGGCGGTTCCCACGTCCACAGCTACACCGCCACAGACGGCTGAGCAGGCTTACAAGAACATCCAGATACTCAAAGGCGTTCCCGCCGACCAACTCATTCCTGCAATGCAGTTCATCGCTGCTTCTTTGGGAGTGCAGTGTGACTTTTGCCACGTGGAAAATGCTTTCGAAAAAGACGACAAGGAAACGAAGCGGACTGCGCGCAAGATGATACAGATGCTACTTGCCATTAACAGAGACAACTTCCAGGGGAGAAAAGAGGTCACTTGCTATGCGTGCCACCGCGGCGCTCATAGACCAGTGGCCTCGCCTCTAATCAGTGAAGAAATGGTACGGCCTGCTCCAAAACAGGAAGTGGTGGACCGTAGCGAAGGGAGCGCGGCGAATCTCCCAAGTGTGGACACTATCGTCGAAAAGTATTTGCAGGCGATGGGGGCCATGAGTTCTGCGATGAAATCCATACGCCTTCAGAAAGGTACGCTTACTGTTGGTGGAGCGCAGTTTCCGGTAGAAGTGCTCACCAAAGGCTCAGCCAATCGGGTGACGACAGTCCATTTTCCCGGCGGAGACAGCGTTACGGGGTTCAACGAGCATGTTGGATGGCTCACCACACCGGGTCGGGGCACACACCAAATGACTCGGGCTGAGCTTGACGGGGCGCAGATGGAGTGTTCCTTGCAATTCGGGATGGATTTGCGACAAATGTTCCAAAAGTTGCAGGTGCAACAGGAGGATACAATCGACAACCGGGCAACCGTTCTCGTCCTGGGAATGCGTGACGATTACCCGCCTGCACAGTTGTATTTCGACCGAGAATCTGGGTTGCTCGTTCGCCTGTTGCGCTATGTCGATACTCCGGTCGGTCTGAATCCCACGCAGATCGATTATGCAGACTACCGCGAAGATGGTGGGCACAAGGTGCCGTTTCGCTGGACAGTTGCGCGTCCTGGCAGCCGCTTCACCATTCAAATCGACCAGACGCAGCAAAATCTCCAGGTCAGTGATGAAAAATTCTTGCCGCCCTCGACGTTCCAATCACAGTCGCCAGATCCTCCCCGGTGATCCCGGCTTCGTGCGAAAGAGCTAGCTCTGGCTCGTTCCCGGGACTCCGCCGAGGCTCACGTACTGGCGGATCACACCGCGAGCCGCCACCCGGAAAGATACGGCGGTCCAGTCCAGTTGTCTGCCGTTGCTTCGCGCACGAGAAACGCATGGCGTTTCGGCTACACGAATCTGCTATTTCGTTCATTCTCCTTTGTGCGCGAGGCGCCTACCTAGCTGGTTATGGGATCATTTCCGTAGTTGCTCAGATCCAGGAGAGCGATTGCACAACTAACTTTCCACTAGCCGACTTGTTGGTCCTATATATAAGACACACCGAGTCCCGGTCTGCGGACCCGAGAGCAAAAGGGATTCCCAAAGTCGGGACGTTCGTTCCCTGCGCAAAAGTGCCGTCGCCATTGCCCAGCATGATCGTGACCGCGCGCGTCCCGTTTGAATCGCTGGCGATCGTTAGGTCGAGTGTTCCATCGCGGTTAGAATAGGCGACGTAAACGCGAATTCCGATATTCGCCGGAATTGTCTGATTCACAGGCTTTGTTTCGGATTTGCCTCTGCCCAATTCCCTGAAAAAAATTGGCCGAACCGGCCAATCGTTGAATGGCTATGAGCCGAATGGAGAAAGAAAATGCCTCGCCTACCAGCCCTTGCCGCAAGTCTTCATATCCCCGAGTTGGTCGATACGCACAGAGCACCAGAAATTCTGGGGCGATCGGCCGCGACATTAAAACGCTGGCGCCATGAAGGAGTCGGCCCCGATTGGATCGAAATCGAGGCGCGGGTCAGCTATGATGTGAAGGTTCTCTTAAAATACATCCAGAAGAACACGCGAATCGCTTCCGTGCGGGCTGCAATGGAGGAGATTCGTGAAGCTGTTTAAGAAACGCAAATCGTCGTTTTACTGGTTTGACTTTACGGTACGAGGACAACGCTATCGTGGGTCAGCACAAGAGACAAACCACAACAGGACGGGCAAAATAGCCGCTCTAAAGCTCGCACAAGCCCTGGAAGGAGACGACCCGCTGCCCAAGAAATTGCCCGCTCTGAGCGAGTTCTCAAACGATTTCTTGCAGTAGGTCGGCGAAGCAAGAAGGGCTGAGCAGACCAAATCCTATTACCGAGATGGGTGGCGGCTTCTCTCAAAGACGGTGTTAGCACGAATGCGGATTGATCAGATCACGTCAGAAGTTGCACAGAAAATCAGCTTCCCACGATCCGCATCAAACGCTAACTGCGCACTAAGGACGCTTCGTAGAATGCTGCACAAGGCTGAGGAGAAAAAGCTAGTTCGGAAGGCTCCGAAATTGAAACTCCTGCCCGAGTTTGAACGCCAGCAAAGACTGGATGAGGAATCCGAGAGGAAACTGCTTGCTGCTGGGCCAAATGTGGTTGGAGGCCGAAGAGCTTGCAGCTTTTTTCGGACATCGTCAAGTTGATGCGAGATACCGGGATGCGGAACAGACGGGAGCTCTATCAAATGCGGATCGAGAGCATCGATTGGCAGACACGGAGCATTTTCATTCCCGATAGCACGACGCCTGGAAGAAGAACGATTCCAATGAGCGACAGAGTTTTGGAAATCCTACGTCGTCGCTGCCGTGACAAGAGGGGCTTGCGAGAGGAAGGCCACAAACTAAGCCCGCACGGAAGCACTCTGAGGAAGTAGCAAAAAAGCCCGTAAAAGCGCATATCGGCGCGAAGCGCGTGGCACGTTTATGGCACAGGATATTGGGGTGAACCCTCTGCTGAGACAAACTAGCTTGGCACACTAGCGGTAGTTTCGTTATCTGAACCCCTCCATTGAGACAATCGGTTGTCGGCACAATTGGCATTCAAGCGTTCGTCTCGACGTCTTTCTTCAGCGGAGATGAGGTCTGGAGCAGGGGACGGCGTTTGAGTCCCCGGCTCCAGCATCTCTGTAGAAGATTGAGCCAAACCGGGGAGAAAAATGATCCTCGCCGACTTGGCATCGGCTGCCTCAGTTTGGCTCTGCGCCTGCCGTTCAAACTCTTCGGGAGTACGGTAGCCCAAGGCCGGATGCAGCCGCTGTTGGTTGTAATACTGCTCGATGAACGTTTCGATGTTCGCACGCAAGTGCTCGAGATTTTCGTACGAGTTCGCGTAAATCTCTTCCCGCTTCAGCGTCTTGATAAAGCTCTCGCAACTGGCGTTGTCATGGGGATTCGCCGGGCGACTCATGCTCGGGATCATCTGATGCTGGTCGAGGATGGATACGTATTCCCCACAGGCATACTGCACGCCGCGATCCGAGTGATGAATCAGACCTGGCCGCGGCTGCCGTCTTGCGATGGCCTGTTCTAACGCCGCTATCGCCAGCCGACTGGTGAGCGTTCGCTCCAGAGCCCAGCCCACGACTTTGCGAGAGAATCCATCCAAGATCACCGCTAAGTACACGAACTCAGCTCGTAACCGAATGTAGGTGATGTCGGCTACTCAGAGCTGATCGATGCCAGTGAGCTTCATGCGACGCGCCAGATTCAGATAGACCTCCAGTTCGTGATGGGAACCGGTGGTAACCACAAACTGCCGGGGTTGTATCGCCAGCAAGTTGTCTTCCCGCATAAGGCGTACTACGCGCTTGTGATTGGCCAGCATCCCTCTCCGTGCAACTCCGCTGATATTCGACGATAGCCGTAGCGACGCCGATGTTCCAGCGCGATTTGCTGGATCACCGATCGCAGTTCCGTGTCTTCCTCCGCCGGCGTTCTCTCCCGCAGGGAACGATAAAATCCGGCCCGGCTCACCTCGGCTAACTGACACATCCGCTCGATACTCATGCTGCCTTGCATCGGCATCATCTCCCGGATCTGGTCGTAGATGCCTTCCCGCCAGAGTTTCCTCGCCCCTGGCGTCGAGCCTCGACTTTGTGCAAGGCACCTCTGAAAAATCCACTTCCACCACCTTGTCGGCCAGCACCCGCTTCAGTTGGCTGACCTCCTTCCGCAGCGCTGCCACGCGAGAATTATGCAGAAGTGACCCCTCGGACTCCTCCATCGGCTCCAGTTGATCTCGCCATTTGTACAGCAGCCGACGATGCACACCCGCTCTTCAGCCAGCGCCACGATGTTGTCGCAGCTCTTCAATCGCTCGACCGCCATCCGCCGGAACTCCTTCGGATACCGCCCCACTCGTTTCTTTGTCACTTGCAGTCCTTTCTGCCTAGTGTGCCTTAACGAGTGTCTCAGTTTTGGGGTTCACTCCATGCATCTCTGTAGTCTCCACAGGGTTTCGGGGCAAAGTGCCCCCCTTAGGGGGCCTGGCGGACTGTGGCTTTCCGACACTTGAAGAAGGATTTCGAGCGCCTGCAACGCATTAACGCTTGGAGCAGATGGAAAGGTCAATCAGCACGAACATGACAGGTCGCATTGCACGAGACGCGACGACTTTTTGGTTTCGGCTCCACGCGAAATCGCAGGTTTCGATCATTCGAGATGAGGTACGATTGCAATCCGAATCGGACGACAATATAATCCGAATCAGTCGAATCGCAAATCCGAATTGGACGGACACATATGCCTAGGGACAGCCGCGGTGTCCTGTTTCCCCGCCTTGCTGCTGAGATCGTCATCGCCGCGCTTCGGGACACACCGGTCGTGATGGTCACCGGGCCCCGGCAATGCGGCAAGACGACTCTGGTCCGCGACTTGCTTGCGACGGAGCGCGAATTCCTGACGATGGACGACGACACTCTGCTGGCAGCAGCGCGTGGCGATCCGACAGGGCTGGTCCGCGATCTCGACCGAATTACCATTGATGAGGTACAGCGGGTGCCCGACCTGCTGAGAGCGATCAAGAGGTCAGTGGACGAGAATCGAAAGGCAGGCCGATTTCTGCTCACTGGCTCGGCCAATATCCTGGCTCTCCCTCAGGTCTCCGAGAGCTTGGCGGGCCGTATGGAGATTGTTACCCTTCTGCCACTATCGCAAGCGGAAATCCGCCGTAGGAAATCGGACTTCTTGAGAGAGGCATTTGTCGGCAAGCTCGAGGCTCTAACTGAAACGGTGACCGGAAGGGACTTGGTCGACGCTGTGCTAATCGGCGGTTACCCCGAGATGCTTCGACGCACTGACCCCAAGCGACGGCGAAAATGGGCACTTGACTATGTGACAGCGATCTTGCAGCGCGACGTGCGCGATATCGCCGATGTCGAGAAGCTCGACCAAATACCGCGACTGCTCCGCGTGCTAGCAAGTCATTCGGGCCAGCTTACAAACTTCACTCAGATCGGCGGCCAAATCGGTTTCGATGACAAGACAACCAAGAAATACATCGGCATCCTGGAACAGTTGTTTCTCGTCCGCCGGGTGGAACCTTGGTTCCAGAATCGGTTAAAGCGCTTAATAAAGACTCCCAAGCTGCACTTCCTGGACTCCGGCTTGCTTGGCGCTCTCCTAGGCATGACCACTGAGTCCATTGCAAGAGACCGCGCGGCCTTCGGCGCACTGTTGGAGACGTTTGTCTTCGCTGAGGTCATGAAGCATGTCTCCTGCTCGGGTGAGAGCTACGCTTTGTATCACTACCGCGACAAGGACCAGGAAGAAGTTGATCTGGTGATTGAAGCCGCGCGTGGGGCCGTGATCGGTTTGGAGGTGAAGGCCAGCGCGACGGTGAATGCGGAGGATTTTAGGGGAATCCGCAGGCTGGCCGCTGCCTGCGGCGACGATTTCAAACTGGGTATGGTGCTTTACGATGGCCACAGGACGGTGCCTTTTGGCGACCGCTTATTTGCCGCTCCCATATCCTGTTTATGGGGATGAACGCCAGCTAAGGGTTGTGCGGTGCTTGAGCCGCAGGGATAATTCACGGCGTGGCAAGCGATTTTTCACGAGCCATCAATGATACGGTCCTCCTGCGCTTGGAAGGCGAGAAGGCCTTTCGCCGAGGCCGGGACTATCACCTGAATGGACACGTTGAGGCACTCGAAGCTGATGGAGACACAATTCAAGCTTCGGTGCGGGGAAAACAGGATTACACCGTAACGCTCACGGCCGAGGAAGGAATACTCGACTACTCCTGCGACTGTCCGGTCGGAGTCGATGGCTTGTTTTGCAGGCACTGTGTAGCTGCGGCTTTGGCCTGGGTGGCGCGCAGCCAAGACGACCGAAACGGGCAGAAGAAGGCCGAGCGGCCTAGTCGCGCTCGCTCGGTGACTTTGGCAGATGCTCAGAAAGCGTTGCTGGCTCAAGAGAAGTCGGCCATCGTCGAAATCGTGATGGAGTGGGCGGCAACGGACAACCGCCTCCACGAGCGACTCCTCCTGTACGCAGCGCAGAAGGCCAGGACGGAAACGGAACAGGTGGCCATAGAACAAAACCTCCGGCGTGCCGCACGAGTCCGTGGTTTCGTCGAGTATCACAGCATGAGCGCTTACGTGCGCCGCGTCGATGACGCGATCGATTTGATTGAGAAACTCCTTGAACAGGGTACGCCTGCAGCCGTCATCAAACTGTGCGAAGCTGACCTTCAATTGTTGGTTGAAAACCTGAATCGGGTGGACGACTCGGATGGGCTGATGCACGGCTTGCTGGACCGTCTGGAGGAAATCCACTACCGTGCCTGCCTGGAAGCGCGGCCCGACCCGCAGGTGCTCGCAAAAGCGATTGCTCGACTGGCAATTGCATTGCGAATACGACGTTTTCTTTGACGGCGTGAAGCGCTACGGGGAGATCCTCGGTCCGGAAAGAATGCGTGTATATCGGACTCTCGCAGAAGCGGAGTGGGCAAAGGTTCCTTCTAGGACATCTCCCGAGCGTACGTTGCGGGGAATGTACTTTCGCATCACACATGTCATGGAAGAGTTGGCGCGGGTTTCCGCGACGTGGGACAACTTGTGTCCGTCATGAGCCGCGATCTTTCGCATGCATTCAATTACTTGCGAATTGCTGAGGAATATCAGAAGGTGGGGTGCGCGGACAATGCTTTAGATTGGGCCGAGCATGGACTTAAAGCGTTTCCGTATCGAACCGATCGGCGCCTAAGGCACTTCGTTACGGAGCACTACAGCCGCCAGAAGCGCCATGATGAAGCTATTCGCCTCGTTTGGCAGGAGTTTGTCGAACGACGAGGTCTGGATGGCTACCGCACTCTTGAAAAATACGCGAAGCGCGCGGGAGCCTGGAGTCAATGGCGCGAGCGGGCGTTGACGGAGGTCCGGAAGCGCATTGAACCGGTCTCGGTCAATCCACGCGGAACGAGGTCCCTGTGGCAATGGCCGGGCGTCGACGGGCATTCCGAACTATTGGCTGCGGCGCACGCCGATACTCACTCGCGTTCTGCAAGAGTTGTATTGGCTCAACAATCAGATCGGCTTCCTTGCGACAGCATGGGCCGATAACCACTTCTTGGCTGAGCTGGTAGGCGCGTCACAGCCGCCGACCTATCAGCCCATTTGGTTCACAGTACTGCCCTCCGGCTCACTGCCGTAGAGCAATCAACTTTGGGCGGGGAATCCTTTCGGAATCCGCGCCGGACGGGCCGCTCACGGTGTCCCCGCCGCTCCTTAGATGGAGTCAAACAGCGCCGTGAGCGGATATTCCGGCACAAGCACGACCTTTCGGCCCGGCTGCTCCTATCGCGGGGGAGCGCGAGAAAGAGCAGCCGGATTTTTGTGAGGCCCGTCAATGGCAACTATAGAACTCCCCTATCTCGCTCAAGGCCCGCTCGCTGAGGCATTCGCAGAGCAGACCAAGGATTTTGCTTTCCTCTATGACCGTGGCACGTTCGCGGCCTGGGTTGGGACGCGCTGGAGCATCGGGGACCCTGAAAACCTACTGCTCAAACGGGCGGTGAACACATACTTGGGCGGGTGTTCTCGCAATACCCAGAGCCATCCGGCAAAAATGATTACCGCCGCGTGCTGGTTGACTCGCGTTTCCGTCAAGGTGTCGTGGACCAAGTAAAGCCGCTGCTACCGCCGTGGAAGTTCGCGGAAGAGTTTGACCGGGACCCACTCCTGCTCGGGGTCCCTGGAAATCAAGTGCTTGAGTTGCGGACAGGCACGCTCCGCCCGATCTGCCGTGAGGACCGCGTGACCAAGCGGACCAATGTTGCGCCGGACCCGAAGTGCAAGCCCGCGCGCTTTGTCCGATTCATGCAGGAAATCACGCTAGGTGATGACACGCTCAATGCGTATCTCATGCGCTATTGCGGATACGTTCTGACGGGGCACACGCGGGAGCACTGCCTGCCGTTTTGGTACGGTCACGGCGCGAACGGCAAGGGCACGCTGATAAACGTGCTCCAGTTCATCATGGGTTGGGAGTATGGCACGGCACTACGCATGTCCAATCTCGCCGCCAAGAAAAACGAAGATGACGGACAGCGGCGGATTATCGCCAAGCTGTGCGGGGCGCGATTGGCAACGGCGAACGAAGGCAACGCGCAAGTCAAGTTGGACATGGCCCTTCTGAAGAGCCTTGCCAGCAGTGACCTGCTCGCCGGGGCACACCTCTACGAGCGGGAGTTTACCTTCCAGCCGTCGCACAAACTCATCATTGCGACCAACCACAAGCCGGAGCTGGAGGTGGATAACGCCGCTCGCAGGAGAGTCCACCTTGTCCCCTTCGATGCGGAGTTTAGCGGGCAGCGGGAAGAGAAGGGGCTTGAAGACACGCTCAAGAAAGAAGCGCCGGGCATCATGGCCCTAATGGTCCAAACCTGCCTGGAGTGGCAGAGCATGGGCCTGGCCCCACCGGAACGGGTTACGCGGGCCACCCGGCAATTGTTTGAAGAGCTGGACCCGATAGGTCGGTTCGCGGCGGAACGGCTCGCCGAGGATCCGCAGTGTTTCCTGTCCACGGAAGAGATTTGCGCCGCGTATGCGACTTTCTTGCACGACAGCGACCTGGACCCTTACGTGGACCAACACAAACTGATTAGGAGACTGAAGGAACTGCCCGGTGTGAAGCACTTGGCGCGCGTGGCGGCTGACGGTGTGCGCCGCAAGGGATTGGTAGGCCGCAAGCTGATTGCAGCATGAACGACACGCACGACACGCTTGTTCCTATTCTTTTTAGTAGATAGACCCGCATCAACACGCTGTGGGTATGTAAGAAAAAGCTCGTAATAACCCGTGCCGTGCGTGTCGGTGGGGGCGAAGTGAAGGACGTATGACGTACTTGAAGCACAACGGCAACGGCAGCAATGGTAAGAGGTCCAAGCCGGTGAAAAAGGCAGAGCCGCCGCAAGAGCCATCGGGGACGACGTACCTGGACGTGAACGGACTCGATAGCATCGCCGGGTCGCTGGATGCAATCGAGCGGGCGCTAATGGGGCACGTGGACAATTCATATCGAGGCGAAAACAAGCTGAAGATATTCACCGGTCCATCGGGGTCTGGTTATCACCCGGTTCTGATTGCTCTTGAGGACAGCGACACGATGGATCGCATCATTGAGGTGTCAGAGCGCATGGCGACAGCGTTTGAGCGCATCGCGGACGCATTGCAGGGGACTGCCGGTCAAAAATCTTGACAGTGGTTTCCTTGTAGCCCGCCGCAGCCCTCAAATTTACACGGACAAGAATAGTTTCGATTTGCACTTTTGGTACAAGCAAAGCACTTGAACGCTGTTTTGAGCAGTAGTAGGAACGCAAGGCAATATTAAGCACTCTTGGGTGTCGGGGAGCACTCGGAATGGAGTTGTCAACGTGGAATCCGAATGGCTCACCGCAACCGAGGCCGCCCACTACCTGAAGGTCCAGCCCCGCACGATCCTCAAATGGGCCAAGCAAGGCACCATCCCCGCTCACGCACTTTCGGGCACAGCCCGTGTTACCTGGCGATTCTTAAAGTCCGAGCTGGACAATGCTATGCTCAATCCGCCCTCTGCTGCGGGATTGGGAGGGTCCATTGAGCAGCAGATTTAGAACGGGAAGTGTTGCACAGGATAAGCGCAGTAAAGTCTGGAATTTCTTTTGGTGGGAGAACGGCAAGCGGAAGTGCAAGGCGCTTGGCCGCTTCCCTACCAAGGCCGCCGCGTGGAAGGCTGCCAAGCCGTTGCGGGACGCGATGGAGTCCGAAGCGGTCATCAGTAAACCATCCACGCCGACCGCACCGACCGTGAGCAGTCTAATCGGACGTTACCGAGTGGAGAGAATGCCAAGACGCGGTGACACAAGACGGGCATACGAAGTCTGGATTACCAATCACATCCTTCCGAAGTGGGGCGATTGCGTCATCACAGACCTGGAGCCGCGTCCTGTGGAGCTATGGCTGACTTCGCTTCCACTCGCTCCGAAGAGCAAGACGCACATTCGGGGTGTGCTCCGCAATCTGTGGGACTTTGCCGCGTGGAGCGGTGACGTACCGAGAGCGCAGCGCAACCCGATGGAGGTGGTGAGAATCAAGGGAGCAAGCAAGCGGGTCCGCAAACCCCGAAGCCTCACCGATGGGGAGTTTCAGCAGTTCGCACGGCATCTTACGGAGCCGTTCCGCACGATGGCTCTTCTGTGCTGTTGCTTGGGACTCCGCATCAGCGAGTGTCTTGCCTTGAAATGGTCAGACGTGGATTGGCTCAACGGCAAGTTGCTAGTTGAGCGCGGCATTGTGTGTCAGCAAGTGGATGATGTGAAGACACCCGAGTCACGCAAGCAGTTGGTGATTGACGGTGATCTTCTCGCCGCCCTGAAGACCTGGAAGCAAGCGGCCCAATTCTCCGCTCTGGATGATTGGATGTTTGCATCCCCGGTCCAGCTCGGGCGGCTGCCGTGGTCTTATGACCAAGTGTGGCGTGTGTATCAGAAGGCAGCCAAAGCAGCCGGTATTGGCGGCCTTGGGACTCACAGCCTCCGGCACACGTTCCGCACATGGCTGGACTCTGTGGGCACGCCGGTAGGCGTACAGCAACAGCTCGTGCGCCACGCCGACATCCGTACCACCATGAACACTTACGGTGATGCGGTGACGGCGGACATGGCGGAGGCACATGGCAAGATTGTGGGCCTTGCGCTCAACGGCATGGGAACGGCATGTAAACCTAGCTAAGTGCTTTAGAAGTGGTGAGCGCGGAAGGAATCGAACCTTCAACCTACTGATTAAGAGTCAGTTGCTCTGCCAATTGAGCTACGCGCCCGTTTCGGGGATGAACCATTAGTATGACGAGACTCAATTTACACTGCTAGTTCCGTTCGCGGGCACTTCAGGAAGAACTGTGCCTTTATTTTGCCGCTTCCGTCGTTGAGCTTCCCGATCACGTCTTGCAGCAGCATCCGCAAGGTCTTTTTCGTTTACGACATTGTACCTGTCGAACACTGATCCTGTCTCCGTCCACCGACTTTCATGATCGTCTTATCATGGACGCCCATCACCGCTGGTTCCTGCATCCTGTTCTACGGAGGTCGTGGACAAGCAACCCGATGTCGTGCTGCTCTCTACATCCGCACGCGCATTCGGCACCCTCCGTCACTGTTCGATTTTATTTGCGGCAAGCCATCCGCCGCCGCCTAACTCAGCGGCCCATCTTGTACCATGTCTTCCTGAAGCCTACGAATGGCTTTCCGTCTTCGCATGTGAAGACGCTCTCTCCTCGTTCGGCAAGCTGCGTGATGATCGCCAACCTGCACACTCCAGACGGACGACGGCATTCCGACTCCTTCGAGCTAATCGCGCTGCGTTCGCAAAGTCTAGCCTTGCTGGCGAACTCCGGCTGGGAGAACGCTCGCCGGGGCGCTGGCTGGCGGACGCCGTGGCGGTAGCGCATCGATCCCGATCGCAGGGCGGCGCTCGACTGTGCCGATGAGCGGCAGATCCTCCATGCCCTGTACATAGGGCAAGGAAGCAAACCGTTGCTCTCCGCACATTCGGTCAATCATGCGCTGTTGCCGCTTGGAAAGGACGGCGTGAGGAAGGATGGGGAAATTGCGGAACGTCCAGAGCAAGTACAGGCGCTGGACAAACGAAGGGACAAGGTACCGTGGCCCTATCGCCGTCTCGACTTGGACGACGCCAGCCACGAGCTTTTCGATCAGCATATCGGGCCCACCTGGGAACTCTTTAGACGGCCAGAGCAATTCTGAGGCCGCCATTATTGCACTGGGATCGGTGCAATGGAAGGCTTTTTTTCACAGATTAGAAGAGGACGGGATTTGGGACTGGGTCAATTTTCGCCTACCCCGGGGGGCCGAGGAAGGTCGTCGGGCATGCCCAGGGGGAATGCCGGAGTGCCCCATAGCCTGCCCTGAGCGAAGCCGAAGGGTCCGGCCGCCTTTGCGAGACAAGGGAAAAGGTCAGAGCCGGGCCGTCGGACACGGGCCCATCCTTTCCGGGCCAAGTATACCGCGGTTGCCCCACCCTTCGCGGTTTTCGAAGGGTGGGGGAATGTTCATTCGTCACAGACTCGGCCTCCGCCGTTAAACTAGCCTTTACGCATGCCCCGGCGGCTCCATCGCTACTACGGTGCGGGATATCTGCACTTCATTACCACCAGCTGCTACCAGCGGCGTCCGCTCCTCGGCAGCCCTTGCAACCGGGATCTTTTTCTGGAGGTGCTGGAGCAGGTCCGGCGCCGCTATCATTTTGTCGTCGTCGGTTATGTGGTCATGCCCGAACACGTTCACTTGCTCATCAGCGAGCCGCAGCGCGGCAATCCGTCGGTGGTGATGCAAGCCCTTAAGCAGAGTTTCGCCCGCAAGCTCCTGCGCCGACTCCGCGCTGGAATTGATCCGCGCCCGGGCACGCTGTGGAGTGCTCCCTTAGAGGAAGGCCGTATCTAGCAGCATCGCTTTTACGACTTTGTGGTCTTCACGGAGCGCAAGCGGGTGGAAAAACTGCGCTATATGCATCGCAATCCGGTCGAGCGCAGACTGGTGCTCGAACCGCAACAATGGGCCTGGAGCAGTTTCCGGCAATATGCCTATGACGCACCCGGACCCGTCTTGGTGAACGAACCGCAGAAAGCGGAGCTCAAGGTGCGAGCCGTGGCTTGAATTCAGGTCAGGAGTACCCACGCTTCGAAACCCGCGAAGCGTGGGGCAGCCTCAGTCTCGTGTGGGCCAGCCCCCCTCATGGGACACCGTCCCCGCTTGAGCGACCTCGGTGCTGGCTCATCGTCTTCAGGTACGCGACGACACCATCCCAAGGGATCAGAAGATTGGCCAATGCCAGCGACAGGATAACAAGCAGCGATACGGCATATTGCCAAGGCTTGTGGACGTGAAAAACGTCAGTCTGGCAAACAACCACTATCCCGCAAATCAGAATCCCCCAACTGATCGTGCGATTGAGCCTTGTGCGATGAAGCATAGTTACCTCATTCTCAATAACTACCGGCACGCCAGCGCCGCTTCCGCCTCGGCGGCCACCAATTGAGCCTCCAGTGAAGCACCCTTTACTACCGAGCGGAGGTTAGCCCCGAGGAAGATCAAATTTGTCGCTGAAGCCGTTTCGATGGCTCCAACCGCGCAGTCCCCGACTGCCATGGGGGTCCCAGCAGCGGCACCAACCGCTGCACCAGCAACTGTACCACCTCCGGGTTCCTCCACAGTCCCAGCGACGGCTCCTATAGTTGTAGTTGCACCCTCCGTCATTGCCGCACCGACTACGCAGCCACCGACGAGGCTTATACCCATTTCCCACTTCCATTCGCTCATCATCTCCTGGAAGTGTGGCGAGTTTATCTGCGCCTTTATGCTTTCTACTTTTGCTTGGGCACGCTGACAGTCAGGGGATTTCGTCTTTCCGTTGTTTCCGCGGTTATTTGCGGGGTACTTGCACGGTATCGGCGGATTCGGGCTGGCACAGATGTTTCCAGGGGTGGTTACAATCGGGGTAATTGCACCACACAGTCCAAAGAAACCGCACGGCATTAAGGGGCCGAGGTTGACCCCTCCGTCGCCTTCTTCGTCTTCGTCCCCGCCAAGGGGCCCCAGCCAACCGATCCCCCACCCCCCGGTGGATAAATCTACCGTGGATACCGGCAAAAGACCCGACCCCGAACTGTACGGATCGTTGGGATCAGGAAGACAGGGTGCAGCATCAGGACCCTCATAGCATCCATCGTCCAATCCCGTTGGATCAGTAAAGCTGTTCGGGTTCGTCGGGTAGGCATACTGATTCCATCCCGCGCGTGCCGGATCAGGCGACAGCCAGCGGCCTACGTATGACAGCTCTCGATTCGGCGTATCCCACATGATGGGCGTACCCCCGCTAGTACTGGGAGCAAAAGTAGCCGCCAGAGTAGCAAACTCCTCGTACTGCCCAGAGGTGGAACCAAACGTATTGTAGACCTCGCCATACGGAGCGTAGGCCTGATCGACATCGATCGTATTGCCGGTCAGGTCGGACGTGATCCGCGCGTTGCCCAGCCAGTCCGGGTGCAAGTAGCCATAGCCGGTGCCGTTCCCACCGATTATTGCCTTCCCATTGCCCGGAACCGGCCAGTAGGCGTAGTTGGGCGACGTTCCGGTCATCATAGCCGTAAAGCCAAGCTGGGTGATCCATTGTTGACGCCATGTGGCGCCAAAGCTCTGCTCGACGATGTGCCCGAAGGCGTCATACACCGCGCACCTGCCGCTGGAGCCGCAGTTGGCAGTGCCGGGAGACGCTGCCGTCGAGGCCAGCTTTGAGAATTCGTTCCAACTGTAGTCGTTCCCGCCGTCGCCGGTTACGTCGCCATTGGCGTCATAGGTACAGCCGATACAGTGGTTATTGTACAGATTGTAACCCGGAGTCCAGGGTGTCCCCGTCCGGCCCGAGATAACCGTCGTCGTCAGATTGTCGTAGATGCCATAGCTAAACTGCTGCCCCCAATTGCCGGAGCCGCAATCGAACTCCACCAGCCGCCCCCAGTCGTCATAGCCGTATTTGAGGGGAAGAGCCTGGGAATTGGAGTAGCAGGTCTGCGAGCCGCCCGGATTGAAGCCATCAACGATTTGCAGTTCGGCCAGCGTGCCATTCGCGTTCCAGGTTAGCGTACCGGTCAGGTTCTTGGGCTTGTTCCCGACTTCGAATTCGAATGTATGCATGCGTCCGGTGTTGGGATCGTAGGTATAGATATCCTGGTCCGGCGTTGAGCCCGTCAGCTGAACATTGATGACACGACCTCCGGCATCGTACATTCCACCTGTAGTGGGGCTGACCTGCCCCCTGGAAATTAGTCCAGTGGAAATGTGACTTCTCCGATTTAGAATGGCCCGCCCAGGGTCGAGAGGAGGAGTCGTGCGCA
>Ga0187771_10000834_pt1 | contig 19643 bp, 14 predicted proteins | sample 0116_SJ02_MP15_1_FD_133139 | JGI IMG/M metagenome (GOLD analysis project Ga0187771, IMG submission 133139) | Tropical peat soil microbial communities from peatlands in Department of Meta, Colombia - 0116_SJ02_MP15_10_MG | ecosystem: Environmental > Terrestrial > Soil > Wetlands > Peat | place...
GAACTTTCGAGTGCATAACCTCGATAAAATGGTAGCCCAGCTACGAACGGCAGGAATTGAGGTTAAAGACCCGGAATCTTATCCCAACATTGGGCGCTTCGCTCGTCTGCATGACCCCGAGGGAAATCCCATCGAATTGTGGCAACCTGCATAATTCGGCGGTCTACATTAAGTGCTTTCCAATGCAGGACTCTTCCCACCCCATCGAGCCGGACCCGGGCGGACTAGGGAAGATCGGAGCTCTCATGGCAAAAGACATACGACATGCAATTGTGCTTGCGGCGTTCCTCATTGTCCTAGTGCCGCTGTCATCGGCCCAGGACTGGGCTGCCAAGCGGTTCGATTTTCGGGCGGATGAGGTCTACCAATCCGCTGTGAGGGTCATCGGTTTACATCATGAAATCATGTCGAAAGACCCCGAGAATCGCGTGATTAGATTCCACGTCGGAACAACTGCTTGGTCTTGGGGATATAACATGGGACTACTGGTTGAGTCCCGGCCTGACGGGACGTCAATCGCCAAAGCGGCAGTCGAGAAGTCCGGTGGGCCAGTGTTTTCCTGGGGTTCGGGCAAAAAGGAAGTATCAAAAATATTCCGGTGGATGGAGGAAGACCTGCAAGCATCGAAGCACGCCGATCATGCGCCAGTTCGGCAGCCTGAATGACTTCCGTGGGGAGCGACTGTCCCGCCTTCCCGGTCCGTTTCCTGCTGCCAACGTCTAACGACCAACAGCCGACGCCTACTCCTTCACCCCCACCTGCCAGAACAGAAACGAATAAATATCTGTGTACTCCTCGATCTGCTTGGTGACCGGCTTGCCCTGGCCGTGGCCGGCCTTGGTCTCGAATCTCAGCAGAATCGGGCGGGTGCGGCTGGCGCCGTTTTTCGCCTCGGCCTGCATCAGCGCCGCCATCTTTTTCGCGTGCATGGGGTCGACGCGCGTGTCGGTATCGGCGGTCGTGAACAGGACGGCAGGATACTCCGTGCCCGCCTTCACGTGGTGATACGGCGAGTAGGCGTAGAGAAATTTGAACTGGTCGGCATTTTCTGCGCTGCCGTATTCCGGGACCCAGAGTTTTGCGACCTGGAAGTTCTGATAGTGCAGCATGTCGAGTAGCGGCACCTGGCAGACCACGGCGCGGAACAGGTCGGGACGCTGCGTCATCATGGCGCCCATGAGTAGACCTCCGTTCGATCCGCCCTGAATCGCAAGATGATTCTTGTCCGTGTATTTCTCCGAGATCAGGTGCTCGGCGGCGGCGATCATGTCGTCGAAGACGTTCTGCTTTTTTTCGAGCATGCCGGCGCGGTGCCAGTCTTCGCCGAACTCCGCCCCACCGCGAAGATTGGCATCCGCGTAGACGCCGCCGCGCTCCAGCCACAGATATGCGCCGCGGCTGAAAAGGGGCGTCTCGCTGACGTTGAAGCCGCCGTAACCGGTGAGCAGGGCGGGATTGCGCCCGTTCTTCTGCAATCCTTTCTTGTGAACGATGAACATGGGCACGCGCGTGCCATCTTTGGAGTTGAACCACTCCTGCCGAACCTCATAGGCGGCGGGATCGATCGAGGGCGCATCGACCTTGGTCCAGAGAGTGGGATTTGCAATGACGTCGTAGCTGTTCTTTCCGCTCACAAATTGCAGAGGCTTCAGATCGACGCGATAAATGCTGGGCGGAGTCGTGTACGACTGAAATCCATAGAAGAACTCGTCGTGATCCCAGCGGCCGCCGGAACCGAAAATGGTGCCGATGGCGGGAAGGGAAATGTCTTCGATCTTCTTTCCATCAAGATCAAACAACTTCAGCTGCGACGTGGCATTCTGTTCGTACTGCGCGAGCAGCTTTCCGCCGTAGACCGCCGTGCCCTGCAGAACGGCGTCGATCTGCGGAATGATTTCTTTCCAGTGGTCGCGGTCGTAGTCACCGGCGTCGGTCACGAAAAGGCGGTAGCGCGGGGCATCTTCATTGGTGGTGATGTAGAGCTTGCCTGCGTAAACTTCGCCGCCATAGAGGAAGTTCTTACCAGTAGTGACGCGCGTGGGCGGCGTTCCGGCTTTCAGGTCCATCAGGAAGAGCTCGGTTTTGGTGTAGCCCTGCACGACCGTGATCAGCAGCCAGCGGCCGTCATTTGAAAGAGCGACATTCGGCCAATCCTCGGGATCGCGGCCCTCGCCGAAAATCTTGTCGTCGGTGTCGGGATCGGTTCCCAGTTCGTGATAAAACACGTGCCGGTTGTACACTTCCTGACCTTCCGGGACTTCGCCTTTTTTCGGATAACGGGTGTAGTAAAAGCCGCGATTGTCGTGCTCCCAGGCGATGGAGGCAGCGCGAGTGCGTTCGATTGTGTCGGGCAGCACCAAGCCAGTTTTAGTTTCGACGATGTGCAGCGTACTCATTTCCGACCCGCTCTGCGACGTACCATAGGCAACGTATTTGCCGTTGTCTGAAGGCTGCCACCAGTCGAGTGCGATGGCGCCGTCAGCGGCAAGTTGGTTGGGGTCCACCAGCACGCGGTCGGTTCCGGCAAGCCCGTCGCGTACGTAGAGGATGGGCTGGTTCTGCATCCCCTCCCGTTTGGTGTAGAAGTAATGCTTGCCGGCGATCTGCGGCGGCGTGATGCTGCCGATGGACAGCAACTCCGCGAGGCGTTTGTGGATCGCTTCGCGCCCGGGCAGCGGATCGAGCAGCGAGCGAGTGTACGCCATTTCTTCCTCCACCCACTTCTCGGTCTCTGGACTCTTGCTGTCCTCGAGCCAGCGATAGTTGTCTACGATCTTCGTGCCATGAAGCACTTCGACAACCGGCTTTACTGCCGCCTTGGGCGGAGCGGTTGAACTCGTCAAGGAGGCGGCAGAATCCGGCTTCGGCGACCCCTGGGGCTTGGAATCGTCCGATGCGATCGTCACTGCAGCGAATACGATCAGGGACGAAATGACCCACAACAAGCGCAGACTTGCTGACATGGTCACTTCGAGGAAGAAGGACTGGTTCATTGCGCGGGATTGACAGGCCTAATCATCTTAGCCTACCAGAAATGGGTTGGGAGGGATTCTGGGAAAGGGCCTGAGGTTCCAGACCTTTGTCGCAGTAATCGCGCGCAGGGAGCCAATTTATCTTTGTTTTCACATCCCGGCCGAGATGCTATGATCGTGCGGTAGTCGCAGACAGGGTCTTCAGCGCCCCTGCGCATACACTCCTCAGTAGCTCAATGGCAGAGCATCCGGCTGTTAACCGGAGGGTTGTAGGTTCGAGTCCTACCTGAGGAGCCATTCTCTCAAGAGAAGTGGCGCCCACCACCAATTTCGTCGCGGTCGACCTTGGCGCTTCCAGTGGCAGACTCGTTGTCGGATGCTGGAACGGCCAGCAGTTCGTGCTTCAGGAACTCCATCGTTTCGCCAACGGATCTGTGCGCATGGATGGACACCTGAAGTGGGACGTCTCGCGACTGTGGTCGGAGATCAAGTGCGGGCTTTCAAAATATGCCTCGCGTTACAGCGAGCCGCTTGCTGGCATAAGCGTGGACGCCTGGGGCGTTGACTTTGCACTGCTTGACCGCGATGGCCAGCTGGTGAACGCACCCTTCCACTACCGCGATCCCAGAACCGACGGCATGCCCCAGCGTGTATTTGCCCGCGTGCCTGAGCGCGAGGTTTTCCAGTTGACCGGCGTTCAGACCATGCAGATCAATACGTTGTTCCAGTTGTTCAGCATGATGGAATCGGGCGACGAAAATCTTGTCCGCGCTCAGACTCTGCTCATGATTCCCGACCTGTTTCACTTCTGGCTGTCGGGCGAGAAGTCGGTTGAGTATACGGAAGCCAGCACAACCCAGATGTTGCTGTGCCGTGAGCGACAGTGGGCGCGCGACCTGCTCGGTAGCCTCGGCATTCCCGAAACAGTGTTGGGGTCAATCACGCATCCGGGAACGGTCTTGGGCGAAGCGAAGCCAGCGCTTCTTGAGGAATGCGGCCTGAAGAGCCGGGTGCCGGTCATCGCGGCAGGAAGTCACGATACTGCCAGCGCGGTGGCCGCTGTCCCGCACATGGACGACCACAGCGTATTCATTTCCAGTGGAACCTGGAGCCTGATGGGCGTCGAGTCGAAAGAACCGGTCACATCGGACCGAGCGCTTTCCTTGCATTTCACGAATGAAGGCGGAGTTACCGGCGACATCCTTCTGCTCAAAAACATTTCTGGGCTGTGGCCGCTGCAGGAATGCGTTCGTCAATGGCAGGATGAAGGCCGTCAATACAGGTGGGAGGAAATACTCCGACTTGCAGCTGATGCCGCTCCGTTCCGCAGCCTGGTGGATGTCGACGCCAGCGACTTTCTGGCGCCCGACGATATGCCTGGCGCCATTCGCGAGTATTGCCGCCGCACTGGGCAGCCGGCGCCCAACGATGATGCCGCAACCGCGCGCTGTTGCCTGGAGAGTCTGGCTTTAGAATATCGAAGTACGCTAGAGGCGCTCGAGGCGCTCACCGGCAGAAACCTGGGAACGATCCGCATTGTAGGTGGAGGCAGCCAGAATAAACTGCTCAGTCAACTCACTGCCGACGTTTGCCAGCGAGTCGTGGTTACCGGTCCGGTCGAAGCCTCAGCCCTCGGCAATGTGCTGGTCCAGGCCGTGGCCACCGGCCGCCTTCGCAGCGTTGGGGAAGGCCGGGATAGCATAGGGTTGTCGGCTGATCTTGCTACGTATGAGCCACGCGCCGTCGCGGGCCTCGACGATGCGTGCGATCGATTCCGTAGTTTGGGCAGAGTGGCTGCTACGGAAGGCTAAAACGAAGTAGGTGAACCGGGCAGATAATTTATTGAAGTCTGTGCGCAGTATCGTTCGAGAAAAAGGAGGCGTTACATGTCGTCCTATTCGATTCCAAAGGTCTCATCTCCCGCGCCAGTCAAAGGAAAGGAAGTGTTGCTGATTGCCAACGGGGACTTGCGGCAATCGGCGAACAAAGTTTGCTGGCCGGCGCAAGCGGAAGCCGAAAAGAAGATCGCGACAGCTTTCAAGGCCGAAGGCGTGACCGTGCGCCGCGCCCATCCCTGCCGCGAAGATGTGGGTCACGGTTTCATCTGGAACCAGCGCATGGGCATGGATGTGTTCATGAATATCCATCCCGATGCGCCCTTGGTCGTCGCCGAATCCGTGTGGCAATACAGCGCCAATGTGCTGGCCGGTCTGCGCAGTCATCGCGGCCCGATCCTCACCATGGCCAACTGGTCGGGCCAATGGCCGGGCTTGGTAGGCATGCTGAACCTCAACGGGTGCCTTTACAAGGCTGGGGTCAAGTTCTCGACCATCTGGAGCAAGGATTTCGACGATGACGTCTTCAAGGGCAAACTCCGTCAGTGGCTGAAGAAGGGGAAGATTGCTCACGATACCAGCCACGTGCACGACTTCAACGTCTCCAAGGCGCCCGCCGCCGAACGTAAGTTGGGACAAGCCTTAGCCCGGCAATTGCGCCATCGCAAAGCCATCATGGGCGTTTTCGACGAAGGATGCATGGGCATGTACAACGCGATCATCGAAGACGAATTGCTGAACCCATGTGGAGTCTACAAGGAACGCCTCAGCCAGTCGGCGCTGGTCGCCGCTATGAGGCTGGTTTCGGACCGCGAAGCACAAGCCGTGCGCAAGTGGCTGGACGATCGTGGCCTGACGTTTGTCACCGGGCCCGATCCCAACAATGATCTCACGGATGCGCAGATTCTCGAGCAGTGCAAGATGTACATCGCAGCTGTGCGCATCGCCGCCGAATTCGGATGCGACCTGATCGGCATTCAGTATCAGCAGGGATTGAAAGATATGGCGCCGGCTTCCGATCTGGTGGAGGGGCTGCTGAATAACGTGGAACGCCCGCCAGTCTTCGAAAGCGGCAATGGGCGTGAGCTTTATTCTGGGCAGCCGCTGCCGCATTTCAATGAGGTAGACGAATGTGCCGGCCTCGATGCCCTCATCACGAACCGCGTGTGGAACGCCATGGGATTCGACCCTGCTACCACGCTGCATGACGTCCGCTGGGGCGAGCACTACAAAGGCGACGGGATCGATGATTTCGTTTGGGTATTCCAGATTTCTGGCGCTGTTCCCGCTTCGCACATCCATGGCGGGTATGCCAAGGCGACCAGCGTGCGCCAGCCTCCTATGTATTTCCGCCTGGGCGGCGGCACGCTCAAAGGCATCTGCAAACCCGGTGAGGTCGTCTGGAGCCGAGTGTTCGTGGAAGGCGGCCGGCTGCACGCCGATATCGGACGCGCAACCGCCATTGAGTTGCCGATCGGCGAGACCCTGCGCCGGTGGAAGGAGACCACCGAGCAGTGGCCCATTATGCACACAGTTGTGCACGGCATCACGCGCGACCAGTTCATGGCGCGCCATCATGCCAACCACGTCAACGTGGCTTACGCGCCATCGGCAAAAGCCGCCGACAAAGCTCTAGCCGCAAAGGCTACCATGATGTCTGAGCTTGGCATCAAGGTTCATCGCTGCGGCAACTAGCGGGCTTTGCGGGAGATGTATCCGGCGTTGAATGCGGCACGGCTGAAAGCCGTGCCGCATAGGCGCGCACGAGTCCCAGTTCGACGTGTGCTTGGCCGAGAACCTCGCCAGCCTCGGCGGGGCACGATCATAAGCGATTGTGATTCTAATCACAGACCCCCTCCCAGCGAGCGGCCAGAATCGCTTTCAGCCATCAGTTACACAGCAACGATCTGCAGCAAATAAGGAGAGATTCTATGGCCACTGCGAGTTCCGTCCAGCCTGAGACATTGCGGACGCTGCCTTCCGACGCGGCGCGCCAGGTGCTGTGGGGTTTCGCCGACCGCTACGACTTGCAGATGTTGGTGCAGTCCTCGCGTGCAGTGGCACGCGGACCGGTGGCGCGGCTGGTGGCCAGCGGAGGGCGCAACTCGCACGAGTGGACTCCAGAGAAAGCCGCGCTGCTTGAGGCGTTTGACGGCGCGGGAATCACTGCGGTGTTCATGGAGCCGGAAGAAGGCGGGCTGTTTGCCGGCCCCAAGAATCTTGCCTTGGCCCTGGTCGCGTTTGAACTGGCTTGGGTGGATGGCGGGGCGGCAACCGCTAGCCTGGCCGGCTGCCTGGCACTGGCACCGATTCACGAGCGCGGCACGGACGCGCAGCAGCAACGTTACATGAAGCTGGCGGCTCCGGCGCAGCCGGGCGAAGACCGCAAGCCGTGGCGAGGCGCGTTCTGCCTGACTGAACCGATCCCCTACGTCGGCGTGGACACGGGCATGCTCAACGGCAAGCTGCGAATCGTCGAGTGGAAGGCGGGAGAAGAGCCAGTTCTGCAGCTCGAGAAGCGTGGGCGCTTTATCACGAACATCGGGTTTGCCAACTTCGTGACCGCTGCGGTTGATTCCGACGACGAACGGATCAAGGGCAGTTGCATGGTGATCCTCGAGGAAGGCGATCCGGGGATTTTCGACCGCGGCACGCCGACCAAGAAAATGGTTCATCAGCTTTCTTCAACCGGCGACCCGATCTTTAATCTTCGTGTGCCTGCCAGCCGCATCATTGGCGGGTACGACGTTCAGGATGGGGTAATCGTTCCGCGTTACAACCACAGCGAGGTAATCGAAGCTGTCTTCCGCCGCACACGCGTCACTGTGGGAGTCATGACTGCGGCAAAGCTTCTGTCGTCGGTTGAGCCCATCATCCGCTATCAGCGGGGAAGATTCCGCGGCGCGGAGACTGCCACGCCAGGGTCGGTGCGCTATGAGCTCGGCTTGCAGGCGCGCGAAGATGCGCTGCATCGGCTGGTGGACGTTTGGGCGACGGGTGAAGCGAGCGCGTCGCTGGGATTTGCTGCCGCGCGGGCGTTCGACGAACTCGATCCGCTGGAAAAAGAAATGGAGAAGCTGTACGCCGAGCGCGGTATCGCTGGAGCGAAGGCCAAGATGAAGCTTCTGCGCGAGGCTGCGGATCGAGCGGTGGAACTGATGCAGTTACCGGCGGACGATGCGCGCAGAAAGCCGCTGGACTCGGACTTGCTGTTGCGCTTCGTGGCGCTGGACTCAATCGCGGACGTTCTCTGCCCGGCCGCGAAACTCTGGAATACCGGCGTGGGGACGCAGTTGATGCGCGAAGCCGTCAGTCTGATGGGTGGCTACGGCATCACGGAAGATTGCCCCGGGTTCCTCGGCAACAAATGGATGGACGCGCAGCTGGAAGCCACTTACGAAGGGCCGGAGGCCGTGCAGCGGCGCCAGCTTTCGGTGACCATGACAAATCCCGTGTTCCTGGCGCAGTTTCGCGGATGGATTGGGGAAATGCGCGGCATCGCGTCGGAGCATCCGGGTACCGGCGCTTGCGCGCTGGCTACGGCGATGAGCATGTGGCTGTGGACGCTCGATCATCTGCAGAACAGCAAAGATGCTGATGGCGGCCGCCTGTACCAGAGCGCGCGCCAGGGCGTGACGTTCCCGCTGGCCGATGCGTTGTGCTGGCTGGTCGCGGCTCGCTGCCAGATTCTCGATGTGCTGCGCTTGCAACAGGAAGGCGCCCAAGAGGCGTCGCTGGCTGAGGAGTTGAACGGCCTCGTCAATTTCCTGATGGATCTCTGCCATGTTCAGACTGCACGCGCCAGCGGCGAAGTTGCGCGCATCGCGGCGGAGCTGGTGTTTGGGTACAATCGCCATCCGGCCTGGGATGAGGCAGGAACTCGCGGATGCTGGCACGAAGATGAATTAGATGCGCTCGAAAGCTTTATTCCCGGCATCAACAGCTACGCCCTCGATGTGGTGAAGGGCGATGGCTCGCGTCCGAAGAAGGCAGGTCCGTGCGTCGAATGCCACGCCGCACAGCCGTTCCTGTCGTTGCATGCGAGGCTCGACGCTTGCCTGACAGGATCGCGGCTGGCCAAAGACCGCGCCGCCGAAGCAATTTCGAAGCTCATGATTCCCGAAGCGCTGGACTATCCCGTATGAGCGTTTCGGTTGCAGAGCACTCGGCGCTCGCCGAGCGGCAGCAGATGGCCGTGGACATCGCGTGTGTCGGCTTCGGGCCAGCGATGGGTGGATTCCTCACTACACTTTCCCGCAAACTCTTGAACGATGATGGCTCCCCGCGCCTGGAAAGCGCGGTTTCACCGGGCCTGCCGCTGCAGGTCGTCTGCTACGAACGCGCCGACGGACTGGGATTCGGCGTATCGGGCGCGGTGACGCGTGCCCGCGGGATTCGCACCAGCTTTCCGGGCGTTGATCTTACCCAGATTCCGATGGCGGTTCCGGTGAAGAAGGAGAAGCTCGTTTATCTTCTCGATCCCATCGGAGTGAGCCGCCGTTCTCTTGCGATGCGCATTGGCGATTGGAAGATGCGTGCTCTTGGGCTGATCGTGGGAGCACGCGACCACGCCGTGGAACTGCCATTCACTCCCAAGTTCATGCGCAAGCACGACGGCATGGTTCTGTCGCTGGGGCAGTTCAACCAATGGGTGAGCGATCAGGTGACGGGTTCTGGGCTCGTTCAAATCTGGCCGGGAATGCCCGTGAGCGCGCCGCTGATCGAGGGCGATGAGGTTCGCGGAATTCGTCTGGCGGATCAAGGCGTCAATCCGGAAGGCGCGCCCGGCGAGGGATTCATGCCCGGCATGGACATTCGTGCCCCGCTCACAGTAGTCGCGGATGGTCCGGTGGGAGCTGTGGGCCGGAAGATTGATGAGCACTTCGGCCTGCCGGAGGGAAATCACCAGCGCGAGTGGGCGCTCGGCATGAAGATGGTGGTTGAACTGCGCGAGGACTCCGGTCTCGAGCCGGGGACCGTGCTCCACACCCTTGGGTTTCCCGAGCCGGAGATTTTCGGTTTCCTGTACGTGCATCCCGGACGGCTCGCGTCGGTGGGAATCTTCATACCGTCGTGGCTTCGCAGTCCGGTGCGCACGGCGTATCGCTATCTGCAACACTACATGCTTCATCCTTATTTGTGGCGGCACTTGCAGGGGGGCGTGCTGAAATCCTGGGGAGCGAAGTCATTGCAGGAGTCGGGCCGGATCGGCGAGCCTTTTCTTGTCGGCAACGGTTATGCGCGGATTGGCGAAGGCTCGGGCAGCACGAACGTGCTTGCCGGGGCAGGGGTTGATGAAGCCTGGACGACGGGCGTGCAGCTGGCCGAGGCGGTGATTGAGCTGGCGGAAAAGAAAGAACCGTTCACACGCGAGAATCTCGAACAGACCTACGTTCGGAAACGGCGCCAGAGCTGGGTGGATGCGGAATCGGAGATTGCCGCTGAATCGCGCAACGGGTTTGAACGAGGAGTGGCTACGGGCTTGATCGGGATGGCGCTCGCAGGAATTACGCGGGGGGCGATCTTCGCGCCTCGGCGCACTCGGTCGCTTCACGAGGCAACTTCTTCGTTGGAAGAAACATGCCGATCGCGCATTCCCGCCGCTGAACTGAAGCAACTGCAGGAAGAATGCGTTGCGAAGGGCGCGGCACTGCATGACCGCATCATGGAGCGCTGCGGCTGGCCGGAGATTTCCCTCGATGGCCGGCTGCTGATCTCCCACCAGGATGCTTTGCTGATGGGAGGCAGCGTGCAAGCGCCTCCGGGCTACGCGGATCACGTCGTGTTCATCCGCCGCGAACTGTGTCAGAAATGCGAGCCGAAACTGTGCGTGGAAATGTGCTCGGGGCAGGCGATCACGCGTGGCGATGGCGGCGTTCCGGCGTTCGATCGCGAGAAGTGCGTCTACTGCGGCGCATGCCTGTGGAATTGCCGGGCCAGCAGCGATGGAGAAAAGGGCAACGTCGATTTCCGCGCCGGAGCGGGCGGACTGCACTCGGCATTGAACTGATCTTGAGATGAAAAAAGGAGATTCGCGAATGAAATCGCGGTTCTTGGCGCGCCCGCGGACGCATACTTCATTGATTTCTCTATTTCTGGTGGTTTGCGTTTCAACGCTCACAGCAGGTGAACCTAAAACGGCGTCTGTAAAAGGCAAGGTATTCCGGTCCGACACTGGTCAACCGATTCCTGAGGCTTTGATCATTCTTCTCGATGAGAAGAAGTCCGACAGGCAGGATAGTAGCGTTGAAGCCAAGACGGATGAGCGGGGAGAATACAGCATTGAGAAAGTTGCCGCTGGCAAGTACACCGTTTCCATACGAGCGTGGTATAGGACAAAGGAAGAGGCGCCTTGCCAACTCCTGATGGCTAAAACAACCGACAAAGATTCGACTGTCATCGTTGCGCGTGACAAGGACGGCTTTGTGCAGCAAGTGTTTATCAAGGGTTTTTCTATTAAGCCAAGTAAAGAAATCGTGAAGGATTTCGATTTTGCGTGTAAGAGTATGTTCGAAAAATAGCGGCACGAAGCAGTTCTCCTCCTGCACGGCTCCATTGTTTTCACATCCAGATGGATCGTTGCTGGCAAATTGAGACCTGTCGATAGTCGCTGTACTCGGTTCCTTGAGTACTCATGAAAGTAAGTTGTTAACTAGACTCTGGACAACAACTCGGATGACAAAGGGATATCACATCGTCGTCTGCGCCGGAATCGTGCCGGACCCGCTGCAGACGCTGGAGCCAATCTCAACTCCTACCGGGCCGGCACTGAAGAACGAAATGATGCTGCCGGCGGTGCTTGATCCTTGGGCATCGCACGCGCTCTATGAAGCCGCGAACCTTGCCACGCGTGCCACTGGAAGCAAGGTGTGGCTGGTCAGCGCAGCGCCTAAAGCCAAGCTGCAGCAGGTCATGATGAACGTGGCGCAGAAAGCCAGGTTCGAGCTGGTTCCGATTGATGCTCCCGCCAGCGGCTTCGCAGATGGCCACGCGGTCGCCGGATTACTGGCGGATGGAATTCAGTCCATTTCGGGTCTCGACCGGTCGTGCTTGCTTCTGTTTGGAGGCTGGGAATCGGCTTCGCGCGGAGCCGGTGTGACCATGCAACTGGTGGGCGAGCGCCTCGGAATCATCGATCAGTTCCAGGGCGTGGACCGGCTCACAGTTCAGCCGGACGGTTCGTTTGAAATCCTCGAGCGGATTGAGGGCGGGCGTCACCTAGTTTCCGTTTGTCCCGGCCCTCCGGCGCTGATGGGATGGGCGACGGGCAGTCTCCCGGAGCCAAAGAACAATCCGCAAGTCGGCATGGCCAATATGCGTACTATCATGCCCGCTTTGCAGAAAGCGAAGACAGCAACGTTATCGCACGATGCGGTGCGCTACCTCAGCGTTACGCCTCCGCAGCAGCAAAGGCAGACGCGAATCGTCAAGGATCGTTCCGCAGACGAGATTGCCGCGGAGCTGTCTGCGTGGATTCTGCAAGATTAGTGGTGAGTGCGGGTGCTAGCAGTCCCAAGGGGAATAGATGAAGATTCTGTTCTTGGCGCATGTAGACGAGTCTGGAACGGCGTTGCCGAAGGCGGCGTACGAGGCGCTAGGCGCGGCGCTCGATGTCGCCGCACAAACAGCGAGCACGTTGACCACTGGGCTCGTCGGCGAGGACGTGCGATCGGCGGCTAATTCGGTGGCTGCAGCAGGGGTGCGAATCCTCGGCGTATCAGGGCCGGATTTCGCACAACCACGTTACGCGAGCGATGCTGCGGCGGTCGAAACCATCTGCAAGGCGGTAGCGCCTGACATCGTGATTGCGCCCGGCACGTCGCGCTTCCTCCGCGTCGTGCCCGGAGCTGCTGGACGTTTGCAAGGGCACGTGGATACGCACCTCACGGCGCTCGACCTCGTCGATGGTGCGCTGACTGCCAAGCGCTGGTTCTACCGCCAGCGGCTTGAGGCAGTTATTCAGCGCCAGGCTCGGCCGTGGTTTCTGGTAATGGATCCGGGCTGCCACCCAGCATGGTCCGGAGCGGCGACGGGGACGACGACCACAGCAAACGTCGAGGTCATTTCCTTGCCGTTGTCCGACGAAGCTAAACGCACGAGTGTCGCCGGAGTTCGAGTTCCGAATGCCGACGCGCAGACCATCCGCCCCGACGCGAAACTGCTCTTTGTTGCTGGAGCAGGCTGGTCGAAGAAGCAAGCCGACGGCAAAACTCACCTGCCAGAAGCTGAGGCAATCATCCTGGAGTTCCTGCGCAGCTCGGGAGCTTCTCTCGGCGGCAGCAAGTCGCTGGTAGATCAGAGCGGAGAGAATCAGGCCGTGCTCGGATTCATGACGCACCTCAATCAAATCGGGCAGACCGGTTCAACACCCCGGCATCCGAAAGGGCTCTCCACTTGTTGCCATGGGGAAGAGCCGCACGTTGTGGGATGGCGGTTCATCAACGAACGGCGCGCTGTGAATCTCGATCCGAACTGCGGCTGGGCGCGCGGGAAGGCGGACGTGCTGTACGTTGCCGATGCTTTTGAGGTGATGTCGAAGTTGAATCGTTTGCTGGCGTCGCAACGCAAGGAGATGTGAATGCGACGACGAGAGGAGGAGCTGAAACATGTCTGATTGGACGTGGCTAATCGTGTTTTTCGCTGGTTATTTCGTCTTGACGCAATGGCTGCTCCCCAAGCTCGGAGTTCCCACCTGAAGGAACGCCGGTTGCGCCGGGTCGCGGCGCGATGCAGGTCAAAAGCAGAGAGAGTCGGAGAAGGCGCTAGCGCAGAAAGGTGATTGAGACCCCGATTCCCTTAACGTTTCTCAATTACCTTGCGGATACGCTCGAAGGCCCAGTCAATCTCTTCGCGCGTGATGGTCAGCGGTGGCGCAATGCGCAGGACCTTGTCGTGAGTTTCCTTGCATAGCACGCCTTCTTCCTTCAGTGCTTCGCAGTAGGGGCGTGCCGCGCTCCGCAGTTCAATACCGATCCAGAGCCCCTGCCCGCGCGCTTCTTTCAGATCGTGGCTATGCAAGGTTTTCAGCCGATTCAGGAAATACGTCCCTAGTTCCGCTGAGCGTTCCACCAACTTCTCTTCGACCAGCACCCGCAAGGCAGTTCGCGCCACCGCACACGCCAGCGGGTTTCCGCCAAACGTGCTTCCGTGGTCGCCAGGCTGAAACACTCCGAGGACTTCCTTCGACGCCAAAACCGCCGAAACCGGATAGAAGCCGCCGGCGAGCGCCTTGCCGATAATCACTAAGTCTGGCTGTATATCCTCGTGCATGTAGGCGAACAGCTTGCCGGTTCGACCCAAGCCGGATTGAATCTCGTCGCACATCAGCAAAACGCGGTGGTCGCGACAGATCGCGGCGGCTTCCTTTAGGAATCCGGCCGGCGGAATTATGATTCCTGCTTCTCCCTGAATCGGCTCAACCAGAAATGCGCAGGTGTTGGGCGTGATGGCCTTGCGCAGCTCACCGGCATCGCCGTAAGGAATGATCTTGAACCCAGGCGTGAACGGGCCAAAGCCGTCGCGATATTGGGGATCGCTCGAAAAGCTGACAATCGTCACAGTGCGCCCGTGGAAGTTGTTGGCGCAGACAACGATTTCCGCTTGGCTGTCGGGAATGCCTTTAACCTTGTGTCCCCATTTGCGTGCCGCCTTCACCGCGGTTTCGACCGCCTCTGCCCCTGAATTCATGGGCAAAGCCATATCGAAGCCCGTCAGCTCATGCAGTTGCTCGTACAGCAACGGCAGTTGGTCGTTGCGGAAAGCGCGTGAAGTCAGCGTTACTTTGCGTGCCTGCTCAACCAGCGTTGCGAGAATCTTGGGATGGCAATGGCCCTGGTTGACGGCGGAATAAGCGGCGAGGCAATCAAGATAACGCCTGCCTTCTACGTCGTAGACCCAGACGCCCTCGGCGCGCTCGATGACCACATCGAGCGGATGATAATTGTGCGCGCCAAAGCGGTTCTCCAGTGCGATGAGTTGTTCGGACTGAGTGATGTCCGTTACGGGCATGAGATCTCCTGGTGGGGTTATCGAGTCTGAATTCTTAACGCTCATTTTCCAACAGCATGGTCAGCAGCGCCATGCGCACAAACAGTCCGTTAGCCGCCTGTTTGAAGTAAAGCGCCCGGGGATCGTCATCCACTGTTTTATCGAGTTCCACGGTGCGGGGCAGCGGGTGCAGAATCAGTGCATCAGCCTTCATCTTTTCGAGGACGCTCGAATTAATCGCGTAGCGATGCAGTTCCAGCCGGTCGCGCACGCGGTCCGGGCGAATGCGCGTTTGGTAGACGACGTCCACCTCCCGAATGACGCGGTCAATGTCAGACTCCACCTCATAGCGGACGCTGTGTTCGTTCAGGTATTCGAGGATGTCAGGCTTCATTTGCAATTCAGGCGGACTGACGAAGAAAATCTTGACCCGATCGAATTTGGCCAGTAAGTACGCGAGCGACCGCGCCGTGCGCCCCTTGTCAAGCTCGCCGATGATGGCCACGCTCAACCCGTCCAGCGGGCGCTCGCGGTAAATCGTGTACAGGTCCAGCAATGCCTGCGTGGGGTGTTGTCCACCTTCGCCGTCGCCAGCGTTGATCACGGGCACGGGCGAAACCTGCGCTGCACGCTTGGCGCCTCCCTCCTGGGGATGCCGCACGACGATCACATCGGAATAGCTGCCGATGATGCGAATCGTGTCCTCCACTCGTTCCGCTTCGATTTCCGAGGAAAACACTCCCGCCTGTTCTGTGGAGAGCACCTTGCCACCCAGCCGGTGCATGGCGGCTTCGAAGCAGAAACGGGTGCGAGTGGAAGGCTGGTAAAACAACGTGCTCAGAATCTTGCTTTGATAGTCGAGCGAGCCGCCGCGGGCGACGACGCGCTCCATTCCTCGCGAACGGTTGAACAACTCCATCAGCAGTGGCACGGTGAACTGCTGCGACTCGACCAGATGCCTCGGTTTTGTCGCGGCCGCTTTCGCATCAAGCCCGCGATCGGCGGCGCGCGGCGCGGCAGGCGAGAATGTGGTGTCCGACATGGTTAAGGTCCTCCTACTGGGGCCTCGGAATGCGCAGGCCGTGTGCCCGCCTCGGCGGTTTCATCGGGAACAATGTGCGTACCCGCGCGTCCCGCGATCGCGTCACACAGATGATCGTAGGAAGTGATCACTACTTCTTTGCCGCCGGCCCTCAGAAAGTGTAACGCCGACTCGACTTTCGGCCCCATGTTCCCCGGGGGAAAATGGCCGGCCTTGGAATGATGTTCCAGTTCCGAGACGGTCAGCCGCACCAGCGGCCGCTGAGTCGGTTTCTTGTAGTCGAGATAGACGTAATCGGTGTCAGTGGAGATTGCGAAGATGTCCACTCTCAATTCCGACGCGAGCAGCGCGGAGGCGCGGTCTTTGTCGATTACCGCCTCGATGCCGCGCAGACGACCTTTCTCGCGCACGACGGGAATACCCCCGCCTCCACACGCAACTACCAACGCGCCCTGGCCTACGAGCGAACGGATCACCTCCAGTTCGACAATCGCAATTGGCTCCGGCGAAGGAACGACGCGGCGATAACCGCGGGCCGCATCCTCGACGATCTCCCAACCCAACAGCCGCTTGCGTTCCTCTGCCTGGAAACGCGAGTAGAACGGCCCAATGGGTTTGGTGGGATGTTGCATGGCGGGATCGCCGGCCGAGACGATGGTTTGCGTTACCAGGCTGACGACCGGCACGTGCAGGCCGGCCAAGGCCAGTTCGTCCTGCAGCGACTGCACCAGCATGTAGCCAATCTCGCCTTGGCTGGCCGCGCCGCAAACGTCGAGCGTCTGGCCTGGCACCTGATCCGCGGCCCGCTCCGAGCGCAGCAATTGCGCGCCCACTTGCGGGCCGTTGCCGTGAGTCACAACCAGGTGGTAACCGTCGCGAATCAACCCAATGATCGCCGCCGCGGTGCGCCGCGCATTGGCCAGTTGCTCGACAACGGTCCCTTTCTCCCCGGCCCGGATCAGGGAGTTGCCGCCAACAGCGATTAGCATGGTCTTCAAATTAGTTCCTGGTGACGAGCGGCGCAGGTTCAACCGTGCCGCCCGTAATGATCTTTCACACGCTCGCCGTCATTTCCTGGAACGGCACCGGCTCTGGCACCTCGCGATACTGCATGAGCTCCAGCATAATGGCTTTCTGCGCATGCAGCCGGTTTTCCGCCTGTTGGTAGACGACCGATTGCGGCGAATCAATAACTTCGTTCGTCACCTCATCGCCGCGATGAGCCGGCAGACAGTGCATGAACACAGCATCGCCCTTCGCCCGCCGGAATAAATCAGAATTCACCTGATAGGGCAAGAATATCTGCCGCCGCTTTTCGGCCTCGCTTTCCTGCCCCATGCTGGCCCAAACGTCGGTATACACCACGTCGGCCCCGCCGACCGCCTCCGCCGGATCGTGCGTCAGCGTGCACGTGCCTCCAGTCTTCGCGCCGCGCTGCAACGCCCACTCCACCGCCTCGGGTTTCGGCTCGTATCCCTCGGGAGTCGCCACCCACACGTGCGCTCCCAGCTGCGCCCCGGCGAACATCAGCGAGTGGCAGACGTTGTTGCCATCGCCGACGTAGGCGACCTTCAGGCCGGAGACTTCGCCCTTAACTTCCTGGATCGTGAAGTAATCCGCCATGGCCTGACAGGGATGGCTGTAGTCGGTCAGCCCGTTGATGATCGGTATGCTGGCGCACTCGGCGAAGCGCTCGACAATCTCATGCGCAAAGGTGCGGATCATGACCGCCTGCACCATGCGCTCCAGGTTCTTGGCCACGTCATAGACCGACTCTCGCTTGCCCAGATTGATTTCGGCAGGCGACAGATAGAGAGAAAACCCGCCCAGTTGCTGAATGCCCACGTCAAACGAAACGCGGGTTCGCAGCGACGGCTTTTCGAAGATCATGGCTAGTGTTTTTCCCTTCAGCGCCCCGCAGTGCGCCGACGGATGCGATTTGATCTCGCGGGCGAGATCGAGAAAGTAGCGGATTTCCTCCGCCGAGAAGTCTTTGATGGAAAGAAAATTATGACGGCCCATACGGTCCTTTTCTCCGGGCAGAGGCTGCTCCGCCGGTATCTGAACTGCTGCAGTTTTTTAGGGGATGCAACTCGGGAATGATCTGCAGGTAGTCCTGCCGCTTGTCGTAGCTCATTGATAACACGGCGACATCCCAGCCCCTATGCTCTCTTTTCGGGGTTCGGGGGAGCAGTGAAAGGCGTCACTAGCGAGGGTGATGGCGGTCACGTTTCGACGCCGCTGGGCATGGTTACGGGCGGGCAGGACTGCACCGTCGCGTCGGGCCCAAGACCCTCTGCCAGAAGCACATAGAGCTGTGCGGCCAATCACAGACGGCAGACCATTGACGACATAGCTTTGTGCTGCTAGTTAGACTGGGTTTGTCCAACGCGCCGGGTCCCTCCCCGGAGCGCATCCTGCCGCAGCAGGCCTTCGCGGCAAAGAACCAAAGAGGAGGTAACCCCCATGCCCCTCGAGAGTCCGGAATTCCGCACATCTCTTCAGAAGTTGCTGGTTGGGCTGATTCTCATCCTCGTTCCCATCACCGTTTTCGGCTTCTATGTGGCGTGGCAGGGCGACAGCCACATGCGGCAGATGAACGGCGAGAATTTCCGCGCGCTGACGCTGGTTGCGGGTGAGTCCACATCGGAGTTCGTCGCGACCTGCGTGCGCGACGTGAGCATGATCGCCAACGGTCCGACTCCAATCCAGGCAGTCACTCAAGCGAACCGCCAATACGAGCACCTTTCCGAAGAGGCGGTCAACAACAAAATCGATGCCATTGAACAGGCCTGGGAGAGTTCGCAAACGGATGGGCTATCCACGAAGATCCTGACTTCGGACCTGGCCCGGCAGTTACGCCGCATGCGAGAACTGAACCCCACGCTGCTGAAAATCGCGGTCGCCGATGTCGCAGGCGCGACGGTCGCCGCCACCGACCGGCCGGTCCATTACTTCCAGACCGATCGAGATTCGTGGCGTGCTCTGGCTTCCCGCAGGCAGGGGACCATCCACGTCTCCGACCTGCGCTATGACGACCAGAGCCACCTGTATTACGTCAGCATTGCCTATCCAATTCTGCAGGAAGGCACGGGCCGGTTTATCGGCGCCGTGACCGCTATGGCCGACGTGTCGCCGCTGTTTGCACAGCTCAATCGCCGGCAGATGGGACGCACCGGCCGGTTGTTCCTGGCGCGAGAAGACGGCACAGTCATTGAAGCCCCCGGCGTTACGCCGGCAATGCAGATCAAATCGGAGGACTACGCCGCCATCCGCGACGCCCTCGGCAGCCTGCGTGGCCGCGAGACCGGCTACATTTATGCCACGCTGTCGAACGGCCAATCCTATCTCATCGGTTTCGCCGATACAGGATTGAAAGAGGCGTACCCGAATCTGCCCTGGATCGTGCTGGCCAGCCAGGAAGCGCGTGAACTGAACAGTCCGGTTCGCAACATGACCGCTTTCGCGCTGCTGGTGATGATCTTGGCACTGTTGATGTTGTCTTTGCTCGGCGCCTACGTCTTCCTGCATCGCCAGCAGGAACTGGAGGACATTGAGACGCCGGAGGACAAAGGGACGCAGGTCGCGGCGTGAAGCGGAGGTGCAGCCCCCAAACCCGTTTTGATCGGAGATCGCTATGGTGAACGCTTCAGAATTGCAGCAGGGAATGGTGGTTCGAGTCGAGGGGCAAGTCTATCGGGTCATTGAAGTCGAAGCCAAGGCTGCGGCCGCAAAACTGGGCGGTGTGGTCAAGGCTGAGTTAAGCAATGTGAATACGGGACGCCTATGGGAAGCGCGTTTCCGTCC
>Ga0187771_10000835_pt1 | contig 19636 bp, 13 predicted proteins | sample 0116_SJ02_MP15_1_FD_133139 | JGI IMG/M metagenome (GOLD analysis project Ga0187771, IMG submission 133139) | Tropical peat soil microbial communities from peatlands in Department of Meta, Colombia - 0116_SJ02_MP15_10_MG | ecosystem: Environmental > Terrestrial > Soil > Wetlands > Peat | place...
GATCAGTAGACTTCAAACCCGGAGGAGGGAATCACGATGGCTGTTCAAGAAAAGCTGATTGAACATATAGCAGCCGTGAAAGAGGGAAGACGGGGCTTTGAAAATGTCTTTCAATCAGTCTCACGAATGATTCTCAAGGCGGGTTTCGAGCGGGTGGTGGTAAATGGCCGGACCACGTATGACTTCAATATCTTCCGTAATGGCAGAAAGCATACCATCGGCATGTACGACGAGATAAACAGCTTTGTCTCCTACGTAAAGGACGCCGCCGAGGGTGGTTCCAGCAAAGAGATGGCCTTTGTCCTGGTTGGAGAGCCGGGCAACGGCAAGACCTTTTTCGTGGACTTCCTTTGCTCCCAGTATCGCTCTTTCCTTTCGGAAGAGCGAAACCGCCGATATACCTACCGCTATGTCGGTCTCGACCGGCTGGGGCATTACGGTCGGATCAGCGTGATTGACTCCCAGACCTATGAAGACCCGATGGTCCTGGCCATGAACCTTTTCGAATCGCCTGCCGAATGCCGTCGCTACCTGGCGGAAAAGGGAAACTTCAGCGACGCGGAACTGGAGACATTGTATGAAAACTACCGGCCGCTGGGCGCCTGCAGCGGATATATATGGAATGATATCCGCGACTATTGCAATGGCGATCTGCAGGAGATGATGGAGTTCGTGCAAGTGGTCCCGGTGCCCATGAGCGAGAGCCTGGGCACCGTCACCGGCAAGTATCCCGCCAAAGACAAGATCACCTCGTCGTCCGTGGATCTCCTGGGCGAGGAGTCGATCCAGCGCCTGCTGCACATCACCGATACAAACAATCCCTATCGTTTCGACCTGCGGCGGGGGGCCCTCGCCAGGGTAGCGGGCGGCGGCATCCATTTTTCCGATGAGATTTTCAAAAATAAAAAAGATCTGGTCCAGGTCTATCTCGGGGTGATCCAGAACCGGGCCATTGAAATCGACGGCTACAAGTGGCCCATCGATACCTTGATCATTGCCACCAGCAATAATTCGGAATTCAACCGTTTCCTCGCCGAGAAGGAAGAGGCGCCTATCGTCGATCGCTGCCGGATCTGTTATGTCTCCCACAACACCAACTACCGGCTTCAGCAGGGGCTGACCTCCTATGCCATCGGCAGCGAGACCAAGACTACTCTGGCCAGGGAGGAACTGCACCAGGACCCGAACCAGAACTATGCCGCTTCGGTAGGCGTAGTCCTCACCCGGCTGCCCCGGTCGGAGAAGCTTACCGCTATCGAGACTATGAAGTTGGCGGCGGGTGAAGTGGCCGGTGAAAAAAGCATCAAGGCATTGGCGGAGGTTATTGATACGTTGAGCCAGGCCCAGGATATCACGAAGCGATTCGGACAGCGGGGATTGGGGCACCGCAGTTTGGGCCGGGCCATCCAGCTCCAGGTGGAAAGCTCCGAAACCAATGAAGGGCGCTGCATGTTCGCCTACGACGTTTTCAAGGCGCTGGAGCGGGTAGTGCTGGACTACGTGGTGGATGTCAACGACAGGGCCAAGTACCTGGAGGATCTCAAGGTCGCCAAAGGGCTTTATCGCGAGCGGATCATGACCGAGATGTTTAACGCCTACATGGACGAGCCCTATGCCATCCGCAAGGATGTCATGAATTACGTCAATATGATCATCGGTATCGATGCCGAGAACCTGGGGCCGGACCGGATGTGGAAGTACAAGGATCCCCAGAGCGGAGAGCTGCGTGCGCTGAAGATCGACGAGCGGTACGTGAAAAGCGTCGAAGAGCGAATAGGCCTGAAAACCGAGGAACAGCGCGACTCGTTTCGCACCTCGATCCGCAAGATTTACGGCCAGAAGATATCCGTGAACCCCAACTATGACTTCATGGACAATCTTGAACTGGTCAAAGCGGTCACCGATGTGCGTCTGAAGAGCGACATTGCCGGAGCCGGCAGCCTGATCGGGGCGCTCGCCAACCGGACCAACGAGGAGAATCAGAAACTGTATGACCGCATGGTCACCACCATGCTGAACAAATTGGGGTATTGCCGGACATGCGCGCAGAAGACGATAGAATACTTCTGCACCCAAGAGGACGAGAACTGACATGGTTGTTGAAAAACAGCACCTGAGTTTATCAACAACCTGTTATTGCTCCGGTGATTAAACATTCAAAACCACGATGTAGGGGCGCTGCTTGCCGCGCCCCGATTGGGCGGAGCAAGCGCCGCCCCTACGATTCGGATATTTAACCACCAAATCAATAAGTTATTGTCCGTGAAAAAACTTATGTCAAACGACCTGAAAACATACCTGGAGGCACTTAAGGAGGGGGGGCTTTCCCCGGAACGGGAGGCGCGTCTGGCCGCCGAACTGGCCACGGCGGAGGAGGGACACGAGCCGCTTACGGGCGTGAATGTGGGGAGGGGGCCGTTTGCCTGCTTTTCCAGGTCTCTTTATGCGTGGCATGACATGATGGCGCTCCAGGGGGAGACGGCTGTTCAGAGCCCCTATGCATTTTTGACAAAATCCCTGGATGAACTGCTGGAGCGTGACCGGCAGCGGGAAGAGGACGGTTTTCCCCGTAAGATCCAGGTGGGACGGCTTGTCAAGCCGGGACGCGGTGGCGGCAAGGTGGTGGTTGTTCCGACCACGGTCGAGGAAAAACTGATTCACGATCCGACGGTTCGCCCCCCGGAGGAGGAGGGGCAATCGGGCGGCACGGGCGACGGACAGGAAGGCGAAATCATCGGTGAACAGCCGGTCCGTGAGGAAGGACAACAGCCGGGCAGCGGACCGGGGCAGGGGGAAGGAGAGAACCATGAAATGGAATCCTCGGCTTACGAACTGGGCAAGACCCTGACCGAAAAGTTCCAACTCCCCAACCTGAAAGAAAAAGGTAAAAAGCAGTCGTTGACCCGTTATACCTATGACTTGACCGACAAACACCGCGGTTTCGGCCAGGTGCTGGACAAAAAGGCCACCTTGCGCAGGATCGTGGAGTCCAATATCGCTTTAGGGAACATGCCGGACGTGACCGACATAGATCCCAGCCGGTTCCTGATCGCCCCATCCGACAAGGTTTACCGGGTAGTCTCGCGGGAAAGGGATTATGAGTCCCAGGCCGTGATATTTTTCCTGCGCGACTATTCCGGCTCCATGGCCGGCAAGGTGACCGACCTGGTGGTCAGCCAGCATGTGCTTATTTACAGTTGGTTGCTCTACCAGTACGGCGGACAGGTGGAGTCGCGTTTTATCCTCCACGACACCGAGGCCAAGGAAGTGCCGGATTTTTATACCTACTACAACTCCCGTGTGGCCGGCGGGACAGAGGTCGCCAGCGCCTATCGCCTGGTCAACGATCTCGTTGCAAACGAGGATCTGTCGAGGGACTACAATATCTACGTTTTTCACGGCACTGACGGGGATGACTGGGATACGGGCGGCACAAAGGCTGTCCCGGAACTTGAACGGATGCTGAAATATACCAGCAGGGTGGGAGTGACCATTGCCGAGCACGGGCGGGGCGAGTACGGCGGTACCGAGGTTTCAAATTACCTGAACGGTTCAGGGCTGTTGAAGAAACATCCCGAACTGATCAGAATGGACATCATGACGGAAGACGCTGACGAAGCACGACTGATAGAGAGTATCAGGAGATTGATCTCCTGACGGCGCGCAACGGCGACAATGTCGCTTTTTGTCCCGAACCTGCGGAGAGTGTACGTAAGCGCTTCTGCAGCGCAGGGACAGGCACATGACCCATGGAACTTATCAATCAACATACCAAGCGGATCATGGAAGGGTGCAAGGAGCGGGCCCGCGACGCAGGGTTGCGTTTTACCGACGAATCCCTTGAGTATATCGTCACCAACCGCGATCTCCTGGAGCTTTCTCCCAAAGTCATGATCCCGACCCTTTACGACTATTGGGTGCATGACGTGGAGGTGCTCAGGGAGAAGGGGAAGTACGAGTTGTATCCCCACAACCCTTACGAGACGGTGATCAATACCCGGCCGCCCATATCCTTCTACAATGACAACAACCCGGACTGGCTGAATGTGATGATCTTCTACCACGTACTGGCCCACATCGATTTTTTCCAGAACAACACCTACTTCCGACATACGTGGGATTACGATTTCAACGGCCGGGCTCTCTCCGACAAGCGGGTTATTGCCAAACTGCGAGCCGAAAAGGGGCGGTGGGTGGATTATGTGATCGAATTCGCCAGGGGGATAGACAATCTTGTCGATTTTCACGGCAACCTGACGGATTTGTTCATTCCCGCTGAATCGAAATGCTCCTCCCGTCTGGACTACTACTTCGACGTTTTTCTCCAATCCGTCAAAAAAACGCCGATCAGCGAGTATCTCAAAGAGGTGGCCCGCTATAACCAGTGTCTGAAGGATTTTGGCGACCAGGGCGAAAAGGCGTTCTTCACCGAAACGGAGCGTCGTCATCCGGAGCTGGCTGCCCATTTTGCCAAGGAGGAGGCGCCCCAGTCACCCAAAGGACGGGACTTGCTCGGCTACCTGCTGGATAATTCGGAATTCCTGGACCGCGATGAAAACACCTGGATGAAATCGATCCTGGAGATTGTCCGCCAGACATCGATCTTCTTTCAACCCCAGATCAGGACCAAGATCATGAACGAGGGATGGGCAAGCTATTGGCACGAAAAACTTTTCCTGCGAGACAACCGCATCAAGGGGCACGAGGTGGATTTTGCCCGTGTCCATGCCGGGGTTACCTCGATGCCGCGGGTGGGAATGAATCCCTATGCTTTGGGGATGCGGCTTTTTGCTTTTATTGAAGACCAGGCCGACAAGGGACGGCTTTCTTTCGCGTTTCGCCGTCTCAACGATATCGAAGCCCGCAAAAATTACGATGATGCAGCCGCATCGGGACAGGGCACCATCTTTCGGGTGAGGGAAGACCTGTGCGACTATCTGTTCCTCACGAACTATGTCGACCAGGATTTTGTCGATCATCACAAACTGTTCGTAGCCGGCCGGCGGCTCGACCGGAAGCGTATGGTCTGGCAGTACTACGTAAAGAGCCGCAAGGCGGACGACTACCGCCGGATGTTGCTCGGCTCTCTCTATCACCCGCCGGCCATCACGGTCGATCAGACGAAGGGCATCCACGGGACGCTGTATCTCCAGCATCACTTTGAAGGGAAACAGCTGGTGCAGGAATATATCGCCAATACGCTGATGGGGATTGAATACCTGTGGGGCGGGCCGGTACAACTGGAGACCAGTGAAGCCCGGACGGCCACGGGGGAGCAGTTGTCGGGTAAGAAGGAGGAGGGTGAGGAAGGGGAAATACGCTGGCAACGGGTCGTGTACACAATGAATACCAAGGCACTGTCGAAAAAGACGCTGTGAGGACGATGGCCCATGACGAACATGGAGAAGGCCCTCAAAAATCTCAATCGTAAGATCACTGAGCGGGAGCACGGGCAGCTTGTCACGTTCGAGGAGTTCCTGACAATGCTGTCGGCACGGCCCGCGGCGGTGATGCGCAATGTCTTTCAGACATTTCACGATATGATACGGAGTTACGTCAGCGAAGGAGAGGACGAGTATCCATACGACCCGGAATCGATCAACTACATAAACTACGACTGCAGCCGGCTTTTCATCGAGCACGCCGACCGCCCCTTCTTTGCCGACCGGCTGTTCGCCAACCGGCTCATCAACCATGCGGATGCCATGATGAGGAGCGCCCGGCAGAACAAGATCTACATATTCGAAGGGCCGCCCGGTTCCGGCAAAAGCACGTTCCTCAACAATCTGCTGCAGAAGTTCGAGGAGTACGCCAACAGCGAGGCTGGGCAGCGTTACGAAGTGGTCTGGAAGCTCGACCGGCGAGTGCTGGCCAGGATCAACGAGGCCCAGCTCGGTTCCTTCATGGACCGGCTCTCGATTCTGCTGGACGAGTACGAACTGGGACAGACCGAAGTGGGCGACATGAAGGACGCCCTCCAGTGGAGCGGCGATTTTGTGGAAATTCCCTGTCCCTCCCACGACAGCCCGCTGCTGATGATTCCCAAAGTGGATCGGCGCACCTTTTTCGACGACCTGTTCAAAAACGACGAGTTCAAATGGAAGCTTTTCACCGACAAGGAATACGAGTGGGTCTTCCGCGAGACCCCCTGCACTATTTGCAGTTCACTCTTCGACGCCCTCGTGCAGCGGCTCCCCAATTCCAGGGAGATATACCGCATGATCCATGCCCGGCCGTATCGTTTCAATCGTCGCCTTGGCGATGGGATCACGGTATTCAACCCTGGCGATAAACCGATGAAACAGAACGTGATGAGCAATGAAATCTTGCAGCGTAAAATCAACATGCTGCTGGGCGACAGCAACGAGGTGAGGTATCTTTACTCCAGTTTTGCAAAGACCAACAACGGCATCTATACCTTGATGGATGTCAAGTCGCACAATGCCGACCGTTTGCTTGAACTGCACAATATCATCAGCGAGGGGATTCACAAGGTTGAGGAATTGGAGGAGAACGTCACGTCATTGTTCATTGCCTTGATGAACCCCGAGGACGAAAAGGCGATCGACGGTTTCCAGTCTTTCACCGACCGGATAGAATTCATCAACATCCCCTACGTAATGGATTTGCATACCGAGGTGAATATCTACCGCAATATATTCGGCCGGCACATTGATGAAAGTTTCCTGCCGCGCGTGATGCACAACTTCGCACGGGTGATTATCTCGACCCGTATGGTCCGCCGTTCGGAAGCGCTTCTGGAGTGGATCGGCGACCCGTCCAAGTACCGGCTCTATTGTGACGATAACCTGCAACTCCTGAAGATGGAGATCTACACCGGCCATATACCTCCCTGGCTGACCGATGAAGACCGCAAGCGGCTCACTGCGAAACGGCGCCGCCGGATCATCGCCGAATCGGAAACGGAAGGAGTTACCGGATTTTCAGGCCGGGACTCGATCAAGATATTCAGCGACTTTTACACTGCCTATGCCAGCAAAGACAAGCTGATAACCATGTCGAGCCTGATCACCTTCTTCACCAAGTGGCGGAAGGACCTCAATGAAATGATTCCGGAAGGTTTCATAGAGTCGCTGCTCAGGCACTATGATTACCTGGTTCTCCAGGAAGTCAAGGAATCCCTGTATAACTACAACGAGGGGCAGATTGCGAGGGATATCCTCAACTACATGTTTGCCGTTAATTTTGAGTTGGGGGCGGTGCAGGTCTGCCGATTCACTAATGATCGGCTTGAGATAACCAACGACTTCCTGGGCGCCATAGAAGGACGCCTGCTGGGGCCTGCGTCCGATGAAGAGACGCGTCTTGCCTTTCGCCGGGAGACCCAGAAGGAATATACATCGAGAACGCTTACCCAGGATATTATGGTTGACGGCAAGGACGCCAAAGATTCGGCCCTTTATCAATCCCTCCACGAACGCTATGTCCACAATCTGAAGGAAAAGGTCCTGGAACCCTTCCTCGACAACGCCAACTTCCGCCGTGCCATCAAGGACTATGACACGGATGCCTTCAAAACCTACGACAAGCGCATCCGCGACGAAGTCGCATTTCTCATCAATAACCTCTGTTCCAGCAGATTCCACTATACCAAACAGAGCGCCAAGGAAGTCTGCGTGTACGTGATTGACAACGACCTGGCACGCAAGATTTCATCCTGACGCGGTTCAGGTCGGCATTCCTGCCTGCTGAAGAAAGCAATATCCTTGTTTATAAGAATAATTTAATTAGGCCCAGTAGATTAAAATCCGAAAAGTGATATAGTTCATGTCATGAACTTTACTGTTCGACAGCAAGGCCATGGCATGGGCAAGATTGGCAATGGGGTGCTTTGTATCCTTATCATGGGAGGGATTTGTTTTATCGATCTGGTGTCGCCGCTTGAGGTTATTGTCAACTCGCTCTATATCCTGGCAATTCTGGCATCCCTTTGGTCTGCCAGCAAGTTGACGACGTACTTCGTTACGTTTGTCAGTTTGACGTTGACGGTTGGGGTTTATATCCTGCAGTCGGTCTCACACTCCACTTTTATCGTAAAAGCCAATTACCTGATTTCAATAGTGGTGATAATCATAACTGCCGCCATAAGCATTCGGTACAAAGATTCCGCCCAAAGGCACGAAGCCGCTGTCGTCGAAAGAAATAAAGCCCTGGAGCAGTTGAAGGTTCTACAGGGCATTTTGCCCATATGTGCCCATTGCAAGAAAATCAGAAATGGAGAAGGCAGTTGGGTACAGATGGAATACTACATATCCAACCACTCTGAAGCCAAGTTCAGCCATGGCTTATGCGAAGAATGCGCGAAAGAGTATTTCCCCGGCTATATCCGTTCCTGATCCCCGTTTCATCCCCCTTGTTCTGCTTTCCTTGCTCCCAGTGAATACACGATACGGGACAAACATCGATGGCTTCATGCCGGATGGTATTTTCTGGTGCCCATCCGGGTCGCAGCCTTTGGCCTGCCAGGATATTCATGCCATCCGTCTTTCCAGATATGCCTTGAGTACGGTGGCATTATTATGTTCCGTATCGCGGGCAGCAAAGAGCAGCGTGATATCCCGGTTTTCTGCCATCTTCGCAAGGGGGGTCCACATGCTTCCGTTGCTGTCCAGTTCGGCATGGTAGCGACGGCAGAACTCTTCCCACCTGTCCGGGTCGTGGCAGAACCACCGGCGCAGTTCGTTACTGGGGGCCAGTTCTTTCAGCCAGGCTTCCAGGTGGAGACCGTTTTTTGTCACACCGCGCGGCCAGAGCCGATCGACAAGAAAACGGGGGCCATCGCTTGCCTCGTAAGGCTCGTACACTCGCTTGACTCGAATCATGGCCCTATCTCTGATTTCCGGGATTTCATTTGCGTCCTTATCTGCGTCATAAACTGACTACCCCCATCGCCAGAGTGCGAGTATGAAGACGATGGCAAAAACAATGACGAGATTCATATATGCCATGAAGAAGAATGCCTTTTCATGCAGGGGTGAGGCCAAACGCGCTCCTTTTGCCGGGGTGAACTCTCCGACAAGCGGCAGGGCCATAATCCTGTCATGGCCGTGGGGCGCCAGTTGCAAGGCCGTAGTGAGATCAGTGCCGGCCTGGTGCCTCCCCATGTGGACACCCTGTTTCCAGGAACGACTCCGAGTCGCGTCGTAGACGTTCCCTTCAAAAGCAAACCATGCAGGCCGTCCTTCCTTCCCGTCACAGCCGGCCAAATGCTCTTCGGTGATCTTACCGTCAACGGCATCAGCCGGCGGCGGAACATTCATCCTTGCCTTGAGGCGGGGACCTATTACGGTGATGACGGCGAGAGCCGAAGCGACCATGACCAGATACAGACAGACCTTGACGGTGAGCAGGATACCAAATCGGGTGTGCAGGAGCATGTCCAGCGAACTGATCCGATAGAAAACCAGGATGGTTCCGGTCACTCCCATGACAACCATGGAAACAACCCCGACTCTAAGCTCCCCTCGCGGCAGCCCGCCCGCAGCGTAGGCCGGTTTCAGGATGAGGTGGACATACAGTATCGTACCGAACCAGAAGATGGCGGTCAGGAAGTGGATATAGCCTATGACCAGATGAAAACCCCTGGTGAAAAAGCTATTCTTTGGTTGTTCTGCAAGCACGTTGCGTGATGCGGCGAAAGAACTGCCGGCAGCTGTCAGTTCGCCGCCGCCGTGCGGGTCGAGATGGCAGACAGCGCAAGCCTGTCCGGTCTGTCTGGCGTACTCTTCGGTGGCGCCGGCAAGCGCCGGAGCAATCAGCATGATCATGCATGCGAGCGTCACGCAGACAAAACATTCAGAAACACACTTCATGGGCAGCCTTCCAGGGCATATGCGATATATTCGTCACCAATGCATGGTAACAGACGGAACGGTCCGCTTCAACCCTGCCGGCCGGTTCCGGGTGGCGTAAAACGTGAAAAACGTTGCGTGGCACATTGTTCGGAATGGTTTTACGGGCCTTCTTCTCCCACGGGAACTTGGGCCGCCTTTGGGAAGAACAGATCGACCACGGTAAGCACCACGCCGGCGAAGAAAATCACCCCCATCACCAGGGTAACCGCCATCCAGAGCCGCATGTACGACTGGGCGGTCATGTACCCCATGCCGAGAACGCGCTCAAGGTAGCTTTGCAGAACGCCGGCGATGCCGAAGGTAAGGCCCATCAGCATCATGGCGCTGCACATGGTCCAGAAACCGAGTTTGGCACGGGTCGGCTTGTAAGCCGTGACCCCTCCCAATCGTGGCATGGCGTAATAGAATACCGTCAGGTTCAGCAGGGCATACGCACCGAAAAAGGCCAGATGACCATGGGAAACCGTCACTTGGGAACCGTGGGTGTAATAGTTTATCTGGGGCAAGGTATGGGCGAAGCCCCAGACACCGGCGCCTATCATATGGAAAACCGCGCACCCCACGGCAATGGTCCAGGTGTGGGGATTGACAATCCGGGCGTGCCGGTGCCGGATATGATTCATTGTGTCGATGACCATAAGGAGGATGGGGAGCGGCTCCAGAGCGGAGAAGATCCCTCCAACCCAGAGCCAGTACTTCGGAGCGCCGATCCAGTAATAATGGTGGCCGGTGCCGGCTATCCCGGTGAACAGGAACAACCCGATCTCCACATAGAGCCATTTTTCCACCACCTCCCGGTCGACCCCGGTCAGCCGCATGAGGATGAACGCCATGATTGCTCCGGTAACCAACTCCCACGCCCCTTCAACCCAGAGATGGATCACCCACCACCAGTAGTACCAGTCAATGACTTCATTCCGATAGAAGGGGATGCCGGCCAGGTAGAGGAGGGCGAGGAAGACCAGGCCGCCCAGCAAGACACCCTGGATGACCGTCCAGCGCCAGGCTTTGATCATGGTCATCCCCACATTGAACAGGAAGATGAGGGCGCCGGCAACAACCAGGAAATTCAATGGAAAGGGGATTTCCAGCAGTGGTCTCCCCTTGGTCCAGCCCAGCGCAAAGCCGACAAGAGCGATGATTCCCGTGCATACCAGCACGCCAAGTTGCAGCCATGCCAGCTTCGGCGACCAGATGTCGCTTCCCGTTTCCTCGGGGACAATGAAATAGGTTCCTCCCATGAAACCGAGAAGCATCCACAGGACAAGCAGGTTTGTGTGCATGGCCCGCGCCTTGGCAAACGGGAAGATATCCACTATCGCCTGCGGGATGGTGAAAACGTAATTGGAAATAAGCCAAAGCCCCATGCCTACCTGAAGAACAAAGAGCAACAGGGCGATTCTGAAATACCAGTAGGCGATTTTTTGCGATCTGTATTCCATGCCAGCCTCCTATTTCTGGTTCCCCAGGAAATTCGCCACTTCATCGCGTTCCCTATCGGACAAGTCGGTTTGGGGCGGCATCTTGGCGTTGGGATTGACGCTCTTCGGGTCGTGGATATAGTGCTTGATCTGTTCGGCGGTCAGGGTGCGCCCAATGGTGTCCAGTGCAGGCCCGAACGTGCCGCCGACCCCATTCAGAGAATGACAGTTCATGCAGCCCTTGGTATGGAACACCGCTGCCCCTGGAGAAACCGCGGCTCCCAGCGATAGACGCTGTTCGTTGCGGCTCAGCCTGTTCCTGCTGTCCTGGGGCGGCCAATCGCCATTGTCGATCTGCCCGACCCAACTGAAAAAAGCAACAAGGTCCTCGATTTCTTCGGCCGAAACATGCTGTTGCGGCATCTTCCGCGTCGAGTTGGCAAACGCGGCCTCCGGGTTCCTGACGCGATAACGGATTCCATCTTCGCCAACCCGCTGCACCACCTTGGTCAGGTCCGGAGCATAATAACCGCCGAAGCCGAGTATGGTATGGCAGTCGTTGCAGTTGTACTTCTCGAATGTCCGTTTGCCGGCTACCACCTTGTCCGATAGCTTGTCGGCATGGGACAGAGCTGCAACCTGGCGATGGGTATCCACGGTCAGACCAAGAAACAGCGCTGCTGAAGAGAGGGTGCCCAGCAGGAAAATCCAGAAAGCAATCTTCTTTGTCATTCAGATCCTCCTTTTTTGACAGCGATTTTGGTTTTCATTCATTTGTGAACAAAGCCATGCATAAAACTTTTCCGCAGGATGCCGGCCACGATGCAGGCAGTAGCGCCTGATTATTGTTCATAGGCCCGGCCGACTGCACGATAAATAAGCACACACATGCAAAATGATAGCAAACTTATTTTTGAGCGCAATATCCCTGCGAACAAATTAACCGGTCGCCATCACGAGACCTTCTCATGGTGTCATGACGTTTACGGCTGTTGCGACTCGTTTTGCTTCACATCGGACGGTTATTCATTATAATGGTGAACCGAGCAGGGGGAATGCCGCGATCGTGCGGCGCATAGGAATATTCATGGCTGAAATTTTCCATAACAACCCGAATGAGGAGATGGTGCATGAAAGTCACGGAGAAATCATTGAAGCTTCGCTGTACGGAACTCAATCTGGGCGTCCTGAAGGATACCACGTTCGGCATCCGTTTCGAGCGGACAGCACAGGGCTACTGTGTGGAACTTCAGTATCGGGACGGCACGCCGCCCAAGATACTTATTCAGGAGGCCAGCGCGTCTGAAGCGGCAGCAGCGGTTGAAGGGGTGGTTTTGGGGGCGGTTGCCGTGAAAGACGCCGGCACGGGGAAACCCGAATATGTGACCCGTGAGACGTTTGTTCGGCAAGGAGGGGAACGCTGCCCCAAGTGTCAGTCCAAAGACATCAATCCCGGGCACCTCACGACCGGCAAAGCCGTCATCACCCAGCACTGCTCCTGTGTGCGGTGCAACCTGGTGTGGAGCAGTATTTACCGGTTGGACGACTACGATTGCGCCGCCGCCATATAGATAGTTTCCATCCGGAAACTCCGGATGAGAAACTATTGGTTTCCGATTCGGAAAGGAGGGCTTTTTCGTCCAGGCAAGGAAATCAAGGGATTGCACGGAGGCGTACACCGGTACGCCGCACACGCAAGACCGAAGATTGACGCCGCATGGGCGAAAAAGAACCCTTTCCGGACGGAAACTAGATAATGTGTCTACTCGCGCATTTTCGATTAATCCTTGCGTCATCGGTGCCTTTGTCACCATAATAACGGCATGACTCCGGCATACGATAACAACAGGCACGACGTGAACCTTCAGCAGTCGGCATCGGGCACGTGGGAGAAGGCGCCACGTTACAGGAGTCTGCGGCCATGGCAGCGGCTCTGGATCGTCACGGGGGTAGTATACCTCTTGATGCTGGCAGGCACCTGCATAGTCATCATGCCCGACACCGAAAGGATCGAGAAGGATATGGTCCTGACGGTCATGGATGAGGTGAAGCGATACGACGGCATGGCGTTTGCCGGTGCATCTCCCCGGAAGATCATGGAAGCGGCCCGTGCTCAGGGGTATGACGCGTGGATCAGTGCCACCCGCAGGCAGTTTCACATCGGCCATGAAGGTGATGCCGGGTTTGCTCGGATCGACAAGGAATACCGCAGTGCCTTATCCGGCCTTCCTGCCAGGAGAGTAAGGGGAATCCTGCTCTGCGTGGTTGCGTGGGCAGTGCCCATGGCGTTTCTGTACGCCATGGGGCTGCTGGGCAGTTGGATCAGGAGGTAGCTTAAACATTCAGAAGTTGTTTCAGCCATGGCTTCTGCCCTCGGAACTATGCTATAAGCTATTGAGCTTATGGCTTTTTTAGTGTACATTGCTATCAGATTTCATTGTATGGTGTTACCAGATGCAGTATGGCGAATACGCAAGGACTCACGGACTGTGACCGCCCGTTTGCTGTCGGGAATGGCGGAGACCTGACTTTGGCTGGAGAGGAATATCACATAAATCCCCTCGAACTTTCAAAGGAACCGCTTGACATCAAAAGGATACCGCAATGCCGATCGCTACGAGCCTCAAGGCTAGGATATCCCTGATCTTTACCATCCTGGTGATGGCAATACTTTGCGCCATCGCTGCATTGACCTTCTTTTTCTCCAGCGCTGAACTGAAGAAATCCATCTCCACCCACCAGACCGCACTTGTCAACACTGTTGCCCAACAACTGGATGGCCGCCTTGAACTGATCCACGAACAGCTCCAGCATTTTGCAGCGCTGAACAGGAGGCTGATTGACGAGCCCCGCAAGCTGCAACGCCAGCTCAACGAGGAAGATGACCTGCGCGTCTATTTCAACGCCGGCATGATTGCCATTGACAAGAACGGAACGATAATAGCCGAATATCCCTACCGTCCGGAACGTATCGGGACGGACATAGCCAGGGACAGCGAATATTTCCGGGAGACTCTGGCCGACAGAAAACCGCACATCTCATCCCCACTCCCCGATGCCCTGTCCAGAGAACCGGTGATCGCCTTTACGGTTCCGGTCCTGAACGCGGATGGAACGCTACGGGCAGTCATGGCCGGCAGGCATAAACTGTGGTCCTCCAGGTTCCTGGGCGGACTGGCCGAGGCCCGCATAGGCAGGACAGGCTATTTCGTCATCTTCGACAAACATCGCAACCTTGTGGTGCATCCCGACAGGAAACGTGTATTCGAGATGATCAAGCCGGGCAGCAACCAGGGACTCGAACTGGCTATCAACGGCTTCGACGGCACCATGGAAAACGTAAATTCCAAGGGCGTAAAAGGCCTGAGTTCCTACAAACACCTGAAAGCCGCACCCTGGATACTGGCGGCCTTCTATCCGACCAGCGAGGCCTATCTGCCCCTCAAGGCCGCCGTGCATTACTTCCTTTTCATTCTCCTCGGCGCCGGAGGGATCTCGGCCCTGGCCATCCGATACACCATGCAGCGCCTGTCCTTGCCGCTTCTCCAGTTGACCGACCATGTTGGCGCCATCGATACGAAGCAAGGGGAAGATCGTCTGATACGTATCGACTCGCGGGATGAGATCGGCACATTGGCCCAGGTGTTCAATACCATGATTCAAAAGATCGACGAACATCAGGGCAGGATAGACGAGGAAATATCTTTTATCCAGAGCCTGGTTATGAATTCGGCCGCGCCGATCTTCGTCCTGGACAGGGAACACCGCATTATTTACTGGAACAGGGCCCTGGAGAAGCTGAGCGGGTACCAAGCTGTTGACATGATAGGCACCACACGGCAACAGGAGGTGTTTTACCCGGAACCGCGCCCCACCATGGCTGATGTGGTTCTTGACCACGCCCAGGGGGCGCTCCCGAATCTTTACGACATTTACAGCCCTTCGCTCTTCATCGAAGGCGCCTTCCAGGCCGAGGGGTGGTACCACCTGGGCAGTGCGGGACGCCATTATCTCCGTTTCAATGCCGCGCCCATCATGAACGCCGCCGGAGAGGTGGTGGGCGCTGTCGAGACCTTCGAGGACGCAACCGATATCAAGCGGATCGAGGAGAGACTCAACGACCAGTTCCGTTTTCTGCAAGACATCATCGATACCATCCCCCAGCCGGTCTACTACAAGGACCGTTTGGGACGTTACATCGGTTCCAACCGCGCCCTGGAGGAATTCATCGGGCGCACGAAGAAGGATATCTTCGGCAAGACCATATGTGAGCTGATCCCGGGCGAGAACGCCAAGGAGCATTTCCGCATGAGCCGCGAGTGCATCGGTTCGGCTCTCCCCCAGACCTACGAGTCCTTTCTCGAACGCGCCGACGGCGCCCTGCGCAGAATTATCGTGACCAAGGCCCCCTACTTCGATAAAAAGGGCAAGCCGGCCGGGCTGGTGGGGACATTCATCGACATCACGGAGCGCCATGCCCTGGAGGAGGAGATTCGCAAGCTGTCGCTGGCCGTCGAGCAGAGTCCGGTCAGCATCGTGATCACCAACACGGCAGGCGTCATCGAATATGTCAATCCCAAATTCTGCCAGGTCACGGGCTACGCCAGGGAAGAGGCCCTCGGCCGGAATTCCAGTATCCTGAAGTCGGGCGAAATGCCCCCTGAGAGTTACGCCGAATTGTGGCGTACAATCTCCTCGGGCAAGGAATGGCATGGAGAGTTTCACAACAAACGCAAAAATGGGGAATATTATTGGGAAGTTGCCACCATAGCGCCGCTTTTCGACACTGGGGGCCGAATCACGGGCTATCTCGCGAACAAGGAAGACATTACCGAGCGCAAGGCGGTGGAGATGGCGCTTAACGAGAGCGAGGCGCGTCTCAACAAGCTTGTCAATTCCGCCCAGGATGCCATCATCATGCTCAACCCCGATGCCACCATTTCCGTGTGGAACGAAGCGGCTGTCCGCATCTTCGGCTATTCGCCCCAGGAAGCCATAGGCCGGAATCTCCATCGGCTTATCGCACCGGAACGATACCTCGACCGTTACTTCCAGGCTTTTGCCGCATTCAGTACGACCGGTAATGGTGCAGCCGTCGGACAGGTTCTGGAGCTTTCCGCTTTAAAAAAAGACGGAAGCGAATTCCCTGTCGAACTGGCGCTGTCAAACGTGCAGATCAATGGACAATGGCATGCAATCGGCATTCTCAGGGATATAACGTCACGCAAAGATGCTGAGCGGCTACTGACCGAGAACAAAGCGAAACTGGAGGCCAAGCACGCCGAACTGGAGATGCTTTTCAGATGGGTCGAGTCGGCTAAGGTGGAATGGGAGCAGACTCTGGACAGCCTGCGCGACCTGGTGATCCTGACCGACCCCACGGGCAAGGTGCGCCGCTGCAATCGTCTTCTCTACCAGCTTGCCAACAAGTCACATGCTGAAATAATCGGTGTTAACTGGCCCGATATCCTCACGGAGGCTGGTTTTACTGTCTCTGTCCTGGGCGATATGAGCGGAGAAGTCATCCATAAATCGTCCAACCGCTTTTATAACCTGTATATTTACGATATTACCTCGCCCGATAGCGGTGATGTAACGGGAAGGGTAATGTCGCTGGTCGACACGACGGAGTTGCGTTCCGTAACAGAGGAGCTTCAAAAGGCCTACGACGAGTTGCAGACCACCCAGATAAAGGTCTTCCAGCAGGAAAAGCTGGCCTCCATCGGGCAACTGGCGGCAGGCGTGGCGCACGAAATCAACAATCCCATGGGGTTCATCTCCAGCAACCTGAGCACGCTGGGTAAATACTTCGAGCGCACGAAGGAGTTTGTTGCCTATCTCTCCTCGGCGCTTGCCGACTGCGCCAACGATGCTGGCCGGGCCGGAGCGGACGAACAGCGGAAACGTCTCAAGATCGATTATATTTTTGAGGACTCATCCCAGTTGATCGCCGAGTCCCTGGACGGCGCCCAGCGGGTACGCAAGATCGTCCAGGACCTGAAGAGCTTCTCCCGTGTGGATGATACCGAACAAAAACGCGCCGACCTCAAAGAATGCCTTGAGAGCACCATCAGCATCGCCTGGAACGAGATCAAGTACGTGGCCACCCTCACGAAGGATTACGGCGATATCCCCCCGGTGCTCTGCTATCCTCAGCAACTGAACCAGGTTTTCATGAATCTCCTGGTCAACGCCGCACATGCCATCACGGGGCAGGGAGAGATCAAGGTTCGGACCTGGCAGGATGAGGGTATGGCCTGCGTATCGGTCTCCGACACCGGCTGCGGCATATCGGCAGAGAACCAGAAGCGCATCTTCGAACCTTTCTTCACCACCAAAGAAGTAGGTAAAGGGACCGGACTGGGTCTTTCCATCAGTTACGACATCATCAAGAAGCATCACGGCGACATACTGGTCGATAGCGAGATCGGCACGGGTACCACCTTCACGGTCAAGCTTCCGTTTGACGGCGCACGGGAATAAAATAGAGCCGGCAGAGCTATTTTTGTATATACTTGATGTTGAGGAAAGACGCCAATGGAATCTTTGGAAAATACCCGTATTCTCTGCGTGGATGACGAAAAGAATGTCCTGCGTTCCCTGGAGCGGATTTTCATTGACGACGACTATGGGATAGTTACCGCTACCTCTGCCGAAGAGGGGCTGCGCATCCTGGAGAGCAACGGATCGTTCCAGGTTGTCATCTCCGACTATCGCATGCCGGCAATGAATGGAGTGGAGTTCCTCAAGGAGGTATACCGGCGCTGGCCGGATACGGTGCGCATCGTTCTGTCCGGCTATGCCGACATCGCTGCCATTGTCTCCGCCATCAACGAAGGGCACATCTACAAGTTCATTCCCAAACCCTGGAACGATAGCGAATTGCGGGTTACCGTTGCCAATGCCCTGGAACTATATGCCCTGCAAAAACACAATCGGGAACTCATGGCCGAACTCTCACGCGCCAACGATGAGCTGGAGCAAAAAGTGAAGCAGCGGACCTCCGAGTTGGAACTGCGGAACCATGCCCTGACCTTCTCCCAATGCATGCTCGATGCCTTGCCCGTGGCCGTTGCGGGTATCGACATCAACGGGATGATCGTCCAGGGGAGCCGCGGGGCTGCGGAGATTTTCAATTCAGTTGAGGGAGGGCTCCTGGGAAGCGACCGGCACGGGGCGTTGCCTGAAGAGTTCAACATGGTGATCGATACGCTGGAAGAGAAGCAGGTGGCGCGCCTCGATTGGACACACGGCGGGACAGGCTACGATGTGCGTTTCACAAAATTCCGTTGTTTCGACCTCCCCGGCGTAGCCATCGTGTTGATAGAGAAGATGCCATGAACAACGTGCTTTTCGTTGACGACGAACCATCGATCCTGCGGTCGCCGGAGAGTGCGGGAAGGGGATGAATCCCGCTATCTCCCGATCGCCCGGCCATCTAGCTCAGAGATCGACGCCGGTTCCTTCCCTGACCCCAGCCTTATGGAGATTTTTATGCCGATAGCAGAGAAGGTATGCGCGCTATGAGTGATATAGACAACAGCATACAGGTGCTCCTGGTCGATGATGAAGAGAACATCCTCAAGTCATTGCAACGAATTCTCATGGATGAGGAGTTCGAGGTGCATACGGCTGCCTCGGCTGAGCAGGGTATTGCGGCCTTAAAGGAACTCGTCAATGTGGGTTTGATCGTGTCGGACCAGCGCATGCCCGGCATGAACGGTTCAGAGTTCCTCCAGTACTGCCGCGAAACCGTTCCCGATGCCCTGCGCATACTCCTGACCGGCTATTCGGATGTTTCCGCCACCATCGACGCCATCAACAAGGGGGGGGCCTACCGATACATTTCCAAACCCTGGAATGACGACGAACTGGTTCAGACCATCCGCGATGCTGTCCGCCAGTACGCCTTATTGATGGAAAACAGGCGTTTGAACGAGCTCGTCCGCCAACAGAACGAGGAGTTGCAGGAGTGGAACCGGAGCCTGAAGGGGCGCGTGCTTGAGCAGACCACGGCCATCCGTCAGAAAAACGAGGAACTGCATGGACTGTTAAAGAGGGTGAAGGAAGATTATGACGCGATTATCTCAGTCTTTTCAGGGCTTGTGGAGATGCACGGCGGCAAGCTCAGGCAGCATTCCCGCAATGTGGCGGATCTTTCCGTCAACGCTGCCAGGGAACTGGGGATATCCGGCAGCGATCTGGAAACCATCCGTATCGCTGCGCTTTTGCATGATATCGGCGAGATAGGGATACCTGAACGTATTCTGTCCCGTGCTCGCGATACCATGAATGCCGACGAACTGAAAGCATATCAACAACACCCGATCCGCGGCCAGA
>Ga0187771_10000836_pt1 | contig 19629 bp, 16 predicted proteins | sample 0116_SJ02_MP15_1_FD_133139 | JGI IMG/M metagenome (GOLD analysis project Ga0187771, IMG submission 133139) | Tropical peat soil microbial communities from peatlands in Department of Meta, Colombia - 0116_SJ02_MP15_10_MG | ecosystem: Environmental > Terrestrial > Soil > Wetlands > Peat | place...
CGGCCGCCTACGCGCCGGGTCAGACGGTCGTCATCTACGCGCGGATCGTCGACGACCAGACCGGGCAGGTGGAGGTGCCGTGCACCTTCCTGGTCCCGGCCACCGCGTTCTCGCCGTCGCGCCCCGCGGGTGAGCCCACCTCGGCGCTGGAGGCACTCCCCCAGGCCGGGCTGTCGATCGGCAGCGGCGCGACGCTGGCGGCCACCATCCCCGGTACCGCGGTCGCCGGCTCCACCTACGAGGTGGTGGTCCAGGTTCCATCCGCGGCGGGGGGCCAACCGCAGCAGGTGACTCTCTCCATCCAGGTCACCTGAGGGCCGCAGCCTCCCGCCGCTTGCCGCAGAATCGGCCGTCGATGCTCCGGCGCTGCGCAGGCCTCGCCCTGCTGCTGGTCGGCGTGACGGCCTGCGGCAACATCCTCGGTCCGACCGGGACGGCCGCGCCCACCGGGGTGGTGATCATCACGGCCGGTGGCACCGCCCTGGGTGACGGGGCCGCCGATGTGCCACCCACCCTGGACCTGGGGATCCAGGGGGACGGCATCGGCCCGGGGGAAGTCACCGCGACCCTCGACGGCCGTCCTCTGAAGCTGGCCGCCGCCGCGGGCCGGCTCACCGCCGAGACCGCACCGATGGCCTACGGCAGCTCCCACGCCCTGGTCGTCGACGTCCTGGGGCGGCAGCCCGACCAGATCGGCTTCCAGGTGGTCGACCGGACCCAGGTGAGCGCCGCCGCCTGGCTCGACCCGGCCGGGGGCCTGGTCACCCAGGTCGTCTTCGAGCGCGCTGCCGACCAGGCCGCGATCGCCGCCGCGCTGCCGGGGGCGCGTCTCGAGTGGTTCGATCCGACCCACCTCGGCCTCTCCTGGAGCTCACCGCCCGCGGCGCTGATCCTCCCGGCTGGCCTGCCAGCCTCCCGGGGGTCGGTGCTCGACGGCCCGCTCACGCTGCCGCTGGCGGGCATCCAGCCCGGCCAGCTGCGCCGCGCCACCGTCCCGGCCGCCCCCGCCACCCCGCCGGGCCTGGCCCTGACCCTGTGGACGGTGGACGGCGCCGCCTCCCACACCTCGACCCGGAGCCACGCCTCCCAGGTGGCGGTGCTCAGCCCCACCGGATGGCAGGTCGGTGCCGGCGGCGACCTGCAGGGAACCCCGGATCCGGTGACCCTGGCCACGGGGGCGGCGGCGGGCCGCCCGGTCTGGCCGCTGCTCGCCAACGACGCCTCCGATCCGACCGCCACCGACCAGTTCCTGCACTCCTCGCCGGCCGAGACCTCTCTCGTCGAGGCCGTGGTCGGCCAGGTCAGGCGCCTCCACCTCGCGGGCGTCAACCTCGACTTCGAGGGGGTGCCCGGGGCGGATGAGACGGCCCTGACCGGCTTCGTCACCCAGCTCGCCGGTGCCCTTCACGCCGCCGGGGCGCGGCTCTCGGTCGATGTCGTGCCCCACGACGCCTCCGGCGTCAACGCGGCTTCGGCCGCCTACGATGACCCGGCCCTGGCCGCGGTCGCGGACCAGTTGGTGGTCATGGCCTACGACGAGCACACCAGCGCCGGCGCCCCGGGCCCGGTGGCGGGCCTGGACTGGCAGACGGCGGAGCTGGCGGCCACCCTCGACGGCGTGCCGCCGGCCAAGGCTGTGCTCGGCATCCCCCTCTACGCGCGGCGCTGGTCGGCCGGCCAGGTGAGCGCCGCCGACTACAGCTCGGCGGTGGCCCAGGCCCTCACCGAGCCGGGGCTCGCCTACGACTACGACTTCGCGGCCGCAACCCCGGACCTGGACAGCGAGCCCGGGGGCGTGCCCACCCAGCTCTGGTTCGACGACGCCGACAGCCTGCTCCGCAAGGTCGCGGCGGTGCAGCGCCTCGGGCTGGCCGGCATCGCCGCCTGGCGAGCGGGGTTCGAGGACCCCGCCTTCTGGTCGGTGGTGTGAGCCACCACGGGGCTACGAGTTCCCGGCCCCGCCTCCCAGGTCGGGGAGGTTCAGCTCGTTGACCCAGTCCCGGACCTTGGCGAGCCGCTCCTCGGCCGCCTCGTCGAGCACCTCCTCGTGCTCGGCGTCGGGCTCGGGAAGGACGCCCGCCTTGTCCAGGACCTCGGGGGCCACGAAGATGCCGGCACCGACGCGCACCGCGACCGCGATGGCGTCACTCGGCCGGGAGTCGATCTCGAGCTTTCTCGAATCGACCCGGGCCATGATCCGGGCGTAGAAGACCTCGTTGGAGAGCGAGGTGACCACCACCCTCTCGACGCTGCAGTCCACGGCCGAGAGGATGTTGGTGAGGAGATCGTGGGTGATCGGGCGCTCCGGGGTGATCCCGGTGATCTTGAGGGCGATGGCGTTGGCCTCGTTGATCCCGATCCAGATGGGGAGGTAGCGCTCGGCCTCTTTCTCCTTGAGGATCACGACGTGCTGCCCGGTGGGCATGTGGACCCTGATGCTGTCCACGGTCATCTCGATCAGCTCGCCCATGGGCCGATCATACCGCCGGGTCCGAGATGCCGAGGTAGCCCAACCGGGTGATTTCGGCCGCCCTGCGGGTGCCACCGTGCCGGCTGCTCAAAGGGCGTCGCCGGGTCTCGAGAGCCCGCCGGCGGTCTCGGGCTGCCGGCGCCGGCGGGCCCGCGCCGGTGACCGAGTGCATCCCGCAGCACGAGCCCTACCATCAGGGGCCGTGCCCGACGACCAGGGGCCGCTGACCCCGACCCTCGACCTCGAGGGACCCGCCGCCCCGGCGCGGCCCACCCTGCTGCTCATCGACGGCCACGCCCTGGTCTACCGCGCCTTCTTCGCCATGCCCGCGCTCACCAACAGCCGGGGCGAGCTGACCAACGCCGCCTACGGCTTCACCTCGATGCTGCTCAAGGCCTTCACCGACCAGCACCCCACCTACGCGATAGCCGCGTTCGATCCTCCGGGTCCGACCTTCCGCCACCAGGAGATGGCCGGCTACAAGGCGCAGCGGCCGGAGATGCCCGTCGACCTCCGCCCCCAGGTCCAGTGGGCGCGAGAGATCGTCGCGGCCCTCGGCATCCCCGAGGTGGAGATCCCCGGCTACGAGGCCGACGACGTGATCGGATCGCTGTCGGTCAAGGCGGTGGAGGCCGGGCTCGATGTGGTGGTCGTCACCGGTGACATCGACACCCTCCAGCTGGTCAACCCCCACGTGCGGGTGTTCATCAACCGCCGCGGGATCACCGAGACCATCGTCTACGACCTCGACAAGGTGCGGGAGCGCTACGGCTTCGAGCCCCCGCTGGTCGCCGACTTCAAGGCCCTCCAGGGCGATGTCAGCGACAACATCCCGGGCGTCCCGGGCATCGGCGAGAAGACCGCGATGTCCCTGATCCAGCAGCACGGTCCCCTGGAGGCCATCCTGGAGGCGCTGCCCCGGATGAGGCCGGGCCGGGTCCAGTCCACTCTCACCGAGCACACCGGGCAGGCCCGGCTGAGCAAGCGGATGGCGACCATCCAGATGGACCTCGCCGTGCCCCTCGACCTGGAGCAGGCGCGCGTCGGAGGCTACGAGGACGAGGCGGTCCGGGCCCTCTTCGATCGCCTGGAGTTCCGCTCCCTGCTTCCCCGCCTTGCCGAGGCCTTCAGCCATGGGGCGGCTCCCCGCCCAGGTGCGCCCGGCCAGGGCGAGCTGAGCTTCGGCCCGCCGCCGGCGGCCGCCTCCCAGGTGGAGGTGGTTGAGGGCGAGGCGCAGATCGACGAATTGATCCAATCAGCGCGTGCCGCCCGGCGCTTCGCGCTCCGCAGCGTTCCCACCGGCCCCGCCCGCACCAGCGAGGTCCTGGGGGTCGCCATCACGCCCCTGGGGAGCACCCGCTCCTGGTGGCTCTCCCTCGCCGTGCACCGCCACGCGGTCGAATCCCTGCTCGGCGACCCGGAGCTGGTCATCGACGGCTACGACCTCAAGCGGGAGGTGCTCGCCTGGGGGCCGCGACTCCGGGCCCGGCTGGGGTTCGACGCCATGCTTGCCGCTTACATCGACAACCCGCGGACCCGGGTGCCCTCCCTGACCGTGCTGGCCCACGACCTCGGTTTGCTGCGCCTCGACGCCGAGGAGGATCTGCTCGGCACGGGACGGCAGCGCCGCAACCTCGGCGACGTCCCCGCCGCGGAGCTGGCCGAGTACTACGGCCGCTGGGTCGGCCTGGTGGAGCCGGTCAGGGATGCGCTGACCCAGCAGCTGACCACCACCGGGCTGCTGGCCCTCCACGACGAGCTGGAGCTCCCCCTGGTTCCCATCCTCGCCGAGATGGAGCGGGTGGGCATCCTGGTCGACTGCGACGAGCTGGCCGCGATCTCGGCGGAGATGCGCGCTCGGGTCCGGGCCGCGGAGAGCGAGGTTCAGGACCTGGTCGGGCATGCCTTCAACCTGGGCAGCACCCAGCAGCTGGCCACCGTCCTCTACGACGAGCTGGGTCTGGCCGCCGGCCGCAAGACGAAGTTCGGGCGGAGCACCGACGCCGACACCCTGGAGGCGCTCCGCGAGGAGCACCCGATCGTCGGCCTGGTGCTGGAGTGGCGCCAGCTCACCAAGCTCCAGGGCACCTACGTCGACGCTCTGCCGCTGCTCTGCGACCGGGACGGCCGGATCCACACCTCCTTCCACCAGGCGGTGGCGGCGACCGGCCGGCTCTCCTCCGCCGACCCCAACCTCCAGAACGTGCCCATCCGGACCGAGTGGGGGCAGCGGATCCGCCACGCCTTCATCGCCGACTCCGGATGGCGGCTGGTCTCGGCCGACTACTCGCAGGTGGAGCTGCGCGTCCTCGCCCACGCCACCGGCGAGGAGAGACTGATCGAAGCCTTCGCCCGCGGCGAGGACATCCACCGGCGCACCGCCGCCCAGGTCTACGGCGTCGATCCCGCCGCGGTCACCCCGGACATGCGCCGGGTCGCCAAGGTGGTGAACTTTGGGGTGGTCTACGGGCTCTCCGACTTCGGCCTGGCTCGGGACACCGGCATGTCCCGAGAGGAGGCGGCGGCCTGGATCCACGCCTACTTCGAGAACTTCCCCTCGGTGACCCGCTGGCTCGAGCAGACTCGGATGCACGCTCGGGAGTGGGGCTGGGTGGAGACCTTCACGGGGCGCCGGCGCCATCTCCCCGACATCCGGGCCGCCAACCGCCAGCTCCGCCTCGCCGCCGAGCGGATGGCGGTCAACATGCCCATCCAGGGCGGCGCTGCCGAGATCATGAAGAAGGCGATGATCGACACCGACCGGGCCCTGCGCGAGTCCGGTTCGGCGGGGCGGGTGCTCCTCCAGGTCCACGACGAGCTGGTTCTGGAAGTCCCGCCGGGTGAGCTGGAGGCCCTGATTCCGCTGGTCCGGCGGGCCATGTCGGGGGCCCAGTCCCTGGTCGTCCCGCTCGTGGTCGATGTCAAGGTTGGGCAGAATTGGCAGGAGATGACCCCGGTCCCGGCTGTGCCGTGATGCCGCTCCCTTGAGCGGGCGCCGTGCCCCGGCGCGCGGCCGGCGGCCGAGGCTGGGGGACCTGGCTTGTGCTCGCCGACCAGTTATGGAAATTTCTGTCCCTAACCCGCCAATCCTGAAACCGGTGCGCCGGGCAGCTGCGGCTGAGTTTATGGAGGCAGGCTGCCGGCGCAGCGCCGCGCTCGGCGTGCCGGCAGAACCCTGCGAGGGGTCAGCATTGGTGCGATATGCCCGAGCTGCCCGAGGTTGAGACGGTCGCCCGCGACCTGCGGGCGGAGCTGGCCGGCCGCCGGTTCGTCAGCGCCTGGGTGCACCGGCCGGGGGTGCTGCGCTTTCCGGTCGACGAGGTGTTCACCGCGACCCTGCCCGGGCACCACGTGGAGTCGGTCGCCCGGTGGGGCAAGTACATCTTCTGCCGGCTGGACGGCGGCGAGGATCTGGTGTTTCACCTGGGCATGACCGGTCACCTGCGGGTCGTCCAGCCCTCCTTCGACGCTGCCAGGCACACCCACCTCCGCGCTGGCCTGGATGACGGCCGCGAGCTCCGCTTCGATGACGCGCGCCGCTTCGGCCGGGTCCTGCTCGGACCCCGCGCCGTCCTCGAGGAGCGGCGGCTGCTTCCGGTGCTCGGCGTGGAGCCCCTTTCCGATGACTTCACCTCCGCCAGCCTCGATCTGGTGCTGCGCCGCACCACCCGGACGGTCAAGGCGGCTCTCCTGGACCAGTCCGGGGTGGCTGGTCTCGGCAACATCTACGTCGATGAGGCCTGCCACCTGGCCGGCATCCGGCCCACCCGGCGCGCCCACCGGCTGACCCGGCGCGAGCGGGCGGCGCTCCACGCCGCGATCCGCGCCGTGCTGGTCAAGGCGGTGGGCAACCGGGGCACGAGCTTCGACGACTACCGGGACCTCTGGGACGCGCGGGGAGCCAACCAGGAGGCCCTCCAGGTGTACGGGCGGGGAGGGGCGCCGTGCTTCCGATGTGGAGCCGTCCTCCGCCGGACCGTGGTGGCGAGCCGGACCACCGTGTACTGCCCAGGCTGCCAGCGATGACCACCGGGTGGCGGCTGGTGCCCCTGACCATCGGCGTCCTCGTGGTTGGGGGGTGCGGCTCGGCGTCGCCGCCGCGCGCGTCACCGGCACCACCAGCCCCGGTGAGCCCGGCCATCGGGACACCGGCACCTCCGGTCAGCCCCAGCCCGTCCACCATCCCCAGTCCCCAGGCAACTCTCGCCGGCTGTCCCGCGCCGGTTTCCCTCGACCGCCTGACCGTCCTTCACCACTTCACGACCGATGCCGACGACGTGGCCGTGGACGGCTCCGGTCACATCTGGGTCTCGTCGCCCGACGCGGGGGTGATCGACGAGCTGGCCCCCGATGGCAGTGAGCTCCACGCTTTCCTCGACCGCGACGAGCCCGAGGGACTGGTTCCGCTCGCGGATGGGATGCTGGTGGTGGCGCAGCAGCGGACCAATCGGCTGGCGCTTCTCGACCCGTCGACCGGCACTCTGAACGTGCTCGTCACCCTCCCCGATCCGTCGGGCAACCTGGGGGTGGACGGCATCGCCCTGAGCGCTGGCGGCGGCAATCTGCTGGTCCCCAACAGCCCGGAGGGCCAGCTGCTGGAAGTTCCGGTCGGAGGCGGCAGCCCGACCACGCTTGCCGCCGGCCTGGGACGTCCGGTGGACGCCAACCAGATGCCGGACGGAAGCATCGTGGTGGCTGCGGAGAGCAGCCCCGGGCTGGTCGAGGTCGCCGGCGGCTCCACCCACCCGCTCGGCACCCTGTCGGACCTCGATGAGGCGGTCCCCGACGGCGGTCTGGTCTATGTCACCGACCTGGGTGCCGACCAGGTTCTGGCGGTCGACCCCGGCAGCGGCGACAGTCGGGTGCTGGTCACCGGGTCGCCGGCGCCACAGGGTCTGGCGGCGCTTCCGGACGGCCACCTGCTGCTCGCCGACTCCACGGATCGGGTGCTCGCCGAGCTGTCCCCCTGCGCCTGACGATCCCGCCGGCCAGGGCTGAGCAACGCGCCCTCGGCCCCTTGTGCTCCGCTTCCCCGACCCGCATCGTTACGTCCGCCATGTACCCCTTCGAGCGCTTCACCGAGCGGGCCAAAAAGGTCCTGACCCTGGCCCAGGAGGAGGCGGAGCGCTCCCATCACTCCTACATCGGGACGGAGCACCTCCTGCTCGGGCTGCTCAGGGAGGGCAGCGGGGTCGCCGCGAAAGTCCTCGACAACCTCGGCGTCGACCTCGGCAGGGTGCGCAGCGCCATCCAATCGGTGCTGGGCAAGAACGAGCGGATCCTCATCCAGCAGATCATCCCCACCTCCCGGGTCAAGACGGTCATCGAGATCGCCTTCGAGGAGGCCCGCCGGATGGGCAAGAACTACGTGGGGACGGAGCACCTCCTGCTCGGCCTGCTCATCGAGGGGGAGGGGATCGCCGCGCATGTGCTCCAGGACCTCGGGGCGACCCTGGAAACGGTGCGCGCCGAGCTGGGCCGTCTGTTGGGGGAGTCCGCGCTCGAGGCTGCCGAGGAGGGGGAGTCGGTGGGAATGCCGCCGCCTCACCGACGCGACGCCAGCCCGGTCTGGACCCTGGTCGGCGCGGCGTCGCGGATCGCCGCCGACCAGCACGCCTCGGTCGGTCCCGAGCACATGCTGCTCGCCCTCCTCGACGGCGACCCGCTGGTGCGCCGCATGCTCGGCGCCCTGGGCATCGACGACGCCAAGCTCGCCGAGCTTCGGCGAATCGCAACCGCACCGGCCCGCCTCGTCGACCTGAGGCGAACCTTCGAGAGGCGAGTCGCCGAGCTGGGTGGGTTGAGCGGGTGGAGCGGCCGCGAGCCGGAGCCAACCGGCCCCGGGCATGCGGGGGCGCGGCGGCGGTCCACAACGCCCGGCGGCACGGAGACCGCGGAGCTGCGCCGGCTCAGGGCCGAGCTCGACGAGGCGGAGCGGCGCTGGCGGGCCGGCGAGGAGCTGGGCGCCGGCGAGGAAGGGCAAGGCGGCGATAAGGCGGGCGAGGACGTCGCCGGTGAGGGGCCTCCCGGGGAGTGAAAGGGGCGGCCGCCGGTCGGGGGCAACCGGCGGCCTACACTCGCCGGGTGGCGGATCTCGAGCTCGTCTCCAGCTACCAGCCGGCCGGCGACCAGCCCGGCGCGATTGCCAGCCTGGTCGAGAGCCTGCGGGCCGGCAACCGCGAGCAGACCCTGCTCGGGGTGACCGGCTCGGGCAAGACCTTCACGGTCGCGCACGTGATCAGCGAGCTGCAGCGCCCCACTCTCGTGCTCTCGCCGAACAAGACCCTGGCCGCCCAGCTCTGGGCCGAGTTCCGCGAGTTCTTCCCGGGCAATGCGGTCGAATACTTCGTCTCCTACTACGACTACTACCAGCCGGAGGCCTACATCCCCCGGACCGACACCTACATCGAGAAGGACTCGTCGCGCAACGAGGAGATCGACCGGCTGCGCAACAGCGCCACCCGGGCGCTGCTCACCCGCCGTGACGTCATCGTGGTCGCCTCGGTGTCCTGCATCTACGGCATCGGCTCACCCGAGAACTATCTCGGCGAGTCGATCAGCCTCAAGGTGGGCGACAGCTGGCGCCGCGACATCCTGCTCCGCAAGCTGGCCGACCTCCAGTACAGCCGCAACGACACCGACTTCGGGCGCTCCCGATTCCGGGTCCGGGGCGACGTCCTCGACGTCCAGCCCGCCTACGAGGAGCTGGCGGTGCGGGTCGAGCTCTTCGGCGACCGCGTCGAAGCCATCCGCGAGTTCGATCCGCTGACCGGCGAGATCCTGGCCCGGCGGGACAGCGTCGCCATCTTCCCAGCGTCGCACTACGTCACCCCGGCGGAGCAGATGACGGTGGCGCTCCAGAAGATCGACGCGGAGCTCGAGGAGCGCGCCACTCTGCTGGAGGGCCGTGGCCGCCTCCTCGAGGCGCAGCGGCTCCGCCAGCGGACCAGCTTCGACATGGAGATGATGCGGGAGACCGGGACCTGTGCCGGGATCGAGAACTACTCGCGCCACCTGACCGGCCGCGAGGAGGGCCAGCGGCCTTACTGCCTGCTCGACTTTCTGCCCGACGACGCCATGGTGGTGGTCGACGAGTCCCACGTGGCCGTGCCCCAGATCGACGGCATGGCCAAGGGGGATCGAGCTCGCAAGATCCCCCTCGTCGAGTACGGCTTCCGGCTCCCCTCGGCGCTGGACAACCGGCCGCTCACCTTCGCCGAGTGGGACTCCATGGTGGGCCAGATCATCTACGTGAGCGCCACCCCCGGTCCCTACGAGGAGCAGCGCTCGAGCCGGATCGTCGAGCAGGTCAACCGCCCCACCGGCCTGGTCGATCCGACCGTCGAGGTGAAGCCGAGCGAGGGCCAGATCGACGACCTGCTCGCCCAGGTGCGGCGGCGGGTGGAGCGTGGCCACCGATCGCTGATCACCACCCTGACCAAGAAGATGGCCGAGGACCTCACCGACTACCTGCGCGAGGCCGGAGTCCGCGCCCGCTACTTGCACAGCGACGTGGAGACGCTGGAGCGGGTCGAGATCATCCGCGATTTGCGCCTGGGCGTGTTCGACGTCCTGGTCGGAGTCAACCTGCTGCGTGAGGGCCTCGACCTTCCCGAGGTGGCCTTCATCGGCATCCTCGACGCCGACAAGGAGGGCTACCTGAGGGGGTTTCGGTCATTGATCCAGACCATCGGGCGCGCCTCGCGCAACCTCGACGGCCATGTTGTCATGTACGCCGACGCGATCAGCGAGGCGATGCGCCAAGCGATCGGCGAGACCGACCGGCGGCGCGCCATCCAGGTGCGCTTCAACGAGTCTCACGGGATCACCCCGCAATCCATCGTCAAGGCGGTGTACCAACTGGAAACCCACCGCGACGAGCTGAGCGCTCGCGCCGCCGCCTTCCAGGAGTCAGCGGGGCTGCCCCCCGATGAGCTGCTCCGTCTGGCCAAGGACGTCGAGAAGGAGATGAAGCGGGCCGCCCGGGACCTCGAGTTCGAGCGGGCCGCCGAGCTGCGGGATCGCCTGACCGAGTTGCGCCGCCGTCTCGAGGAGTCGGACGAGGGCACCGCGGCGGGGGACGGGAACAGGGCCGTCCGCGACCGTGGGCAGCGCCCTCGCCGCGCCCCGCGTGCCTCAATCCGCGGCGGCCGGCGCTGACCTGGGGCCGACCCCGCTCTCCTCTTGCAACCGCACTGTTACCGGGCACTCGTTTGTGGCCGGCGTGGCCGTCACGGCTTCGTCATTCGGTTGAAGCTGGCGCGGCTAGACTGGGGAAACGTTCCGGTAACGGCGGGCGAGGATCGGCATTGAAGATCTGGAGACGTGCGGCCCCGGCGCCGCAAGGGTCGGTGGCGACGGCGGAGACGTCGCCGGCGTCGACGCTGACCTGGGCGATCGGCGACCAGTTCTGCTCCGCACGGGGCTGCTCGCAGAAGACGGGGCTGGCCTGCAGCTACATCGACCGCCGGGAACGTCCCTGCCCCACCGCGTGGTGCCCTCAGCACCGGCATGTCACCCGGGGCGCCGTCTTCTGCCCCGCCCACGGGCGCCTCCTCGACGGCAGCGCCTACGAGTTCCGGGAGGACGTGAGGGTCGACCTCGGCAACACCGTCCCGGTGGCGCTCGCCTGGGCTGTCCAGGAGATCGACGCCGAGGTCTCGATGTCCATGCTGTACCTGGCCATGGAGTGGCACCAGGCTCTGGTCCTGGACCCCGTGCACTTCGCCCTGATGGGGGCCAACCGAGTGCGGAGCTGGGAACGGGCCTGGAAGGTCTGCGACAACCTGGGACCAACCCTCCGGGTGTCGGTGGTCGTCGAGGAGGGCCGCCCGGACGTCCTGCAGGCCCGCATCAACGCGCACCCGGTGGCGATGCTGCCGATCCCCTGGCACGAGAGCCACGGCGTCGGCCAGCCACCGGCGACCGCGGCCGAGGCCAGGGCGGCGGCCCTGGAGTTCCGAGAGCGCCTGCTCTCCGCCCTGATCCGGGGCATTGCCGAGTGGCGCCGGGACAACATCGGCAACCGCGAGCCGCTGGAGGCGAGCCTCCGCGGGGTCGCCTGGAGCGGCTCCGCCACTCCTCTGGACAGCGCCGGGACGGCCTGATCCGTCCGCGCAGCGGGGCGGTCGGCCGGCCATCGGTGGTGGCTGGGCAGCGGGCTTGCCCCTCCGCACATCCGTTCGCTATAGTCGGAGCCGATGACCTCGACTCGCGCCTTCGTCTGCAGCCGGTGCGGCTGGACGGGGCCCAAGTGGGAGGGGCGCTGCCCGGGCTGCTCGGAGTGGAACAGCCTCGCTGAGGAGGCGCTCCCCGGGACGCGTGGATCCCGGCCCTCGCGCTTGCCCCGGGCGGTCCTTCTCGGGGCAGTCCAGAGCCGGCGCATCCCGCGGCTGCACACCGGCATGGGGGAGGTCGACCGGGTGCTCGGCGGTGGGTTGGTGGCGGGCTCCCTGGTGCTCCTCGGCGGTGATCCGGGGATCGGGAAGTCCACCCTCGCCCTCCAGCTCGCCCATGGCATCGGGGTGGGAGGAGCCCCCGCGCTCTACTGTGCGGGCGAGGAGTCACCCGCCCAGCTGGCGCTCCGGGCGGAGCGGCTCGGCTGCCTGGACGATCGGGTGGCCGTGGTCACCGAGACCTCGGTGGCGGGTTGTGTGGCGGTCATCGAGGCCGCCCGGCCCTCTTTCGCGGTGGTCGACTCGGTTCAGACCCTCCACGACCCCGAGGTGCCCGGGCCTCCCGGGAGCCCGTCTCAGGTGCGCGCCGCGGTGACCCGGCTCATGGCCTGCGCCAAGCAGAGCGATGTCGCCGTCATCCTCATCGGCCATGTGACCAAGGAGGGGGCGATCGCCGGGCCGCGGACGCTCGAGCACATGGTCGACGTGGTTCTCTACCTCGAAGGTGACCGCCATGGCGAGAACCGGCTGCTGCGCGGGCTCAAGAATCGCTTCGGCGCCGCATCCGAGCTGGGGCTGTTCCGGCTCACCGAGCTGGGCATGGCCGAGGTGGGAGCCGCGGGGCGTGCCTTCGTCGACGAGCGGAGCCTGGCGGTTCCCGGCAACGTCCTCACCGTGACCTCCGAGGGATCGCGGGCCCTGGTCGTCGAGGTCCAGGCGCTGACCGTGCCGGCCGGAGGACCCCTGGTTCGCCGCACCGCCTGGGGCCTGGATCCCAACCGGCTCTATCTCCTGGTGGCCGTCCTCCAGCGTCGTGCCGGGTTGCCGCTGGGCCAACGCGACGTCTACGTGAACTGTGTCGGGGGCGTTCGCCTGGCCGAGCCGGGTACCGACCTGGCCGCGGCTGTCGCCATCTGCGGGGCGGAGAGCGGCTCCGGCTGGGATCCCTCGACGGCGGTGGTTGGCGAGCTGGGTCTGAGCGGCGAGGTGCGCCGGGTTCGCCGCCTCGAGGCCCGGCTTGCCGAGGCCGCGGCGATCGGGGTGCGCCGTGCCGTCATCCCGGCCGGCCAGGAGGAGCACGTGCCCGCCGGCATGGACTGCAGGCCGGTGCGCGACCTTCGCGAGACCCTGTGCCTCCTCGGCCCGGCAGCGCGCCATGGCCGGGGTCGGGTGGCGCCGGCCGGCGAGGGCGACGGCCCGCTCGTGATCTCAGAGGGCGTTGCAACCGTCGCGTGACGAGCGGACCGCCTCAGCGGTCGACGTGTCCGCCCTGTGCTTCAATCCAGCCGATGGTTGTTCCCCATTCGCCGCGGGTGCGCCGAGCGCGGATCCTGGCTCGCCTGGTGGGTGCGCTCATCGGCATGGTGGCCGGGCTCATCTACGGCTCGTTCATCGTCCGGCAGTCGGGCGGACCGCTCGAAGCCACCGAAAGCGCCAGCGTGGCGGTCTTCCTGGGCACCGGCGTCGCCGGATCCGCCGCCCTGGCGCTGGCCGCGCCACTCCTCACCGTGGATCCCTTCCTGTGGATGGAGCACATCCTCGACACCGCCCCGGCCGCGGAGTTGATCGGCGCCCTGGTGGGGCTGATCGTCGGGCTCCTGATCAGCGCCCTGGTGGCGATCCTGCTCAGCCCCCTGCCGTACGGAATCGGTCTGGTCATCTCCCTGGCCCTGGCCTGCACCCTCGTCTACGCGGGGGTGAGGACGGGCACCCGACGGCGCGATGCCTTCGCCGATGCGTTCCGCCGCCGAGCCGGAGATCCGGGTCCGGTTGATGACCCGGCTGCCCAGGACGGCACCCCGATAGTCCTCGACACCTCCGTGCTCATCGACGCCAGGATCACGGACGTGGCCGCCACCGGCTTCATCCAGGGCCGGGTCCTCATCCCAGGCTTCGTCCTCGAAGAGCTGCAGCGGGTTGCCGATTCCGGCGACCCACTGCGCCGATCGCGGGGACGCCGGGGGCTGGCCGCCGCCGAGGAGTTGAAGCACCAGCAGAGTGTCGTCTGCGAGGTGATCGACCTCGACTTCCCGGGCACGCCGGAGGTCGACGCCCGGCTGGTCAAGGTCGCCCGCGCTCGGGGCGCGGCGCTGATGACCAACGACTTCAACCTCAACCGGCTGGCGTCGGTGCAGGGGATCCGGGTGCTCAACCTCAATGAGCTGGCCAATGCGCTCAAGCCCGTGGTCAGCTCCGGGGAGAGCCTGGCGATCACCATCGTCAAGGAGGGCAAGGAGCCGCACCAGGGGGTCGGATACCTGGACGACGGCACCATGGTGGTGGTCGAGGGAGGCCGGGACCACCTCGACCGGCAGCTGCAGGTGACGGTCACCTCGGTGCTCCAGACCCCTGCCGGCCGGATGATCTTCGCCACCGCGGGCACCGACGGCCGGCGACCTGCCGAAGGGCGGCTTCGGACGATGCCGCGCCCCACCCGGGCAGGCGGCGGCTGAGCGTCGCCCTGATCCTGCCGGCGGCGGGCCGCGGCGAGAGGGCCGGGGTCGACAAGCTCTGGGTCGCCGTGGGGGGAAGGCCGCTGATCGCCCACGGCCTCCGCCGGGTGGCCGCGGTCCCTTCGATCGGCAGCGTGGTGGTCGTCTGCCCGGACGACCGGCACCCGGAGGTCCGCCGGATCGCCGACGAGCTGGGCATCGTCGGTCTCCGCTGCATCGCCGGCGGGCCGAGGCGCCGGGACTCGGTGGCGGCGGGGCTCGCCTTGGTCGGAGACTCTGAGCTCGTGGTCGTTCACGACGCGGCGCGTCCGCTGGCGTCGCCCAGGCTGTTCCGATCAGTCATCGAGGCGGCTCGCCTCCACGGCGCCGCCACCGCCGCCGTTCCCTGCGTCGACACCATCAAGCGGGTGGAGGCCGGTATGGTGGTGGAGACGCTGCCGCGCTCCGGGCTGGTGGCCGTCCAGACCCCTCAGGCCTTCGCCACCGCCCTGCTCCGCCGCGCCCACCAGCTGGATGCGGACGAGGACGTTTCCGACGACTGCGTGCTCGTCGAGCGGCTCGGCGAGCCGGTGGCGGTGGTTGCCGGGGAACCCGCCAACCTCAAGGTGACCCTTCTCGAGGACTTCGCCTGGTTCCAGGATCAGCTGCGCCGGATGGGCGAGCTGTGAGCCTGCGTGTCGGCCACGCGCTGGACACCCACCGGCTGGTCGCTGGGCGGCCGCTGATGCTGGGCTGCGTCGCCGTTCCCTCGGACCGCGGCCTCGCCGGCCATTCCGATGGCGACGCCGCCGCTCACGCGCTTGCCGATGCCTGCCTTGGCGCTGCCGGCCTGGGAACCATGGGTGACCACTTCCCCTCCGGCGACGAGCGCTGGCGCGACGTCTCGGGTGCCGAGTTCCTGCGCCTGGTGGCGGCTCGCCTTGGCGAGCTCGGCGCGCGGGTGGTGAGCGCGCAGGTGGCCCTGGTCTGCGCCGCCCCGCGGCTTGCCCCCTATCTCTGGGAGATGGGCCGGGTGATGTCCGCGGCTCTGGGGGCTGCCGCTGACGCGGTGAGCGTCACCGCCACCAGTGGAGACGGGTTCGGCGCGGCGGGCCGGGGAGAGGGAATCTGGGCGTCGGCGGTTGCCCTGGTGGAGCGGGAGCCGGGTCCGGGCGCACCCCTGGAATGAGGCGCCGCCCCGGCCCGATCCCGGGCCGGGGACGGGTCCCCGCCTGCAGCCGGCGGGGCCACCCACGGGCTCCGGCGTCTAATCGGCGGGCTCGGTGCCGACCACCGCGGAGGCGTGGAGGCCGCGGTCGCTGACCAGCCAGGTCCAGAGGGTCGGACCGGCGGCCTGGGACGCCACCAACACCCGGTCGTCCGGGTCGATGGGGAGGCGGTATTCGCACTCCGCGGTGACCGGGATGTGCCCCGGCAGACGCCGAGACAGCTCGTCCTCCACCGCCTCCCAGTGGCGCGCGTTGTTGACGTGGCCGAGCACGTCTAGGTCGGCGGCGCGGAGCATCCAGGGCCTTCCCTGCTGTGCCTCCGGCGCTCGGTGGAGGAGGCGGGCCGAGATCGGCTGGAGCTGGCCTTCGACGCCCCAGATCCGCCGGAACTGGGAGGGCAGGTTCGCCGGCCGCCCGGCCAGCGGATCGGTCGAGACCCAGAGCACCGAGGCTTCAAGGAGGCCGCCGCCGTCGCCCTGCCCGGAGGTGCGCCGCTCCGCCCACTGCGGGCCGGTGCCGCCGCAGAAGGTGGCGTAGGTGATCCGCTCCAGGTAACGCGGCCACCGGGTGGAGCGGAACGCGGCCCGGCGGACCACCCAGACCACCGGGTCGTCTCCCAGCCCAGCGGCGTTGTAATCGTCGGTGGCGACGTCCTGGAGGTGGCGAGCCAGGGCGTCGAGGCGGAGCCGGCCGCTTGCGTCCGCGTCCGCCAGCCGGACGGGCCGGGTGACCCGGAAGACCCGGGAACCCGGGATCGGGGCCCGGTCGGTGGAACGGAGGACCCCTCCGGGCTCGGCGGCGCTCACCTGCCGAACGTACCACCTGCCGGGGAGCACGGGCTGGGACCGTCAACCCGACGTGGCCCGCCGCCTGGGGACCTCCTGGCTGACGCGGCGGACGTGCTGCGCACCGCCAGGGCCACCTCATATCCTTGAGCGCCCATGACCCTCCGGCTCCACGACACCCTGACCAGGCAGCTGCAGCCGGTGCAACCGCTGGAGCCGGGCCACGTCCGGCTCTACACCTGCGGTCCCACGGTGTGGAACCGGGCCCACATCGGCAACTTCAGGACCTTCCTCTTCGAGGACGTCCTTCGCCGCTGGCTGGAGCGCCGGGTCGATCGGGTCACCCATGTCATGAACCTGACCGACGTCGACGACCGCCTGATTCGCAACGCCGGCGCCCACGGTCACGATCTGGATCAGGAGACCGCCCCCTGGATCGCCGGCTTCTTCGAGGACCGCGACACCCTGGGCATCCGGCCCGCCCACCACTACCCTCGGGCGACCGAGTACATCGAGGAGATGGTGAGCCTGGTGGAGCGCCTGGAAGGGGGTGGGGTCACCTACCGGAGTGACGGCAGCATCTATTTCCGGATCGCCGCCTTCCCCCGCTACGGAGCCCTCTCGGGGATCCGCTCCGAAGGCCTGGTGGCGGGGATGAGCGGCCGGGTCGACGCCGACGACTATGCCAAGGAGGACGCCCGCGACTTCGCCCTCTGGAAGGCGGTGGGACCCGACGACATCGGCTGGGACACCCGGATCGGCCGCGGCCGCCCCGGCTGGCACATCGAGTGCTCGGCGATGAGCATGAAGCTGCTCGGCGAGAGCTTCGACCTCCACTGCGGCGGCGTCGACAACATCTTTCCCCACCATGAGAACGAGATCGCCCAGTCCGAGGCGGCGACGGGCAGGCAGTTCGTCCGCATCTGGTGCCACGGCGAGCACCTGACCATGGGCCGCGAGAAGATGGCCAAGCGCCTGGGCAATTTCCTGACCCTGCCCGACCTGGTCGGGGCCGGGTACCGGCCGTCGACGATCCGCTGGCTGCTGATCACCGGGGCCCACTACCGGCGCAAGCTGGATTGGGACGAGGAGCCTCTGCAGGCGGCCCAGGAGGCCGTCCAGAGGCTGGCCGAGTTCCGGGACCGGGTGCGGAGCCTTGGTGGGGGCTCCGGCGGGGAGGCGATCCGGGAGCGGGCGGAGGCCGCTGCCGCCGCCTTCGCCGCCGCCATGGATGATGACCTCAACGTGCCCGAAGCGGCGGGTCACCTCTTCGCGGGCATCCGCGACCTCAACCGGCTGCTCGACGCCGGCACCCCGTCGGCGGCGGTGCGGGAGCGCCTCGTTGGCCTGGTCGACGAGGCGGACGACGTCCTCGGTGTCCTGCCGCTCCTGGACCGTGAGCGCGGTGCGTCGCTGAGCCCCGAGGACCAGGACCTCTACGACCGCCGCGCCGCGGCCCGGCGGCGACGGGACTGGGCGGAGGCCGACCGACTGCGCAACGGGCTCGCGGCGCGCGGCATCATCGTCGAGGACACGCCCCAGGGACAGCGCTGGAAGCGCGCCTGAGCGGCGCCTCCGCGGTGCTTCACCAGTGGACATCCTGTACGGCCGCAACCCGGTGCTCGAGGCGCTTCGCTCGGGGCGCGGGGTGCGCAAGCTGGTGGTGGCCGACGGGCTGGCCGGCGATCCCCGGCTACGCGAGATCCTTGGGATCGCGGAGGCGCGCGGTATCAGCGTCGAGACGGCCCCGCGCGGCCGCCTGGATGACATTGCCCACACCGAGCACCACCAGGGCGTCGCCGGGTACTTCCATTCCCGGCCGGCTCCGCGCCTCGACCGCGTCCTGGCCGCCTGCCGCCCCCCGGCGCTGCTGCTCGCGCTCGACGGCATCCAGGACCCCCAGAACCTGGGCGCCCTGCTGCGCAGCGCCGAGGCGGTCGGGGCGGACGCCGTGATCCTGCCCCGCCACCGCGCCGCAGGGGTGACCCCGGCCGCGGTCAAGGCGTCCGCCGGAGCGAGCGAGCACCTCCCGGTGGTGGTGGTGCCCAACCTGGCCCAGGCATTGGACCGCATCGGCCAGGTCGGGATCTGGAGGGTGGGCCTGGCCGCAGAGGCGGAGGGGCGGTACGACCTGGTCGACTATCGGGAGCCCACCGCCATCGTCATCGGCAGCGAAGGTGAGGGCCTCCGCCCCCTGATCCGCCGGAGCTGCGACCACCTGGTGCGGCTGCCCATGGCGGGCAGGATCGCCTCGCTCAACGCCGCCGCCGCTGGCGCCGCCATCCTCTACGAGGTCTTTCGCCAGCGAGGCTTCGCCGCCCGATGAGCCAGACCATCGTGGTCGATGGCTACAACGTCATCCACGCCTGGCCGGAGCTGGCCGCGGTGCTGCGCAGCGAAAACCTCGAGGAGGCGCGGCGGCGCCTCATAGCCCGGCTGGCGGAGTACCGGGCCACCAGTGGCAACCAGGTGATGGTGGTCTTCGACGCCCGGGCCCGGGCCCGGGCCAGCCCCGATCGGGAGATCATCGAGGGCATCGAGGTCCGCTACGGCAACGTCCGCGAGTCCGCCGACCACGTCATCGAGCGGCTGATGTACGAGGCCTCCCGGAGGGGCAGGGTGCTGGAGATGGTGCTCGCCACCGACGACCGCCTCCAGAGCGACCTGGTGGCGGGCATGGGGGTTCCCACCATCTCCTCGCGTGCCCTGCGAATCGAGGTGGAGCGTGCCGACAGGGAGCGTGGCGGCGAGATCAGGAGGCGGGCGGAGCACCGGCTCGGCGACGTCCGGATCGAGAACCGGATCCCGCCCGACGTCCGCCGTCGCCTCGACCAGATCCGGCGCGGCGAGGCTGGCGAGGAGGGCTGACGGCCACCCCCCTGGGTGCGCGGGTGGTGAGGGGGAGAAGGCCAGGCGGGCTGCGGGTCGCCTCGTTCCGCCGGCGACGCTTCCCGGTGCGCCTCACTCCCGGCTTCTCTAGGTCCTGCTCTACGCTAGGCAATCGCCGGACCCCGCCGGGCCGGACGCCGGCCGACGTAGCTCAACGGTGGAGCAGCGGTTTTGTAAACCGTTGGTTGGGAGTTCGAATCTCCCCGTCGGCTCCAATTTTGAATTCAGAGAGCCCCCAGTAACGCCCTGCCCGTGACCGTCTGTACCCCTACCGTACCCCTACGTACCCCTTAAGCCGTAGACTTTCCGCGTGGGTCGACGGGGCTCGGGTGAGGGCAGCATCCGCAAGCGGGTGCGGTGCCGCTGCGGGCGGATCTGGACCCCAACCCCAGTGGTCCGGGGCTGCCCTGCCTGCGGTGCTGGCGGTGC
>Ga0187771_10000837_pt1 | contig 19615 bp, 15 predicted proteins | sample 0116_SJ02_MP15_1_FD_133139 | JGI IMG/M metagenome (GOLD analysis project Ga0187771, IMG submission 133139) | Tropical peat soil microbial communities from peatlands in Department of Meta, Colombia - 0116_SJ02_MP15_10_MG | ecosystem: Environmental > Terrestrial > Soil > Wetlands > Peat | place...
CCGCCATGTTACCATCTTTATCGGCGGCAACTGCTCCTACAGTATCCCCAGGGAAAAAATCAGAATAAGATGTTTCCTCGGAATTCCACAGGCTCCGGATGTCATGATCGCGCCACAACATATTCTCTTCCTCAAGTCGTCCTTCCTTTATCAACTTCTTAACCTTTTCATGCAGCTCCAAAGCGCGTGGCGAGATGGCGTGGTACGGTGCGAAGCCTCTCTTACGCGCAAAGGCAGTTGCACCTTGGCCTGAAAGTGCAACGTGCGGCGTCCTGGTGACCTCTCTCGCAACCAGCACCGGGTTCCTCACGTCCCTTATAGAAATTACAGCACCGAGAGTACCCATCGAATCCATCACCGCAGCGTCCATCTCTATAGTCTTTCCGTCCAGTCTAAGTACGGAGCCGCATCCGGCATTAAACCGTCCGTCGTCTTCCAGGACACGGACTGCTTCTACAGCTGCTTCAAGGGCCCTTCCCCCTTCTTTAAGAAGCGAAAAAGCAGCCTGGCAAGCTTCCTCACAACCGTCCGACAACTCAACGGGAGCTCCTGCACCACCGTGAGCCACAACGCCGATTTGTATCATACCCTCATAATATGACCGCCAGGATGTCATTCACGTATCAGATTATACTAAATCGTGTCGTAGGATCATAGAAGGCGTCAAGCCGTTCAAACTGTGACACAAGAGGCTACAATCGGATAAAATAGAGAAAGTCATTTAATGAATTCAGGGGGTCTTCCCCTTGGCATTGCTCGAGAGAGGGATCGATATGCAGCAAAAAACACTGGTGAAGGATCTGGCCGGAAAGCAAGCCCGAAAAAGGCGCAATTCTTTATTTTACTCCGGGATAACCAAGCCGCCTGGATCTTCGAGAGAGAAAGAACAAAACGCGGGATGACACCGGAAAAGAAAAGAAAGATAGCAAAGGTATTGTCGCTGATAGTCAGCATTGACGACATTGCTGTAATGACAGGTTGGATATTTGATATCAGTATCCCGATGAGCATTTCTCCGGTCTGGTCAACTATGAAATTTGACTCTGCCGTCGCCTTTGTAGTGGGTGGCATCACGCTCTATTTTATGGTGAGGAGCCGCGAGGGTGAGTCCGAAAAGGCCCAGGTGGCCCTTTCGATAACTTCCCTGGTGATTATCTTTGTCATGGGGATATTGTTCTTCTCTGCCCTTCTCGGGATACAGACGGGAGCTGAAGACCTCTTCATAAAAACGAGGACAGCTCTGTGAAGACCGTGATACCCGGACAGCCCTCGCTCCCTACCATGGTGAATTTTATACTGCTGGCCGCGGCAGGAATTCTAACCACACTGAACCCCTTGCGATTGCCGTCAACGCTGAATATCCTCGGCATCGTAATCGGAGCCACAGGGGCATTCGTGATAATCGGCTATGTCTTTAATGTCCCGCTTCTTCATTATTTTATAGAAGGCGTTAGTTCAGCCATGGCCTGCAACACCGCAATACTTTTCGTTCTGACAGGAACAGGACTCATATGTCTATCAGATTAAAACTCACCATTATATTCCTGGCAATAGCCTTGATTCCTTTGCTCTTCGTCAGCGCACTCACTTTCAACAATTACAGGAATTCCCTGGAGCGCCTTCGCCTTTCAGAGCTCGATAATATCGCCACGTTCACGGCAGGGAGAATAGAAACATACTTTGCGGGCTTGAAGAACGATATAGAGATAGTGCAGGCAACTTATGCTGTGAAGAAGAACCTGCCCATATTGACACGATTTGTCCGCAATCCGGCTAATCCTGAATGCCTTGCCGCCAGGAAAATGCTCCACGAGGCGTTCCAGAAGATGCCGGCAATCCTGGGCCTGTCTGATATTATGCTCCTTAATCCCGAAGGGAAAATAGTATACGTTACTAATGCCGATCACTATGAGAGAGACTTCTTGAACTCTCTTCCCGACCCTCGGCAAAAAGCATTCACTGAAGGAAAAGACAAAGTGTATTTTTCGGATACCTTTCTTAACAGGGGGACTGGCAACAGGCCCGGGATGCTAGTCACTGCCCCAGCCTTTGCGCTTAATGGCGCCTTTGCGGGAGTCATTGCCTTGGAAGTGGATGCTGAGCCGATTTATAAGTTGATTCAGAACGTAACCGGGCTTGGCGAGACCGGAGAGACTTTGGTGGGCAAGAGGATAGGCAACGAGGTCTTATTCTTGAGTGCATTGAGGCATGACCGGGAAGCTGCTCTCAAAAAACGGACGAAAATAGGAGAGGAAATTGCCATTGGCATTCAAAATGCGGTGCTGGGCAAAATCGGCACCGGCCAGTTTATTGATTATCGTGGCAAGAAGGTCATAGGGGCGTGGCGGTACATTCCTTCATTAGATTGGGGTATTGTAACCAAAATTGATGAAGCGGAAGCATTTGCTGATGTGAAAAACCTCACCAAAATGATATTTCTGATTCTCTGCATTATTTCTTTTTTGAGCGGCTTGACCGCCTTTTCTCTCGCCCAGTCCATCGCTGTGCCCATAAAGAGACTATCAAAGGGCGCAGAGATCGTTGGAAGCGGAAATCTTGACTACCAGATAGGAAGTGATCTGAAAGATGAATTGGGCCAGCTTTCAAGGACCTTTGATAAGATGACACAGGATATAAAGAAGATCACCGCGTCCCGTGATGATCTAAACAGGGAAATCGCTGAACGCAAACGCGCAGAGGACGAGCTGAAAAAAGCTAAAGATGGACTTGAACTTCGTGTGCAAGAGCGGACAACAGAACTCCAACTGGCCAATAAAGAACTCGATGAAGAAATCGCAGTGCGCGGGCGTACGGAAGGAAGGCTTTCCCGTCTGAGCCGCCTATATGCCGTGCTAAGCAAAGTGAACGAGGCCATCGTCCGCATCCATGAGCCCAAAAGACTATACGAGCAGGTCTGCCGCATTGCCGTGGAAGACGGTTTTTTCAAAATGGCATGGATAGGGCTTACTGATCCCGCTACAAAGAGGGTGAAACCGATCACCAGTTTTGGCGACACCGGTGGATATCTTGAGGGCATCAAGATTTACGCAGCTGACGTCTTGGAAGGGAGGGGGCCTACCGGCACAGCGGCTTTTCAAGGGACTTATTCTATCTCCAGCTCCATAGAGCATGATCAGCGGATGTTGCCCTGGCGCGATAAAGCTCTTCATCACGGGTTCCTTTCCTCAGCGGCATTCCCCCTGCGAAGGGGATCTGCTGTTATCGGGGCTTTCACGATCTATTCCGACAGATCGCAATTCTTCACGGACGAGGAAATTAAGCTCATGTCTTCGTTGGCTGAGGACATTTCTTTTGCAATAGAAACTATGGCCAACGACAAAAAACGCCTTCAGGCAGAAGAGGCCCTGCGGCAGGCGAATGCTTACAACCGGAGCCTGATCGAGGCGAGTCTCGATCCTCTTGTCACCATCAACCCAGACGGCAGGATCACTGACGTGAACATCGCCACGGAGCATGTGACAGGTCTTTCGCGTAAGGAGCTGATCGGCACGGACTTTTCTGACTATTTCACTGAACCGGACAAGGCCCGCGCAGGATATCAGAAGGTATTCAGCGAAGGCCTTGTTAAGGACTACTCTCTTGAGATCAGGCACCGGGACGGACACAGTACCCCGGTCCTTTACAATGCTTCGGTATACCATAACGAATCCGGAAAAGCGATCGGGGTATTTGCGGCGGCACGTGATATTACCGAACGCAGGGAGTCGGAAGGTCGTACCGCAGTCACTAGCAGACTTCTAAAATTATATACTCTGAAGTTCTCTCTCAAGGAGTATATGGATGCTGCCGTTAAATTAATCCGCGATTGGAGTGGCTGTTACCATGCCGGTATCAGAATTCCGGATCCGGACGGCAATATTCCTTTTGAGGCCTGTGCAGGTTACAATTCGTTGTTCCTGAACACCGAGGCTACGCTCTCGTTGGAAAAGGACCATTGCCTGTGCACACGCGTTGTTGCTGGTAAGCCTGCGCTCCAGGAACTCAGCTCTACGACGCCGAACGGCTCATGCTACTTTAATAATACCAAGGAATTTATGGAAGGCCTGACAAAAGAGGAAAGGACTCAGTACCGCGGAGTTTGCATGCAAAACGGTTACAAATCGCTGGCCCTGATCCCCATCCGGCATCGCGACGAGATCGTCGCAATTCACCTCGCCGACAAGCGTGAAGGCACGTTCTCGATAAATAAAATAGAGTTCATTGAGCGACTAGCTGTCCTCATCGGTGAAGCGATGTTCCGTTTTGGCATCGAAGAAGAGCTCCAGAATCTTAACAGGGAACTGGAACAGCGCGTGATCGAACGCACTGTCCAGCTCGAAACCTCTAACAAAGAACTTGAGGCCTTCAGTTACTCAGTCTCTCATGACCTTCGTGCTCCTTTGAGAAGTATAGACGGTTTCAGCCTGGCACTCCTTGAGGACTATGCAGACAAGCTTGGCGACGCAGGTAAGGAGTACCTTCAGCGCGTGCGTGCAGCAGCCATCAAGATGGGGCAGCTCATTGACACACTGCTGAACCTGTCCCGGCTCACCCGGGGGGCACTTAAAGTGGCCACAGTAGATCTGAGCGCGCTGGCAAGAAACGTGGCGGAAGAGTTAAGAGGGTCTGAACCTGAGCGTCGAGTGGAGTTCGTCATTGCCGACAGAATGACAGCAGAAGGAGACCCCGTGATGCTGCAGGTCGTCATTCAAAATCTTCTTGCGAACGCTTGGAAGTTCACGAGAAAGCGCGATGCAGCACTCATAGAGTTCGGCCTCAAACACATTGATGGAAGGCCCGCCTACTTTGTTAGAGACAACGGCACAGGATTCGATATGGCTTATGCTGACAAGCTCTTTTCCGCATTTCAGCGTCTTCATACGGCCACTGAATTTCCAGGCCTCGGCATCGGGCTTGCTACGGTCCAGCGGATCATCAACCGTCACGGGGGGCGCGTATGGGCTGAAGCGGAAGTAGACAAAGGTGCTACAATGTATTTTACACTTTCATGATCAAAGAGAACTGGATGTTTGAAAGTTTGGATATCACCGACAAATGCCAATCGTAGGAGAGGGAAATGAAAGAAAAAGCTATCCTTTTGGTTGAGGACAACCCGGATGACATCGAGTTGACAATACGGGCGCTCAAGAAAAACAATATCCTGAATAAAGTGATTGTGGCGAATGACGGGGTCGAAGCACTCGATTATCTGTTCGGCACGGGCACATACGCGGGCCGAGACACTAACGAAAGACCCCAGGTGGTTCTGCTTGATCTCAAGATGCCACGTGTGGACGGACTTGAGGTGCTGCACCGCATCCGTAGCGATGAAAGGACTAAGCTTCTGCCTGTTGTCATTCTTACAACATCGAGCGAAGACATGGACAGGGTTACCAGTTACAAAGAGGGCGCCAACAGTTACATCCGCAAGCCCGTGGACTTTAACCAGTTTGTGAAGGCCGTGCAGCAACTGGGGCTCTATTGGCTTGTTCTGAACGAGGCGCCGTGATGACAGTAATAATTTCAGATATGGAGTTGCACGTTGACTACAAACTTAAAGCCTGAGATCATAAACTAGGGAAAATGAGCAAGCCACTTCGCGTATTAATAGTCGAGGATTCCGAAAACGACGCCCTTCTGCTTATTCGCGAACTGCGACGTGGCGGGTATGAGCCCGTCTTGGAACGCGTCGAGACTCAGGAATCAATGAAGTCAGCACTCAGGGAAAGGCAGTGGGACGTCATCATATCGGATTACATACTGCCGAAATTCAGCGGACTTTCAGCACTCGCAGTTCTTAAAGAGAGCGGGCTCGACCTGCCCTTCATAATCGTATCAGGCAATATCGGTGAGGATATCGCCATAGAAACCATGAAAGCCGGGGCCCATGACTATATCATAAAGGGCAACCTGAAGCGCCTCGTTCCGGCGGTCGAACGCGAATTACGCGAGGCAGAAGTGCGTCATGAGCGCAGGTGGGCTGACGAAAAAATGAGGCAGGCGGATGCACTGTTGAGACTTTTCTCTCAGACAATCGGTCGTAAGGAATACCTAGACGGAGTCGTCAGACTGATCCAGGAATGGAGCCACTGCCATTCCCTCGGCATACGGATACTGGACGAAAACCCAAGGATTCCCTACGAGTCATTTATCGGGGTTAACCATAAGTTCTGGAAAGCTGAGAACTGGCTTTCAACTGAAAACAACGAGTGTATCTGCGTCAGAGTGATAAAAGGAAAGACCGACCCTCATGAATCATCCGTTTTGACGCCATATGGTTCATTTTACTCGAACAATACCTACACGTTCGTTGAAGGGCTGTCCGAACAGCGGAAGACCAGATACCGGGACAGCTGTATATACAACGGATTTCTCTCTGTCTCAGTTATCCCTGTCCGTTACCGGGACAAAGTGCTCGGCGCGATCCATATTGCGGACGAGAGACCTAGTATGGTCCCCCTGGGAATGGTCGAGTTCATCGAATCGATTTCGCCTATTATCGGTGAAGCCCTCTTCAGGTTCTCCATCGAGGACCAGCTCCGGCAAAACATTGAGGCCCTTCAGAAGAGTGAGAAGAGTCTCACTGAGGCCCAGAGGATCGCGACCATGGGAAACTGGGAATGGGACCTTTCGACAAATGAGCTGCACTGGTCCGATGAGGTCTATAGGATATTCGGCTTAGACCCTCATCAGTTCCGCAGGACATACGTGGCATTCCTGAATCATGTACATCCAGATGATAGGGGGTCAGTGAGAGAAGCGATTAATGCCGCCCTCTACGAACAAAAACCTTACAGCATAGAGCATCGTATAGTTCTTGAAGACGGAACATTGAAGGTCGTCCATGAAAGGGGGGAAGTAACATTTGCAGATGGGGAACCCATCCGCATGGTAGGGACTGTTCAGGACATCACAGAGCGTAAGATACAGGAAGAAAAGCTAAGGAATTCGAGAGAGCAACTACGTAACCTCTCTGCCCACCTCCACACAGTCAGGGAGCAGGAGAGGACGAGCATTGCCCGTGAGATACACGACGAACTGGGCCAATCATTGACCGCTCTGAAGATGGACATATCGTGGCTGAGCAATAAGTACAGGGATAATGAACTTCTCCTCGACAAGACTAGGACTATGATTAAGCTGATCGATTCCACAATCCGGACGGTGAAAAGAATCTCCTCTGAACTGAGACCCGTAGTACTGGACGACCTCGGTCTAGTAGCAGCTATTGAATGGCAGGCGGAAGAATTCCAGAAGAGGACCGGAATTGAGTGTGAACTGCATTTCCACCCTGAAGATGTCAGCCTTGACCGGGCAGTCTCGACCACAATCTTCCGCATTTTTCAAGAGGCGTTGACAAACGTAATCCGCCACGCAGAGGCGACAAAGGTGTGGGTTTCCCTCAAGAAAGAGGATGGCAAGATGGTGCTTAGTGTCCAGGACAACGGCAAAGGAATCACCGAAAAACAGAAAAACGACCCGCGCTCCTTCGGACTTATCGGGATACGCGAACGGGTCATTTCTCTCGGAGGCATGGCCGATATAAAGGGAGTCCGCAACAGAGGCACTGCCCTGACCATCGCGATCCCCCTTGAATATGGGGAGGGCACTGGTGATGCTAACGGTAAATAGCTGTAGGATAGAAACCGACAAAAGAATGAGATTCACGCTGATATCGAATTCTTTATTTTCAATTATTATAATATCAATGTCATGATAAACATTTTGATTGCGGACGATCACACTATAGTTAGAAAAGGGCTGAAGCAGATACTGGCGGAAACAGCCGATATGGCGGTTGCGGACGAAGCGAGCAACGGCGATGAGGTCATCGACAAAGTCAGGAAGAACAGTTTCGACATGCTCTTGCTCGATATCTCGATGCCGGGCAAGAGCGGCCTCGATATCCTGAAAGAACTGAAGGCTGAAAAGCCGAAGCTCCCAGTTCTTGTCCTGAGCATGTATCCCGAAGAGCAATATGCGATTCGGGTCCTGAGGGCAGGCGCAGCAGGTTATCTCACAAAAGAGAGCGCTCCTGACGAACTGGTTGTTGCCATACGTAAGGTGGCTCAGGGCAAGAAATATGTCAGTCCTTCTCTTGCCGAAAAACTGGCTTTCGACCTTGAAATGGACAGTACCAAACCCCCTCACGAAACGCTTTCCGACCGTGAGTATCAGGTTTTATGCATGATAGCTTCAGGAAAAACGGTTGGGGAGATCGCAGAAAAACTGTCCCTCAGCGCTAAGACGGTTAGCACTTACCGAGCCCGAATCCTCGAAAAGATGAACATGAAGAACAACGCTGAGCTTACACATTACGCAATCCAGAACAGGCTAGTAGACTGAATTGCCCGGTGCCGGCGCCCCGCCTAAAAAAGGATTATGAATTTGAGAATAGGCCTTTTCGCCAGTGCCATTAGAAAGCAATAACAAGTTTCTTGAGCAGGCACAATTGGGAATTTATATTATATTCTGGGGAGTTTCATCTAATAGAAAGCTATTATTTTAGACATTCGTGTAGGATAAATACCTACAAAACATAAATTTGATGTCTTACAAAAAAATCAGTTTTCCGCTGATTTTTCTTTCCGTCTCTTCCCTGTAAAGTTGAAATCGAAGGTCAATTTCTCCGAACTAAATTAATGAACAGATTAGGAACGTGCTCTACAACTTTTCTTTTTTCCAATGAAAGGGGTATCGACGATGGACTTCGATGAAACTGTAGGAGAGCGGATGGAAGGGCTCGCTTTTTTCGAAGACTATTTTGACAGCAATCATATGGATACTGTCAAGGATGAAACCCAAGGAGACCATACGGGACGCTGGGACGAAAACGGGATACTGGATGAAGAAGTACTGGAAGAACGTGAAAAGTTTTCCTTTGTAAGTGACGAGTATGATCCGGTAAAGATGTATCTTAAAGAAATGGGCAGTTTTCCACTTCTAAAGAAAAAGGATGAGGTCCAGCTTGCTAGGCGTGTCGAAGCCGGAATGGAGAAGATTGTGACAACGCTCTTTTCTCTTCCATTTGCTTTGGAGGAATTGATCAATTTCGGTAAGCTGATAAGGACTGGCAGGGCTTCCCTTGCGATGTTCAGGCAGGGTGAAAGCGACTCAGGGGAATCTCCTCAGCAGGAGACGAGTCGTTTCCTAGCTGGCGTGAACCGCGTACAGTGCCTCTACCGGCAAAGGATCACGTATTTGAAAAAGTTTCTTAAGGCGCACGGTGGAAACGGACACCACCCAAAGGCAAGGCAAAACTGTAAGGTAAAAGCAGACGTGGACCATAGCAGTCCGGAAAGTCAAAGAGCCTTTATTTTGATCGCAGGAATTGCGGGCTCCGATGCGCGTGCCTCAAGATATCTCACAGAGAACATGGAAAAGATCCTCTCTACCGTTAAGACCTTGAGACTGAAAGAAGAGATCCTGACGACCCTGACCGGGGAGCTTTCGAAGACAGTAGAGCAACTGGAGAATGTCAACAAGAGGATGACCTCTCTCGCCAGGAGGCTGAAAGATCTTGGCTATGATGTGAATAGTAAGGGCCGGAAATCCCTTGCAGGGAATATTATTTCGAAGACACACAGGAAAACAAGGGCTCCCGAGCATGGCCTTGAATCGCAGCTGAGGAAGTACAATGATTCAGCGTTAGCTAGAACGAAATACGAGCACTTCATCGGCGTCCCCATCGCCGAGATGAAGACCGCTCTGAAGACTCTTGCCGATGCGGAGGCCAAGATATCCGATGCAAAGGGTGCTATGATCGAGGCGAATCTCAGGCTTGTGATAAGTATTGCAAAGAGGTACATCGGGAAGGGGCTGAGCTTCCCCGATCTCATCCAGGAAGGCAACATAGGGTTGATGAGGGCAGTGGACAAGTTTGAGTATAGGAGGGGATACAAATTCAGCACTTATGCCACATGGTGGATAAGGCAGTCCATCACGCGGGCGCTCGCGGACCAGTCGAGGACCATACGTATACCAGTCCATCTCATAGATCTGAGAAGCCGGATTGTCAAAACCTCGAGGCAAATGCTCCAGGAACTGGGGCAAGAACCCTCTCCCGAGGAGATAGCACCACGGGTAAACATCCCGGCCGAAAAGGTCAGATCAATACTCAGGATCTCAAAGGAACCCCTTTCTCTCGAGACCCCTGCAGGCGATGACGACGAGATCCATCTCAGGGACTTTATTGAAGACAAAACGACACTGTCTCCCATCGATACCGTCATGAACGAAGACCTGAAATACCATATCGAAAGGATACTGCGCACACTTAGCCCCAAAGAGGAAAGAATCATCCGCTTGAGATATGGCATCGGAGGGGACTCACCCCATACCCTAGAGGAGCTGGGCGAAAAGTTTGACGTCACGAGAGAGAGGATCAGACAGATAGAGGTCAAGGCTATCAGGAAGTTGAAGTATCCGGCAACAGACCTCTGGCTCAACGGATTCATCACCGCATGACCCGGTCCGCGGGCATGGGAAAGAGGAACATGAAAGTCCTGGTACTGGACGATTCCCATCTCCCGCGCAAAAGGCTGAGTGACGCCTTGCACAAAAGCACCGATGTTGAAGTACTTGACGGAGGTAGAGACTTTCTCAACTCGATTCGCATGGTGAGGGAGCTGAAGCCCGACACTGTTATCTTGGACATGAGGGTCAAGAAAAGATTAGGCATAAACATTCTGCGAAACATCCGTAAGACGATGCCTGCTATCGTTGTAGTAATGCTGACTAACAAGCTACTTTCGGATAGGTTTGGGCAAGAGACAAATGACGAGGCGGACTTCCTTTTTGATAAGTTCACCGAAATGGACAAACTTCTCAATATCTTGACACATCCGCGAGGCCATGCACTTGCTCAGTAAGGTGTTTAACGGAGAAGAGATTTTTTAAAGTGCCTGCTCTTTTATGCTCCGCCCCCCCACCCAACCTCTCGTAAAGTTGCAGGGGGGCAGACCCATCTGCCCCGTCGCGTATCTGCTTTCAAGGCATGTCTCAGCATCCTAAGAAATTCGCACCTTGGTATCTCCTTTGCTCCGAGACTGATGAGATGACCAGTAGTGACCTGACAGTCGATGAATTCGAAATTCCAGTGGATCAGCTGTCTGACGAGGGAGACAAAAGCTACCTTAGACGCGTCCGTCCTTCTCGTGAACATTGACTCTCCGAAGAAAGACGCTCCAAGAGAGAGACCATAGAGACCTCCTGCAAGCTCTTTCCCGTACCAGCTTTCCACGGAGTGGGCATATCCGGAATGGTGAAGTTTGAGATATGCCTCGATCATCTCATCTGTAATCCATGTCTCCCTGTCTTTCCCCTTATGCGTCTCCGCACAGCCCCTTATTACTTCGTCAAAGGCATTGTCCATAGTCACCCTGAAGACTCCATTTTTTATCGTTTGTCTCAAGCTTCTTGACACCTTCACCTCTCCGGGCAAAAGGACGAGCCTCGGATCCGGAGACCACCACAATATTGGAGACCCTTCTAAGTACCATGGGAAGATGCCCTTGGAATAGGCAACCAGCAGGCGCTCCTCACTTAGGTCTCCCCCCACGGCAAGAAGGCCCTTCTCTTCCGCAAACTCAGGCGGAGGGAAAACTATCTCATTTCTCAACTGAAAGACGGGCATAAAAAAATTATACTGCGAGTTAAAAGATTTGTTAAATCACCGGGGGACGCAAGGAAGACAATAATTAGTGTGGTAGATAGCGAAGGGATTAAAGTTTTGTTATAGTTTATTTAAATATATGGCCAAGAACGGACGCATATGACTGACGGGAAAAAGGATCCAAGCTACACAATTAAAAGCATGTACTGGAAAGCGCTCATCCCTTCCGTCCTGCTTTTCATTCTTTTTTTCTATTTCTTGGGCCAGTTTATCAATCCTGAAGGTCCCATCCAGTATCCCATCAGTTACACCCAATTCGTTGAAGAGCTGGATGCCGGCAATATCAAGTCGGTCACCATAAAGAAACTCCAGGTGAGTGGAGAGTTCATTAAAGAAACTAATGTACAGGTCTCCGGCGAGAAGAAGCCGGTTAACGCCAGAAGATTCGTCACTTCTCTTCCCTCTTTCCAAGGCGAAGGTCTTATTTCGAAGCTGGAAGAAAAGAAGGTGACAATTAATGTGGAGCCTCCTCAGCAGGAGTCGATTGTCTGGCAGATACTGGTCGGTGTGCTGCCATGGGTTCTTATCATTGGTGTCTGGATCTTCATATCAAGACGAGCCCAGCAGGTGCAGGGTGGAGCCGGCGGACTGTTCTCCTTCGGCGCGAGCAAGGCGAAGCTATATGACGTAAAGAGGCCGCAGGTGACATTCAAAGACGTTGCAGGCATGGACAATGTGAAGCAGGAACTTAGAGAGACGATAGATTTTTTAAAAGACCCCACCAGGTTCAGGAGGCTCGGGGCAAAGGTCCCCAAAGGGGTGCTGCTGGTCGGACCGCCTGGAACCGGGAAAACACTTCTTGCCCGCGCTACGGCGGGAGAAGCAGGGGTTCCGTTTTACAGCATTAGCGCCTCTGAGTTCATAGAGATGTTTGTGGGAGTAGGAGCCTCCCGAGTGAGGGACCTGTTCAAGAAAGCAAAAGATTCCCAGCCAAGCATAGTCTTCATTGACGAAATCGACGCGGTCGGCCGCACCCGGGGGACAGGACTGGGAGGAGGACATGACGAAAGGGAGCAGACTCTCAATCAGCTCCTGAGCGAACTGGACGGATTTGAGCCCCACGAAGACGTAATAGTGATGGCAGCTACTAACAGACCGGATGTCCTGGACCCTGCGCTTCTGAGACCGGGGCGTTTTGACAGACACATAATAATAGATCGTCCCGGATGGCGGGAGCGTAAGGCGATACTTGAAATCCATGTGCGCGGTAAGACAGTTGCACCTCTTGTAAACCTTGAGACAATAGCGAGAGGGACCCCGGGCATGACGGGTGCGGACCTGGAGAACCTTGCCAACGAGGCGGCTCTCATAGCATCGAGAAAGAACAAGGAGAGAATAGATACGGATGATTTCGAGGAGGCGAAGGACGTGATTCTTATGGGATCGGTTCGGGAAGAGACCATAAGCGACAGGGAAAAACGCATCACAGCCTATCATGAGGCAGGACATGCCCTTGTGGCGTGGTCGCTCCAGAACACTGATCCAATACATAAGGTGAGCATCCTGCCGAGAGGAATGGCCCTGGGAGTCACACAGCTTCTCCCAGAGGAAGACAGACACTATTATCCGAAGACTTATCTCATGAGCAAATTGAGCGTGGCCCTCGGAGGGCGTATTGCTGAGAAAATCGTCTTCGAGGATATCAGCAGCGGCGCCCAGAGCGACCTCAAGGAAGCGACTTCTCTTGCAGAGAAGATGGTGGCACAGTGGGGCATGAGTGATGTAGTGGGGCCGCTCAACCTCGGCAGGGGAGAGGAACACCCGTTCCTCGGAAGAGAGCTTACCCAGCCCAAGCGTTACAGCGAGCAGATGGCGTGGCTCATGGACCAGGAGATAAGGAAATTGATCCTCGAGGCTGAATCAACTGCCGAAGAGGTCCTGACGAGGCAAAGGCACATCCTTGAAACGCTGGCAGAGACCCTTATAAAAGAGGAGACCCTCGACAGGCAGGAGATAGAAAACATAATAAAAGGTACCGAAAAAACCCCCAACTGAAGTTCCAAATTCCTGACAGGAAACAGCGATTCATTACGACAAAAAGGCTTATTGACGCTACAGGTATTTGAACATTAAGCTGTCCCCGTCCACATCTATCTGGACCTCTCCTCCTTTCGAAAGCTTTCCGAAAAGAATCTCCTCTGACAGGACATCCTTAATCTCTGTCTGAATGACCCTGCCCAGAGGACGCGCGCCGTAACGGCGATCAAAACCCTTTTCCGCAAGCCAGTCCATTGCGCCTTCGGAAAGAGTTACCATTGTCTTTTTCCCGCGAAGCTGGTCCTGCAGCTCGTTGACGAATTTCTGGACCACTTTTTTCATAATCTCCGGAGTCAGCGGTTTAAATGTGATAATGGCATCTAGGCGGTTCCTGAACTCGGGACTGAAGAGCTTGTTGATTGCGGCATTGCCGCTTGATTGAGCTTCCATACTCCTCTCCCCAAATCCAATCGCGTTCCTGTCCATCTCCTGCGAGGCGACATTGGAGGTCATAATAAGAACAACATTTCTGAAATCGGCCTTCTTGCCGTTGTTGTCAGTAAGCGTGGCGTAATCCATGACCTGGAGCAGTATGCTGAAGATGTCAGGATGTGCCTTTTCGATCTCATCCAGCAAAAGGACGCTGTAAGGGTACTTGCGTATTGCATCAGTGAGCAGACCTCCCTGATCGAACCCAACATATCCGGGAGGCGCCCCGATCAGACGCGCAACAGTATGTTTCTCCATATATTCACTCATATCGAACCGGATGAATCTTATGCCAAGCACAGAGGCCATCTGCTTCGAGATCTCGGTTTTGCCCACACCGGTGGGTCCGGCAAAAAGAAACGAACCTATCGGCCTCTCGGGTGATCCCAGGCCTGCCCGTGCCCTCTTGATGGAAGACACTAGGGAGGCGATAGCATCGTCCTGGCCGAACACTACCTTTTTCAGTTCAGCGTCAAGCACCCTTAGCTTGTCCATGTCAGACGTCGAGATGCTTTTGGACGGTATCTTTGCCATCCTGGCAACCACTTCCTCAACCTCCTTGGGGCCTATAACCTTTCTCGCTTTATAAGAAGAAGAGAGTTTGCGCAGCGCACCTGCTTCGTCCACAACGTCTATAGCCTTATCAGGAAGATATTTGTCGTTCATGTACTTTGCCGACAGCTCTGCTGCGGCCCTGAGCGCGCTGTCGGTATACTTCACCCCGTGGAAGCTTTCATAATATTCTTTTAGTCCTTTCAGTATGGCAACAGTCTCTTTTATATCCGGCTCCTGTATCTCTATCTTCTGAAACCGCCGCGAAAGGGCGCGGTCCTTTTCAAAATAATTCTTATACTCCTCGTACGTGGTCGCTCCTATACACCTCAATCTCCCGGAGATAAGCACCGGCTTCAGGATATTGGACGCGTCAAGTGAGCCACCGCTGGTCGCCCCCGCACCGACGATAGTATGTATCTCGTCAATGAAGAGTACCGCGTCCGAAACCCCCTCGATGCTCTTTATGGTAGACTTCAGACGCGCCTCGAAATCACCCCTGTATTTTGTCCCAGCAAGTAGTCCACCCATGTCCAGGGCGAAGATGCGGGTCTTCTTCAGCGCACCGGGAACCTGCCCCTGATGAATTCTCAACGCGAGACCTTCCACAAGCGCGGTCTTGCCGACGCCCGGCTCCCCCACAAAGACAATATTGTTCTTCCTCCTCCTGCTCAGAACCTGGATAGTCCTTTTCAGTTCCCCCTCACGGCCTACCAGGGGATCCAGTTCGCCTCTCTCGGCCTTTCCTGTCAAATCCACTACAAACAGGCTCAAAGGATCCCCAGCCTGTTTCTTCTGTTTCAGCTCACTGCGAAAAGTCTCATCTTCACGCTCGTTACTAGTTTCGTCTGTTTCATAAAATGCACCATGAGAGATATAGGTCAGCACATCCAGACGCGTGACACCTTCCGCCAGGAGGAAATGTGCAGCATGAGAATCCTCCTCGAGGAAAATGGCCGCCAGCACATCACCCCCATCAGCCTCCTCTTTGCCTGCTGACTGAACATGGTTCAGCGCCCTCTGCAACACACGCTGAAAACCAGCTGTTGGCTGCGGATAGGTGTCGCCCGTAAACGACACTTTTGGCACATTCCCGTCTAAGAAATCTTCTAGAGCAGCCTTGATTCGGGAGACGTTTCCTCCGCAGCCGCTTACGATCCTTATCCCTTGTTCGTCATGGAGTACTGCGGAAAGGAGATGCTCCACAGTCAGATATTCATGATGCCGGGTCTTCGCATCCCGTATCGTAGCTTCGAGTGTTAATTCCAATTCCTTGTTAATCATTCCTTCTCCATCACGCACTTAAGGGGGAAACCGTTTTCCCGTGCGAGTTCGTGCACTTTGACCGCCTTGGTTTCGGCTATGTCTCGCGTGTATATACCGCAGAGCCCCTGGCCCCTCTTATGCACATGGAGCATTACCCGCACTGCCTCTGCAGGAGGCTTGTGAAATACCACTTCCAGAATCCTGACTACAAAGTCCATGGTCGTATAATCATCATTCAGGAGAAATACCTTGTACATGGCTGGGACCTTTATTTCCTGCCTCGTTTCTACCCCAATGCCATCTTCCAGCTTAACGTCGCCTTTGCTCATTGCACGTTTCCCTTGTAACACTTTCTTTCTTATTATTTTTATTTTACCAGATTCACGTCGGCTCTCTCTGCATCGGCTGCAGTATATGCAAGACCAAGTGACCTGTTGTCGCCAGGCCAGCCATCCAAATGATCAGTGCAGGCGAATCGAGGTCGAAAGAGAACCGGCTGCCTCTTCCATAATATGGTAAACTTTTATTATGGCTCCAGTCGCCGTGTGGATCACGGGTTTGCCCGGTAGCGGGAAGAGCACCCTTACTGAAGAGTTGGGAAGACGCCATCCTGACTTCACCGTCCTATCGATGGATGCGTTCAGGCGAGTCCTTACCCCGGAGCCCACTTATTCCGACGAAGAAAGGGACATGGTATACCGCTGCATCGTGTATACCGCTTCGTGCCTCGTTGAGAACGGGCATAGCGTTATCATAGACGCCACGGGAAACCTCAGAAAATGGAGAGACCTGGCGAGACAGCTGATTCCAAAGTATGGGGAGGTATACCTGAAGTGTCCCGTGGAGCTGTGTATGCGGAGGGAAAGAGAACGTATCCAAACGCGTGGGGCTCCCAGGAATGTCTACAGGAAGGGCGAGGCCGGCTGGCCGGTGCCTGGCATCTCTGCTCCCTATGAAGAGCCCTTGAACCCCGAACTCTTTATAGAGGCGGACAGAACCTTCATCCCCGAGGCAGTTCAGAAGGTAGAGGATCTTATCACCCGGCTCAAATCGGATTCATAGCCTCACTGTCCCGAGACCGAGAAGATCGACAGTCACAAGAAAAGAATAACCAGTCTGGTTCTTGCCCACCGTCATGTTGAGACCCCAGCACTGCTTTTGGTACTTCACCCTGGCGAGCATATCTTGAAGTCCGCCGCCCTTTGCATCATACCAAACATTTGTTTCAACAGAAAACTCTTTGGAAAGCACGTAATTTACACCTGCAGAATAGAAAAGGACGTTTTCAGTTTTATCGTATCTCTCTCCCAACGTAAGGTTCATCTTGTATGGCAAAGCGATGCCGATGTCGGAGTTCACCTTCTGCACACTCCCCGTGTTGAAGTCGAAAGCCGTCTCTGCCCGAACGGATACCGGTCTTTGTAAAGCGACCTGCAGCGTAAGCGGGAGAAGGTGATTATCGCCCTGATATGAATCATAAGGCTGAGTAATCCTCGCTGTCAGGAACTCGCCTCCGCTGTCTAAAAACCTGTTTAGGACTGAGAGCTGCGCCGTCGCTGTCTTCGTGTAAAGCTCCGTTGAATCGAAAAGAGGGAGGTTCGCTTCGGCAGGCGGACTGAAGGTATACCCAAGAGACGGCTCCACGATATGAGTGAAGGAGTCGTATTTTTTTACAAGTCTGGTCTGCGCCGTGATAGTGTAATCAAAACTTTCTCTGTGAGGCGAATTCCCGAAGTCTCCTCCGCCTGAGAGAGCATACGCGGTCTCCCTCAATCCAAGCGACTGACTGATCACCACGTCGCTACCAAAGTTATAGGAAAATCTCGGATAGATATCCATCCTCTGACCCGAGGGATTGCTTTCCCTCCAGAAATTCGAGAAGACTGAGCTCAAGGAGAAGACTACGGGGCCGATATTTCTCGGATCAACGAAATAGCCGACCTCTGGAAGTCTCTGTGCAATGGTAGAAGGGTCCACCCCAGCCTTCAGATCCACAAGGTATTGCGACGTCATGAACAGCCTCGAGTTACCTAACCGTAATGCCACCTCACCGGTAGATTCCAGGAACCTGCCCGATGCAACGTTCAAATACGATGAAGTGTCGAGCATCCTCGTCCCCCCACCCATGAAAAAAGGGTTATATTCGGAATAGAACTCCTGTAAGTTAATGTAATTTACATTTAGAAAGCCGCTGAGCATCGCATCGCGTGGCGTATCATAGACTCCACGGAGGTCCAAGAAATCCTTTGCCAGCACATCATCCTTGATGTGATATGCCCAGAAGCTGCCCTTCGAGCCATTGGGATCGACAAACCGGTATTCCACTCCTTCGCCCACTCCCCTGCTGGTATAGAAGTCAAAGACCAGCGTGAGGTCCTTGTTGTCTGCAATGGCCCAGTAGAAAGGTTGCTCAAGATGAGCTCCTTTCGATTGTGTATAGCCCATCATCGGGGTAAGAAACCCTGTTTTCCTTTCCTTGCTCAGGCCTGACGAGAGATAGGGTGAGTACAAGACCGGCAGCCCTTCTATCCTGAAAACGACATCCTTTGCCGTGAGACTTTCGCCAACCAGTACGTGGGCATCCGACCCGCTGAAACACCATTCCGGCACAGGCGCATCGCACGTAGTGGCAGAAGCTTTTTTTAGAATGTATTCCTTGTCACCTATCTTTTGTATTTCATCACCTGTGATATGAAAATTGTCTGTCCTCGAAAAGATCTCAGCCTCATAAAGCACTCCGGTTTTCCGGTCAAGATTAAGCTCGGCCCTCTTCGCCCTTATCCTTGTTTCAGGCTCATTGTAGTCAACATTGCCTTCTGCGGTGAGATCAGAAGTTTTGTCATTGTATGTCATCTCATCCGCTTCCACGGTGGTAAGCTCTTTCTTAACCTTCACCTTGCCTTTTGCGATGTACGTAGAGGTCTCGGAGTTATAGTCGAGGCTCTCTGACTCGATGGTCATGGGCTCCTCTCCAAATGAAGGAACTGCAAAAAAACAAAGCCAAAGGATAAAGGATAAAGAACAAAGTGTATCGGCTAGGACTTTGAACTTTGAGCCTTGAACCTTGAACTTTCTTATCATCTCAGTCCCGCCAGTGCCGGGGAATTACATTCCTGACCGAGAATTTTCTTTGCCTCTCCGATGGTATAAAAAGAGCCGGATATCACTACCAGCGTCTTTCCCGAAGTCGCTGAAGCCGTGAGCGCTGCCATGTCCATTGCGTCTTTCACAGATTTCCCGATTCTTGACCTGAACCCGAGACTTAAGGCATTTCCCGCGAGTTTCTCAGGAGGCGCCGCCCTTTCATAAGCAGGTGCCGCAAATATCACCTCTCAAGCGAGAGCCATTAAAGGCTGTATTATCCCCTCTACGTCTTTGTCGGCCATGACGCCGAGGATAACCACAATTTTCTCATAAGAAGGAATGAAGTCCCGCTTGAGGGAATCGGCAAGTGCCTTTGATGCGGAAGGGTTGTGTGCACCGTCTATCAAGAAATCGAACGTGCGGCCTTCGTTCTTTATCAGTTCCAGCCTTCCGTTCCATTGTGTACGTGCGAGCCCTTCCCTTATGTCATGAGATGGGATCGACTCCTCTTCTCCGATCAGCTCGATTGTTTTGATGGCTATTGATGCGTTCTCGACCTGGTGCGCCCCCGAG
>Ga0187771_10000838_pt1 | contig 19612 bp, 17 predicted proteins | sample 0116_SJ02_MP15_1_FD_133139 | JGI IMG/M metagenome (GOLD analysis project Ga0187771, IMG submission 133139) | Tropical peat soil microbial communities from peatlands in Department of Meta, Colombia - 0116_SJ02_MP15_10_MG | ecosystem: Environmental > Terrestrial > Soil > Wetlands > Peat | place...
CAGCGGCTGGCAGTACTGCTGCCAGCGGCTCGCTGGGAGAAGATCAGGCGCAGCTTTCCGGGGCGCATGTGCAAGTCGCGGCCCTGGCGGCGCAGGCCTCGCATCTGCCTGAAGTGCGCCAGGAGCGGGTGCAGGCCTTGCGACAGGCGATTCAAAGCGGACACTACCAAGTCAGCCCGAAAAAAGTGGCCTCGGCGCTAATGGCGCAAATGGTCGTCAGGCCGGCCGGCTAGCGCGCGGGCGCTGGCATTCCGCAGTCACGGAGCAGCCAGATTTATGGGCAGCAGCGACTTGTCGTCGGATCTTTCCTCGGGAGTGCTCACGCCCACTCCATCGGTGCGCCCCGCCGACGGTCATCCGCCTCAGCAGGATGCCGAAGGCAAGGCTCGCCGCCGTCCCCAGCCAGCACCAGAGAATCCCGATGACGGCCAATTGCCGGACGCGAGCGATTCAGCCCCGCACCAGCTCGACCATCTAGCCTGAACCTATGACACCGCATTTCACACCCGACGCTGCTTTGCGACCCAACGGGCGAGTCTCCCCCGATCACGCGGTTCAGGCCGCGCAGGCCAGTCTGGTCCTTCTGCATGAACTTGAAGCCAGCCTGGAAGCCACGCAAAAAGCCGTACTGGCTCGCGATTTGGCTGGACTTGAGCAGGGAACACTCGAGCAAATCCGGCTCGAGCAGGCGTTTCGAGAGCAGTGGACGCAGTGTCGCACGCGCCTGCCAAGCAACGCCGGCACTAGCCGCAGCCCGGTTCTGCTTGAGCCTCAACTGGCCGCCGAACTACGCGCCGCTGGGACGCGTGTGCTGCATCTAGGGCGAGTGCAGGCAGCGCTTCTGGTCCGGGCACAGCGGTCGCTGAGAATGATTGCCAGTCTCGCGGGGCGAGCCGACTTGGGCTACGGCCCAAGCCCAGCCAGGATACTGTCATGCCCGCCAGCGCTTCCTGCCACTCCAGGAGATGAATCCCTATGTCGAGTCTGAATGCCAGCCTGGCCACAGCGTTGAGCGGACTGATGGCCGACCAGGGAGCGCTCGAGACGACTTCAAACAACGTAGCCAACGCCAACACTCCCGGCTATTCGCGGGAGGTGCCGGTGCTGGTCACCAGCGATCCCTTAGTCATGGGTTCGCTGACCTTCGGCACCGGAGTCAGCTTGCAATCCATCGAGAGTGTGCGCGATCCCATTCTCGAATCACAGATTCAGCAGGAAACCCAAACCCAGGGCCAAGCCGACGCCCTGGTCTCAGCCTTGCAGCAAGCCCAGGTGAGCTTCACCAACAATACCAACGACATCGGCACAGCAATTTCCAATTTCTTTGACAGCATCAACCAGCTCTCGGCCAATCCTTCCGACTTATCGGTCCGGCAGGGAGTTCTTACCGCGGCCAATAACCTGGCCACCAGCTTCAACCAGGTCTCGGACAACCTGACCCAGCAGCGTACCAATCTGGGTCTGAGCGTGGTCCAGACCGTCGGTCAGATCAACCAACTCACCCAACAGATCGCGCAGCTGAATGGGCAAATCAGCAGCCTGGAAAATGTGGGGCAGAGCGCCGGGACTTTCATCGATCAGCGCACACAGCTGATCGACCAGCTCTCTTCCCTGGTGGATGTTTCGGTCATTCAGAGCGACAACTCGCTCACTCTGACCACCGCCAGCGGCACGGCGCTGGTGGCTGGCCAGCAGAGCTTCCAGCTTCAAACCCAGCTCAACTCTTCCGGCCAGCAGGATGTCTATGCTCAGGGGAACGACATCACCAACACGATTGCCTCGGGCCAGCTCGGAGGATTGCTTCAGGCGCGCGACCAACAGATTCCCGCCATTCAAAACCAGCTCGATACGCTGGCCGCTGGCATTGCCAATGCCGTGAACAAGGTGCAAACGGGCGGGTACGACTTGAACGGCAAGCTTGGCACGAACCTGTTCAATCCGCCCCCGGCTTCTGGGACCGGTGCCGCCGCCGGTCTTTCCGTCGCCATCACCGATCCTTCCCTGATTGCCGCCAGCTCCGACGGAACCGCCGGCAGCAATGGCAATGCCGAAGCAATGTATGCCTTGCGCAGTCAGGCCGTCATTGCCGGGCAAAGCCCCACCGACTACTATTCCGGCATTGTCGCCAACGTGGGCAACATGACGTCCAACGCGGTGGCCGATCAGAACGCCTCGAACCTCGTATTGCAGCAGTTGAACGACCAGCGCGCGTCGGTTTCCGGCGTATCGCTCGATGAAGAAGCTGCCAACATGATGCGGTACCAGCAGGCGTATGCCGCCTCGGCGCAAATCATTTCCACCATCAACAGCATGATGGAAACCGTCGTCAACATGAAAACTTCATAAACTCTTATGCGAGTCAATCCCAATCCGCTCCCTGATCTGCTAGCCACGCTTGCCGAAGACCAGCAGCGAATCAACACCGACCTCGAAGAAATCGCTTCCGGACGCAGTGTTAATGCGCCCTCGGATAATCCTGCCTCAGCCGCTATGCTGGTCCAGAATGCTGACCAAACCTCCCAGGTCGATCAGTACTTGCGCAGCATTGGCAGCGTTCAAAGCGAGCTCCAGAATGCCGATTCCACGCTGAGTTCGGTCACGGCCGTGTTGCAGCGCGCAATTAGCCTGGGTACCGAAGGAGCTAATGGCACGCTCAACATCGCCGATCGCCAGGCCATCGCCGTCGAAGTGCAGGGGATTCAGACCCAGATGGTCAGTCTGGCCAACCTCTCCTACCAGGGCAGCTTCGTCTTTGCCGGAACCGCTACTCAAACCGCACCTTACGTCCTCGATTCCACGAGCCCTTCCGGGGTTCGCTACGTAGGCAATTCCGAAGTCAACAACCTCACCCTAGGCGACCACTTCTCGGTGCAGACGAATCTGCCCGGTTCCCAGCTTTTTTCCAGCCCAGGACACGACGTCTTCCAGGGTCTTCAGGATCTGATTACCAACCTGCAAAGCGGCAACGCCGCTGGCATTGGCACAGCTGTGTCAGAGGTCAGCAACGCCTACAACTACATCAACGCGCAGCGCGTCTTTTACGGCAACGCTGTCAACCAGCTCAACTCCCAGCAGACTTATCTCCAGAGCGATAGTACGCAACTGGCCCAGCAGCAGAACACTTTCGGAGGCGCTGACCTGGCCTCAGTGATCGGCAACCTGCAAAACGAGCAGACCTCGCGCCAGGCTGCGCTTGAAGCGGTCGCCAACAACCTGCAAACCGATCTTTTCAATTATCTGAAGTAACCACGCGCCGGCCGGAAGCAGTCTGGAGCAAAACCAGAATTGCTTTACCCCGCTTTCTGCCACCGCGCGGCTTCAGCTCTGAGCCTGCCTTGAGCGAATCCGAAGAAACGAACGAAGGCCGAAGAGCGCCGCTTGGGGTCGAACCAAGGAAGCCGCGTCAGGCGCTGGGAACACCTAGCTGCGGAAACGCCTAAGGAGACTCTGATTGAGTTCGGGAAAAACAAAAGCAGGTTCCTCGGCTTCGCGGAATTGCCCGCAGGACGGGCAATTCCACTTCGCTCGGAATGACAGAATTGACCTTAATCAGAGTCTCCCTAACTGGTAGTTCCGCTTGAGACAGGACTCAAAGCGTCTGGCGGGACCGGCGAGCCCACTCCGTCGCCGATTCCACCCGCGCGCGTTGCTGTTCCAGGCGGGCACGCTCTCGCAGCAGGGTATTGTGAATCAACGGCAGCAAATCGCGCAGGCGCTCGACTTTTCGCCGGTAATCGCTGAGTTCCCGTTCGAGCACCGGGTCTTTTTCCGCTGGCAATTGCCGCAGCCATTCGCCGGCCTGCATCAGCTCCGACAAAAGTCCCGATATCTGCTGTGGAGTCGCGGCGCGCGCCGCACCCACCATCCGCGTCTCGTCTGCCAACAGACTCTCCAGCCAAAAACCCAGCCGTGAGTTGGTCTCGCGCAGGTTCTCAGCCAGCCGATCGGATGCAAGGAAAGGCATCAGGCGTTCCATCCTTTAGCGGAGTGGGGTCCGCTTTCGGCAGGGAGTTGAGCTGGGTCCGCTTTCGCGCCGGCTTGCGGAGCTTTGCTGCGCTCCACCTCACACCACGCCTCGTGCACCAGCATCAAGTGCGAAATCTGCTGTTCGAGGAGTGCGGCCGACTGCTGGCATTGTGCCTGGACCAAGCCCGCACGCAGCTGGTCATAGAAGCGTTCCAGGTTCACAGCTATGTCGCGCCCTTGCTCCTTGTCGAGCGTGGTCTGCAAATGGCCGATCACCAGGATGGCGTGGTTGATTTCGCGGGTCCGTCCCTCGACGTCGCCGGAAAGATGCGCCGCCAAAGCCTTTCGCAGGTCCTCGATCGCTTGCTCATACAACAGCACCACCAGCCCGACGGGGCTTGCGCCCCGTACTGCCGCTTCGCGGTAGGACAGTCGCGGATCCATGGGTTAGAGACCTGAGGTGAGCGTCGGGGACGAGGAGCCATTACCGCTGCCGCTGCTACCGGTATCGAGCGTGGCCAGAGTCTCCGTGGTCTGCTGCAGGAGCAGCGGATAGGCCTGCAGCGAAGCATCGACCGCGCTGAACTCCGACGTGAGTTGCTTCTGTTCTGCCTGGAGCTGGTCTTCAAAATTATTGATGCTGTCCGACAAGTTCTGTTGCTCGGTGTTGTTTTGCGCCAGGTCCACGTTCAGCAGCCCTTGCGTGGGATCAGTCAGGTTTGTGAGATCCGTGTGAAAATTGTTGGCGAATCCAGTGTTGGAGGAGTTTTGGAAGAAGGTCTGGAACGCGGTTGGGTTGGCGGCCAGCACCTGGCTCAGAGTCTGTCCGCTGGGCGTGGTCCCGACGGTCAGCGTGCCATCGTCATTCATGTTGATGCCCAGAGAGGCCAGATTGACCAGTCCGCTATTGCCGGTGAGCGAGTAGGTCACGTCGTTCATCAAGCTGCTCTGCAGAGTGCGGAGTGCGCTGTCGGAACCGAGCGGTCCCTCGGAATTGGTGGACGCATCTACGGTGAACTGCTGGTTGATGTCGGCCATCACTTGGTTATAGGCCGAGACGAAATTGTTGATCGCGTCGGTCACCGTTTGCGTGTCCGGGCCGACCGTAAGCTCCACGGTGCTGTTAGGAGCGGCGCCGGCCAGATTCAAGGTCACGCCGGCAATCGCTCCCGTGATGGTGTTACTGGTACTGGAGTATGGAATTTCGTCAATGGTCAACGATGCATTCGTTCCGCCCGTGGGCGGGTTGAAGGCCAGATTGGTCGTGTTATTCGTGATCGCCAGAGCGCCAGGGCTGCCCGTGGCCTGGCTGGCCAAAGCTAGTCTCGCGCCCGTTGCATCCGTGACAACGCTGGCCCTGACTCCCCAGTTCTGGCTGTTGATGTAGCTGGCCAGGGTGTTGAGCGTGTCATTGCTGCCGGCCGTGATCATGATCTGGTGCGTCGTTCCACCACTGCCTCCGACCTGCAAGTCAATTTCGCCGCTGGTGGTGTTGCTGGGCAGAAATGATGCGCTGGCACCACCGCTGAAGTCGTTGGTGTAAACCAAGCCTGCGGTGGCGAGGTTGCTGACCACAATCTGATGCGTTCCCGCAACCGCCGAGGTTTGCGCGGTAGCAGTCAGCACGCTCGTATCTGAAGATGTCGCCGCCTGCGCCGCCAGCGCTCCCAGGGGGTCAGACAGGGCTTCGACAGCCGTTGCCAGGTTGCTTAGATCGCTGTTAATGCCGGTCAGATCGCTAGCCTGCGTCTGGAGCGTCGTCTGCTCATTCTGCCATTGCGTCAACTGCCCATCGCTTTCGCTTAGTATCTGCTGCACCAGAGAGCTGACGTCGATTCCTTGGCCGTTCAAGATCGCGGATGGATTCAAGCTAATGCCCATGCGTTTTGCCTCCCTCGCTACTGGATTCGGTCCCGCTCGCGCGGACTTTCTCTTCTCGCTGGAAGTCCTGATCAATGGCACGCACCATTCCGAGCACCTGTGAACTGGGCACTTGCAGAATGAGATTGCCTGTGTGGTCCATGTACTTGATCACGATTTCGTCGTTAGCCTCGCTATCGCGTTGCACTTCGACTTCATCTTGCGGCATTTCTGCCGCGGGAGAGATGGCTTGCGGCTGGGGAGTTGACTGTTCTGGAAGGCTTCCCGTTCCGGGCTGGGCAGATATTGCCTGCGAAATAGACAATGCAGCCTGGACCCGACGCAGGTTGGCGTCGGCAAGCATCACTTCCGCTGCTGGCCCGATTCCTTGTACCGGATTGATGCTCATGGCGAGCTGCCTCCGGGAAGAAGGTGCGAGGAGACGGTAGCCCGCCTCCTCGCTGTCCTGAGTTACTGCAACAGCTTCAGAACAAGCTGCTGCTGCTGGTTGGCCTGGGCCAGAGAGGAAATACCTGTCTGTTCCAGGATCGAGTACTTGGTCAGGTTGGCAACCGCGGTCGGAATATCGGCCGCCTGGATGCCGTTCATGGCCGAGGTCAGGTTCTGCGTCTGGTTGCTGATGACGTTCGAGGCGCTCTGCAGCCGGTTGATGGCTGCGCCGATCGTGCCGCGCAGGGCCGCAACGTTGGCGATCGCGGTGTTGATGGTCGACAACGCACCTTGCGCGTCAGCAGCCGTCAACAGGTCGCCATTGGCTCCGCCGCCGGTAAACGTGGTGCCGGTGCTGAACGCAATCTTGCCCGTACCGGTTGTGGTGGAGGCAACCGAGTTGCCTGCGACTCCACTGACAGTCGCCGTAAGGGTTGCGCTGCCGTCCGCGTTCAGCACAGCAGTGGCGCTCCCGTTGGCGCCCGTGCCGGTGCCGTACGCCACGCCCGCTCCCGCTCCGCCGTTGATGGCGGCTACGAGATTGGCCATGGTGGCGGCTGCGGTCGCGCCGATGGCAACCGTGTTGGCGGCTCCAGCGGCCGCCGCAAACGTGTAGGTCTGGCCACCGACCGTCACTGTATCTCCTGCAGTGGCGTTGCCTACCGCGCCCAGAGTGGCGGTCGCAGTCGCCGCCAGCCCCAAGCCTGCGGTGGACAACGCACCGGTGGTCACATTGATGCTGCTGGCGCCCGTGCTGGTGGAGTCACTCAAGAAGATACTCAGCGCGTTCGTAGTGAACACCTGGGAACCGTTGTAGTTCGTGGTCGAACCAATGCGGTTGATTTCGTTCTTGATCTGGGTGAACTCCGCGTCCAGCGCGACCCGCTGCGTATTGGACACCGTGCCGGTTGCCGATTCAGTGGCCAGCGTGACGGCGCGGTTGAGCAGAGTGGTGACCTGGGCAAGCGATCCATCGGCCACCTGCAAAGAACCCACACCGTCGTTCGCGTTGCGGGCGGATTGAGTCAGGGCGGTGACGTTGGCCTGCAAGCCGTTGGCAATGGCCAGGCCGGCGGCGTCGTCCGCGCCAGTGTTGATGCGCGAGCCTGAAGACAACTGATACAGCACGCTCTGCAGGCTATTGTTGGTAATGGTCAGCTGGTTTTCCGCGGCCAGCGACGCAATGTTGTTCAGGATTCCAATGGGCATTGTGAGTCGCTCCTTATGGTTGAGGTTTTTCGGTTTTCCTGAGTTTTTCCTCAGAAATGTTCTGCGAAGCTGTCGTTACTCACTGCTGCTCGCGGAACCCCGAATTTCTTTCCTGTCCATCGGCGATTTCCCTTTCCGCTTTAGCAACTCTCCCCCACCGAGACCCTATCGGTCGTAACCCTCAGGTAACAGCGCGCCGTAACGCCCTCTATAAATCATTCCTTCGCCTCGCCGATGTTCCCTACGGGGGCCGTGCGCTCGCCGCACACGTCACCGCCCGCAAGTCAATATCAACCAACAAGAGGGGAGCATGATTCAGCTCACGCGTCTGAACAGCAAGCCCCTGATGGTGAATTCGGATCTGATCAAGTTCGTCGAGCAATCGCCGGACACGCTCGTCACTTTGATCACGGGAGAAAAAATCGTGGTGCTGGAGCGCGCTGAGGAAGTGCTGGCGCGGGTCATCGAGTTCCGGCGCTCTGTGCTGCGCGGCCTTTCCCTCGCCTGGGATCCATCCTCCGCGCACGCGTTGCTCACCAAGGCTCCCGATCCCGGCAGCGGGGAGCCAGAGAGGTAAGCGTGGACAAGTCCAGTCTCGGCGGGATCATCCTCGCTCTGGGTGGAGTCCTTGCGGGCTTGCTGCTCGAGGGCGGGAACATGCGCCAGATCCTGCAGCCCACCGCGGCCATGATCGTCTTCGGCGGCACGATCGGGGCGGTGATGCTGCAGTTTCCTCTGCCCGTCGTTATGCACGCCATGCGCAGACTCGGCTCGGTGTTTACCACTCCCTCGCGAAACCCTCAAGAGACAATTTCCCGTCTGGTGCAATATGCGCAGAAGGCGCGGCGGGAAGGCATCGTCTCCCTGGATGCCGATCTCGCTCAGATTCAGGATCCCTTCCTCAAGAAATCCCTGATGCTGGCGGTCGACGGCACCGAACCGCAGGAATTGCGCAGCATCATGGAACTGGAACTCGACAACCACGCTGAGTACGAAGAACAGGTGCCTCAGGTCTTCGAATCGGCCGGCGGATTTGCTCCCACGATCGGCATCATCGGCGCCGTCCTGGGGCTGATTCAGGTCATGCAGCACCTCGACAAGATCGACGAAGTCGGCAAAGGCATTGCCGTGGCTTTCGTCGCCACCATTTACGGAGTGGGCTCGGCCAACCTGCTCTATCTGCCGGTCGCCGGCAAAATGAAACACCGCATTCGCGAGGAGCAAATTGTGCGCGAAATGACTCTCGAGGGCGTGGCTTCCATTCTGGAAGGAATGAACCCTCGCATTCTTGAAACCAAGCTGCTCGGCTTCCTGGTCGAGGCAGGCAAGTCGGGCGAGAAAACGCCTGAGGAGCAGGCTCCGTGAGCCGCCGCAAACGCGCCCGCGCTCATGCCAACCACGAACGCTGGCTGGTTTCCTACGCCGACTTCATCACCTTACTCTTTGCATTTTTCGTGGTCTTGTATTCCTCTTCGCAAGTGGACCAGCGCAAAGTTGGCAAGCTGGCGCTTGCCATTCAGGTGGCGTTTCAGGAACTCGGCGTTTTCCCCGCCTCCACCACCCAGATTCCGCTCGACACCAGCGAGCCAATGCCCTTCAGCCCGGTTCAAACGATCGAGAATGCCGTCCGCCACACCGATCTGGGCCGCATTTCTTCCTCTCCTAAAGGCCAGCCGGACGCAGCTTCCGAAGAGGCAAACATTTCCGCGCTCCAGGGCGAGTTGCAGCAGGCTTTGCAGCACGAGCTCACGGTGCACTCGGTCGCTTTGCATCGGGAGAGCGAGGGCCTGGTGATCAGCCTACGCGAGTTTGGCTTCTTCGACAGCGGCTCGGCGGCCATCAAGCCTTCCGCCATGCCGGCGCTCGATCGCATCGCTTCGATCCTCTCGGTCCGCACTTGCCGCCTGCGCATTGAAGGCCATACCGATAACGTGCCCATCCACAACCCACACATGGCCTCCAACTGGGAACTCTCGACCGCCCGCTCCACGGAGCTGGTGCGTCTTCTGATTCAGCGCTACCGCTTCTCGCCTGAGCGTCTGTCGGCTGCCGGATATGCCGAATATCACCCCATCGCCAGCAACGACACCCCGGAGGGCCGTGCCCAGAATCGTCGCGTCGATCTAGTCATTCTCAGCGAACACGTCATCAGAACCGTCGCCCCAGACGACACCTCTTCCAAGCCCTCGCCCGCCATTCCCTAACCGCGGTCTTCTTCCTATGAAGATCCCCGGCGGCGAAGTCTCAATCCGGGGTGCAGGCCTGGATCGGCAAGAAACTTCGGTGCATCCCGGATAAAGTTCGCCAGCTCCACGCCGATGAATACCGAGTGACGAGTGCTCTAGGTCTGTGGGAGCAGTATCCAGCCGGCAGATCCGAGTTATCACCGCATCTTCGGACAGCGACCGGGCGAAGGCGAAACATCCTATGTTGAACATCAAGAACCTGCAACTCAAAACGAAGTTGTTCATTCTGACTGGAACTGCCGTCGCCGGGTTGCTGATCTTTGGGATGACATCTTATTTCACGCTGGAAAGGGTGAGGGTAGGAGGGCCGGTCTCTAACGAGATGCACCTCTACTTCGATTTGGATGCTGATCTGTGCCCGCCGAACTTGAGTCCCCAGCCGATGCGTTCTGCAGTTCGAAAAATAGCGCTGGAAACTGATGCAGCAAAGTTGCAACAGGATATCGCCGAGTTTCAGGAAACGAAAAAGAACTTCGAAGCTGCCCGCGACCGTTGGCGAAGAGAACTCCCCGAGGGCGAAATCAAGGAAGTGGCTGCGGTAAAGAACGTGGAAGCGGCGGAAGAGTACATGCGTGGAGTCGATCAGGAGTTGATTCCGGCCGCGCTTCAGGGTGACAAGCAGAAGGTCATGGAGGAAGTCGCCAAACTCCAAGTACCAGGCGAGGCCAGCTCAGCCGCTGCCCGTGAGGCCGAGAAGATGGCTCAAGCCAAGATTGCCGAGCTCGGCAAAGCAGCGGACGAATCGGTCGGGATCAGTTTTCTAACTCTGGCCGCAATCGGCATTGTCGTAGGCATCGTGGTTTGTTTCTTCGGATTCGCCGTCGCTCGCAGCATTCTCGCCCCCCTCTCCTGTACGGTAGAACACCTGCAGGCTGTCGCCGACGGGGACTTGCGTCATCAGATTGAGGCAGATTCCAGCGATGAGATTGGCATGATGGGCCAAGCTCTGAATAAGGCGATCCATGGAATGGCAAACACGATTCAATCCATCGCGCGCACCGCGATAAATGTCGCCAATGCCAGCGAAGAGATCTCCGCCTCGGCCACGCAAACTGCGCAAGGCAGCGATAACCAAAAAATGAGGACGGCGCAGGTGGCTGCCGCCATGACGGAAATGTCCGCCACGGTGCATGAGGTCTCAGAAAACTCCAACCGGGCTGCCGAAGCCTCCCGGCAGGCCGCCGAGACCGCCCGCGAAGGCGGAACCATCGTGGAAGAGTCGCTCGCCAAAATGCGCGCCATTGCCAGTTCCGTCAGCGCCACCGCAAAGAAGGTGGAGGAACTGGGAAAGAGCTCCGACCAGATCGGACGCATCATCGGCGTCATCGATGACATCGCCGACCAGACCAATCTTCTGGCGCTCAACGCGGCCATCGAAGCCGCCCGCGCCGGCGAGCAGGGACGCGGTTTCGCCGTGGTTGCCGACGAAGTGCGCAAGCTCGCCGAGCGCACCACCTCTGCCACTAAGGAAGTTGCCCAGATGGTGCAGAGCATCCAGGGGGAAACCAAGACCGCCGTCGCCGCCATGCACGAAGGTTCCAATCAAGTGCAGGACGGTGTCAGCACCACGGCGCGCGCCGGCGAGTCCCTCAAGCAGATCATTCACATGTCCGAACAAGTAGGGGACATGATCACTCACATCGCCACCGCGGCTACCGAGCAGTCTTCCGCCACCGAGGAGATCAATCAGAATGTCACCCAGATCGCGCGCTTGATTGGCGAGTCGGCGGTCGGGGCACAGCGGTCCGCCAAGGCCTGTCAGGAACTTTCGCAGCTTGCGCTGGACCTGCAAAAGATGGTCAGCACCTTCCGGCTCGAAGCCAGCATGACGTCCGGAAACAGTCCGCTCGCTCGCGGCGAGACGGTTTCCATGGCGAAAGGTTCTGCCGCCGGCGCGTAGAGAGAAAGGAAACATCATGGATGACAATCCTGGCAAACGGTCCTCTCAGGGCCAGACCCAATCTGGCGGCGAGCTGCTGCAGTTGGTGAGCTTTCGTCTCGGCGGAGAAGAATTTGGTCTCGACATACTTCGTGTGCAGGAAATCATCCGTATCCAGCCTCTGACTCGCGTGCCCAATTCCCCCGACTTTATCGCCGGCGTCATGAACTTGCGCGGCCGCATCATCCCGGTCGTAGCCCTGCGCCGCCGCTTCGGCCTCGAGCCCGCCCCCGCAGACAAGCAGACCCGGATTGTGGTTGTCGAAACCAAAGGCGCGGTGCTGGGCTTCATTGTTGATGCAGTTTCAGAGGTGCTTCGCATCCCCGCCGAGACGATCGAACCGCCGCCGGGCGTGGGCAAAGCGGAACGGGAGTACGTGTCAGGCGTCGGCAAGCTGGATGATCGCTTGCTCATTCTCCTCGATGTGGACCGACTGATGCGAGACTCCGAAGAACTCGGCTGCACGGCCGCAGCGCAGGCCTAGAAGAAGGTGGAGCAGTACTGTGGAAAACGAATTCGCACAGGATCCATCGCTGGTGCGGGACTTCCTCGTGGAATCCGAGGAGCTGTTGCAGCGGATGGACCAGGACATGGTCACGTTGGAATCGGCGCCCCACGATGAAGAGCTGCTGAATCGGGTTTTCCGCGCATTGCACACCATCAAGGGCACCGCCGGATTTCTCGGTTTTGAACCCCTCGTCCGCGTCGGGCACAGCGCGGAAGATGTGCTGAATGCCGTACGCCGTGGAGAACTCAGGCTGAGTCGCCGCGTCATGGATTCGCTGCTGGCGGCCCGGGATCAGTTGGGCCGCATGTTGAAAGACCTTGGCCAGGGTGGATTGCAGCAGTACCAGCTCGACGCCCTGCTGGCCGAACTGCACGAGCTTCAGAACACCCAGGCTGCGCCGACAGCCGAAGCCGAGCCGTCAGCCAAGGACGAAGCCACAGGCCAGCCCGAACTGAGGATTCTCCCGGCAGAGCAGGCTGCCCCGCCTGAGTCGCCCAAGCCGCAGCCGTTAATCGTCGAAGAGGGCCCCACGAGTAAGGCTCCAGACGCCGCTGCACGACAGACGAACGGTGCGGGGGGACCGCCAGCATCCCAGACCATGCGCGTCGATGCCCACAAGCTCGACGAACTGATCAACCTCATCGGCGAACTGGTTCTGGAACGCAACCGCCTGGTTCAACTGAGCCGCGACTGTTCCTCGGGAAAACTCTCTCACCATGATCTCGACTCTTTTCTCGCCCAGTCCAGTGCCCGGCTCAGCTTCATCACCGAAGAACTCCAGACCGCCGGCCTCAAAACGCGGATGGTCCCGATTGAAACCGTCTTTCATCGCTTCCCACGGCTGGTGCGCGATGTCGCTCGCAGCCTGCAAAAAGAAGTGCAGCTTCTCATCCGCGGCGAGGACACCGAACTGGACAAGACCATGGTCGAACTCATTGCTGACCCTCTGGTCCACCTCGTGCGTAACTCCCTCGACCACGGCATTGAGCGCCCGGACGTTCGGGAGCGATCGGGCAAGCCTCGCCAGGGCACCATCCGCCTCGAGGCCTCGCAGGAAGGCGACCAGATTGTGATCAGCATTTCCGATGACGGCGCTGGAATCAATCCCGAACGCGTTGGCCAGAAGGCCGTCGAAATGGGGCTCCTCACCGGCGAGCGGCTGCGCCTTCTCAGTTCTCGGGAGATCCTCGATCTCATTTTTCTTCCGGGCTTCAGCACGGCGGAGAAGGCCAGTGACCTTTCCGGCCGCGGCGTCGGCCTCGATGTCGTTCGCTCCAATCTGAAGAGGCTCAACGGATCCGTGGACATCAGCAGTCATCTTGGCACCGGTACAACGTTTCTGCTTCGCCTGCCATTGACGCTTGCCATCCTGCCGGTGCTGCTGGTGAGTGTAGGGGAGGAAGTCTATGCTTTGCCGCTGCGTTCGGTGGTGGAAACCGCCCAGGTCAATCTGCAGCACGTGCACCGCGTGGAAGGCTCGGAGGTTCTCTGCCTGCGCGACGAAACGTTGCCGCTTCTGCGCCTGGCGCAGCTTTTCGACAGCGACGCCGCCTGCGCCGTGCCCGATGCGGCCTCCAGTTCTGCGGCCGACCACGCCCGAAAGGTGGTCATTTTAGGTGTAACCGGGCGGCGTGTCGCCCTGCTGGTGGACCGTCTGCTCGGCCAGGAATCGACGGTGGTCAGGCCGCTGGGAAGCCATCTGCATCAGTGCTCTAGCGTGGCGGGAGCCAGTATCAGCGGAGATGGCCGCGTCCGGCTGGTCCTCGACCCCGCGGGGTTGATCGCGGCAGCGCAAAACTCGACACGGGCGAGGAGGGCCTACGCATGACCGCTGCGCCGACCCAATCCCCCTTCGCTATGGATGGCCCCCCTGATCCTCAGATCGTCCGCATCCGCGACCTGATCTATGAAGTCGCTGGAATCTTTCATCCCGACAACAAGCTACGCCTTCTCTTCGATCGTTGCAGCCGGCGCATGAAAGAGCTGCAGGTCCGCAGCCTGCACGAGTACATCGAGTGCCTCACCCTGAAGCCCACGCGTCAGGCTGAGCTGACAGCGCTGCTCAACGAAATCACCATCGGCGAGACTTGTTTCTTCCGCAACCAGCCCCAACTGGACGCCCTGCGCCAAATCGTTCTTCCCAAGATCCTGGAGGCCAAATCGAACCCTCCGGTCCGGCAGTTGCGCATCTGGAGCGCAGGATGTTCTACCGGCGAAGAACCTTACACGCTAAGCATGCTGCTGCTTGAAGATGCCTATGGCCCGCTTAAGAACTGGACGTTCGAAATCCGCGCCACCGACCTCAATGAAAACTCTCTGGCTCATGCCAAGAATGCGGCGTACGGCGCCTACAGCACCCGTCATCTGACCCCTTACTACCGGCAGAAGTATTTCACTGCTGCCGCCCCGGAGCAGTGGAAGGTCCAGCGCTCTGTTCTCGCCAGTGTCAGCTTCGAACGGCTTAATCTGTCCGACGACATTCGCATGACCTTTATGAAAGGTTACGACGTGATCTTCTGCTGCAACGTGCTCATCTATTTCGATCTAGCTTCGAAGCGGCGCGTCATTCAGCACTTCTACAACAGTCTCCTGCCGCACGGCTACCTGTTTCTGGGCCATTCCGAGTCGCTCTACGGCGTCAACAACGACTTCCGCCTGATTCACCTGCCGGGAGCCACTGCCTATGTCAAGGGCAGCCGCACCCAGGAGAAGAAGTAGGGAATATGGAAACGGCTGCAACCAAGGCAACTCTGCTCAAACGGCTGGAAGGACTCCATCAGATTCCCACCCTCCCCGCCGTTCTGGCGCCGCTGCTCCGCTACCTGCAACAGCCCCTAGAGCAGCTCGACGTACAGAAAGTCACCGACATGATTGCCCAGGATAAGTCTCTGGCCGCTCAGTGTCTGCAAATGGCGAATAGCCCGCTGTTCGGGCGCTGGCAGAAAGTCGACTCCCTGCGCGCCGCCATCATCGGACTCGGCTTTCAGCGCGTGACCGACATCGCGATGTCGTGCAGTGTGCTGAACCTGATGCCTTCCAACAGCGGCCTCGATCCGGTCGCTTTCTGGGAGCATTCTCTGGGCTGCGCCCTGGTTTGCCGCCATTTTGCCCGCAAGATTTCCTACGCCGACCCCGGCAAGGCCTACTTGGCGGGCTTGCTTCACGATCTGGGCATCATCGTCAACCTCTGGGTTCTGCCCAGGGAGTTTACCGCCGCCTTCGAACTTGGGCGCTCTGAGGGTATTCCACTAGAAGAAGCGGAACAGCGGGTTTTGGGATTCACTCACTGCGAGAGTGGGCGCTTGCTGGCCGAGCGCTGGGAACTCTCCGGCGACTTGATTGAAGTCGTATCGCTGCACCACACCCCCGAGCAGGCGCACGATCACGCTGGACTCGTGGCGCTGGTCGAGCTCAGTGACTTGCTGTGCCGGGTGAGCGGCCTCAACCACGGTTACATCGAAAAACGCGAGTTCAATCTGCTGGAACGGCCCAGTTGCCGCGTGCTGGCGGAACAGTGTCAGCAACTGCACGACTTCGATTGGGCTCGCCTCACCTTCGAGCTCGATTCTTATATGGACGAGGTGCGAGCCCTCGTCCACGCCATTTACCGGAAATGAACCGGAACACGCCAACTCGCTTGCCGATTCGGGTGCTTGTGGTTGATGACAGCGCTTTTATGCGCACTGCCTTGTCCCGCATGATTACTTCGGAGTCCGACATGGCAGTGGTCGGAAGCGCTGCCAGCGGCTCGGACGCCATCGGCAGAATCGCTTCTCTCGATCCCGATGTCGTCACCCTCGACGTGGAGATGCCCGGACTCGGCGGATTGGAAACTCTGCGCTGCATCATGGCTCAGTTTCCGCGACCGGTCATCATGGTCAGCGCGGCCACCGAAAAAGATGCTGAGATCACCTTCAATGCACTCGCCCTTGGCGCCTTCGACTACGTCTCCAAGAAGCTGTCCTGCACTTCGCTTGACATCCAACACATTCGCCGGGATCTAATCGCCAAGATTCGCGCCGCCTATTCGGCACGCGGGAAAAAATCCCCCTCCACCACCGCATTAGCAGACCTCGGCACGAATTTCGTCCCTCCCGCCATCGTTGCGCTGGGAACTTCCACGGGCGGCCCAAAGGCTCTTCAGGAAGTTCTCCCTCTGCTTCCCCGCGACCTTCCTGTGCCCATCTTGGTCGTGCAGCACATGCCCGCCGGTTTCACCGCCCCCTTCGCACAACGGCTGAACGGTCTGTGCCCAATCACCGTGCGGCAGGCCATCCATGAGGAGCCTATTCTGCCTGGTGTGGTCTACATCGCCCCTGCTGGGATGCATATGACCGTCGAGCGCCGCTCGGAATCCTCAGCCCTGATCTGCCTCGACACTCAGCCTGAAAATTGCCTTCACATGCCGTCGGTGGACGTAATGATGACGTCAGTGGCCAGCAGTTACGCAAGTTCCGCCATGGGAGTCATTCTGACGGGCATGGGGTCCGACGGCGCTCAGGGCATGAAGGCTATTCACCTCGAAGGCGGCTTGACGGTTGGCCAGGATGAGGCCAGCTGCACGGTCTACGGCATGCCGCGTGCCTGCGCAGAGTTGGGCGTTCTGCGTCGTGTGGTTCCCTTGTCCCATATCGCCGCCCAGATTTTGCAGGCGACGAACTACCGCAAGCGTGCCTGAACGAAAGACGTTGCGTGGACCCTCATTCCCTCCCGATCAAGCACTCCCTCACTTTTCCCAACAGCGCTCCGACAGAGAACGGCTTGGCTAGGCACGCGACCGTGCCGGCCCCTTCCAGCCCCATCTGTTTGGCGTATCCGGTGATCAACAGGACCTGCAGTCTGGAACTCGCTTCCTGCAGTCTCTGGGCGAAGGCGCGCCCGCTTTCGCCAGGCAAAACGACATCGGTCACGAGAAGATCCACTTCGCCGCCATGCAGATCATAGATTGCACCAGCTTCGGTCGCGTCCTTCGCGGTCAACACTTGATATCCCGCCGACCGCAGGACCTCACTCGCTACGTCGCGCACGAAGGTCTCGTCTTCCACAAGAAGGATCGTTTCACTTCCGGCCCGCGCCTCCTCGACCACGCTCCAGCAGCAAGCCGCTGCGTCCTTTGAGGTCTCTGCAATCTGCGCGTCAAATGCCGCCTGCGGGATCATCTTGCTCGCCCTCCATCGACTCTCACTCGTATCACCTTCGGTGCAGTTCGGCTGCCACAACCGGCACGTTCGCCGCGCGGTGCACAACTACATGGAAATGTGGTAGTTATTCCAAGCCGATGAACCCTCGGCGCATCGCCCCCAAGACTCCCACTCCGACCATTTCGGGAATCTCTCTCTGAGTGGAACCCCAATTCGGTGCAGCGACGCGTCTCTTTGTCTCGGGTCGCTCACTTTGGGGCGGTCAACACTGTCTCGTTGGGATCGAGCACGATTTTGTGTACGCCCAAAGGAGCCGTCAGGCGGAACGACGTTTCTTCGCCATCCGCGAATACCCGGCCCAGAAACACCGGCTGCTTGCCTGTCGTGAGCGCATATACCGGGACCGACGTCACCAGATCCACGGGCGCATCCTTCTGCAAGATTGTCCCGCTTACGACCATTCCCGTCCCCTGTGGCGTGACCTTCACCGCTTTCACTTCCAGCTTTGGCAAGGACGTACCGTTGATCCACCCATCCAGGAACCAATCCAGAGAGTTCCTGCCCTCGTAGCGCAACGAAGACGGAAGGTCCTCGGCAAACACGCTCAGGAGCTCGCGCGTGTTGATGGCCTTGCCCTCGTACCTCTGGCACAGCCGGCGCAGAGCTCGGACAAAGGGCTCATCAGCATTGCTGCGAGCACCTTTTTCGCGCCCTGGTTGCGCGGCGTCATCTTTCAACATGGTTCGCAGCATGTGGAAGAGCCAGGTGGCACGTCCGTAGCTGACAGCTTCATATCCTTCAGGAAACCGCGACGAGAGCAATCTCACGCCTAGAGTCACCGGGCCTGCATCCTTCGGCGCCACGCCATCCTTGTTGGTCTCGACCAGATCGCGCCGGTACCTCTCCATGATTTGCCGAAAACCCTCGGGATTCTTTTCCTGCAGCATCATCAGAGCGCAGTAGTTTGCCAGCCCTTCAGAAAACCACTGGTCGCGGTAGCCCTTCCACCCGACCAGATCTCCCCACCATTGGTGGGCGGTCTCATGCGCGGGGAGCGATTGCTGCAGCAGAATTCGATTCGGATCAAAATGCAACTGGCGCCGCTGCTGCTCAGTCAGGAAAGCATACGACGAGAGGAACACCAAACCCGGCCAGCCCTGGCTCTGGCTCCCCGGCATTTGTGTCAGCGCCAGGCGGCTGTAAGGATACGGTCCAAACCGCTCGGCGTAATAGCGGATGGCGCGAGCCGCCTCGTCCCCAACCGTCGCCTCATTTCGCGCAGGTGAAGGCCGGTCTGGCACTATGACCTGTGCCATGTGCGGAGGTATGGGAGATATTTGGGAGGGTACTGACTCAATCGTTTGAATCGAGGCGCTCGGGAAGTCTCGCTCAACCGTTGGCGACGCGTAGGTCTCCACTATGACATCGCCAACCTGCGCCTTCGCCACCTTGTACTTGCCCAGGTTGAACCCTGCCACCGGAATCGGCCGTTCTGAGATCCAGTGCGATGTCTCCATTCCTTTCGCCTTCGCCGTTTCCACCGCCGAAGATGGAGCCGGCCTCCCCGTCGCCACCAGCGTCCAACCATCGGGATAACTAAATTCCAGGTCGAAATCCGCCATCGCCATCCCACGGTTGGGATACCACGTTCCACGCTCTCCCACATACAGCAAGCCCTTGCCGGCTTCCGCCAGAACTTCCCCGTCGTAGGTGAATTCCAGCTCGATCTTCTGTCCGGCTTCGAGCGGTTCTGGCAGAATCACTGCGACTAAGTCGTTCCCCCGGCGCGCCAGCTGCGTTCCCTCGAGCGCTGGATTGTGAATGAACTCCACCGCTTGACCGCCCAGTGCTACGCTTTCAACTTTCAAGAACCGCGACAACTCAAACAGCAATACCCGCGCCCCGCTCTCCTTCGAGTCCAATTGCAAACTGGCCTGAGCACGAATCTCACTAGGGGGGTGCACCTCAGTCTTGATCACGAAACGGCGGATCGCGACCGGATCCTCCTTTGGCTTTTCGTTTTCCAGTCGTGCCGTCCCCGAGGGTCTAGTGGACGCGGTTCCGGCGGTCAGAGGTGAGAATGATGTCCATATGTCGTAGTAGGCAACGCCGTTCGCCCCGGTTCTGTCTTGGCCCGCCGCGACTTGCTCGCTGCTGCGAGAATCAAAAAAAATGTCAAACACGCCCAGCTTTGTTCCCTGCAGCCGCGCGTGTAGAAACCGGTCTCCGAGCCCCGCTGTCTGCGCCGGATCCTGCTCTGCAGAAAACGCGTGTTCCTTCACTGGCAGCATCC
>Ga0187771_10000839_pt1 | contig 19610 bp, 15 predicted proteins | sample 0116_SJ02_MP15_1_FD_133139 | JGI IMG/M metagenome (GOLD analysis project Ga0187771, IMG submission 133139) | Tropical peat soil microbial communities from peatlands in Department of Meta, Colombia - 0116_SJ02_MP15_10_MG | ecosystem: Environmental > Terrestrial > Soil > Wetlands > Peat | place...
AACAGCAAGTGCTCGGCCTCGATGCAGGGGCTACCGTACTCGCTGGCTTCATGCCGAGCGAAGAAGATCGTGCGGCGGGCTTCTTCGGTGTAGCGCTCAAACATATTTCCGTGAGGAATCAGTTTATGTCGTGCGTACCGCTTTCAGCAAATGGCCCGTCCTGCAAAGCTAGATGGTCGTGTCACGGCTTGCGGGCGACGAAGGTGGAGTTGCCGTAAGTCCTGCGCAGGATTTGCACGTTCTCGATGACCGGCCACAGGATGCGGTCCAGGACCGCGCTGGGGGCGTACGCCGCGTGCCTCAGGGTGGAAGCAAACCCGCGAGGAAGATGGTGCAGTTGCAGGTATTCCCGATAGTTGAGCTTGACGTCCTGGAAGGTGAATCCCTGCTTCCGCACGCGCGTCTTGTACTGATAGGCGAGCCAATTGTAAGGCGCCATCTTATAGACGTTGCGGTTGTTGTCTTCCCTCTCCAGGAGCAAGCCGGCAGCATCGAGGTATTGCCGCACAGTTTTCCGCGTGAAGAAGTACAGGTGCCGCGGCACGTCCTCGCAGAAAAGGCAACGGGAGGCCAGGCTCTCGAAATTGGGCACCTGAAAAACAAACAGCCCGCCGGGCTTGAGAATGCCGCCGGCCTTGCGGAAGTAGGCCATGGGATCGTGCACGTGTTCGAGCACGGCCCAGGCGGTGACGGCATCATAGGTCGGTTGGTTCACGGGAATATCCGTGAACTGCTGCCGATACACCTTGAAATCCTGGATGGGGCGCGACGATTCGGCCACCTCGACTCCCTCGACGCGCCAGCCACGAGCGGCCATGAAACGCAGGAAATCCCCATTTCCGCAGCCCACGTCCAAGAGCAGCGGCTCGCGGCCAGGCTGTTGTATTTCCCGCAAATACTTCGCTTTCGCGCTGCATCGCCGGCGCAAGCAATGCGCGTGACTCTGCGTGCCGGGGTCCTCGAAATACTCGGGCGGGTAGTGTCTCTGGATTTCCTCCCGCGACGGCCTGGGGTTGACGAATCCCAGACCACATTGCAGGCACTCCACAACGGTAAAGAATTCCTGAGGGAAGAAGGCGCGGTCCGGCATTTCGTAGACCGGGGCAAGGCGATTCGAGCCGCACAGATTGCAGAGAACGCTTTCCAAGAGTTGAGGCTCCTCCCAAACGCCCGCTGCCGGAAAGCCACGGCATCACCTGGCCGCGAGCAAGGAGAATTCTACCCTTGCAAAGCAATGCGGGACCAGCTACGCGCGGAGGCAATCCCGCTTTCCCGGCCACGCCGGTCTGTGGAGTAAAATACGAGGTCATGCTGCGAATGCCTCTGATCAGCGCGGCGGCCGTTGTGGTCATGCTCGTGTCGCTCCCGGCTGACTGTGCTGCGCAAGAAGCCGAGAAGGGCAAGCTCAGCGAGGTGCGCCTGGAAGGATTGAAGACCCTGGCACAGGAGCCCGTGCTCAACGCGATGGGGTTGCATCCCGGGGAAGTGGTGGGCCGGGACGACTTGCAGGCGGCGGCGGACCGGCTTCTGAAGACCGGTCTGTTCTCCAAGGTTGCTTATGAGTTTCACAGCCAAGGCGAGAACCTGAGCGTGGTTTACCGGCTCGAGGAAGCGCCGCGGGTTCCCGTGCTCTTTGACAATATCCCATGGTTCGCGGACAGCGAGCTGATCAACGCCATACGCGAAACCGTGCCGGGCTTTGACGGTAACGCGCCCGGGGAAGGTCCCGTAGCGGACCAGATCGGCGAGGCGCTCGCGGCATTGCTCAAGGCCCGGGGGCTGCAAGTGACCGTGGAGCACGAGCTTCTGGCCAGCCCTTCCGGGGACGGTTCGGTGCTGCGGTTTCACGTGCAGGGCGCGGCCATGAAGGTCAGCCGCATCGAATTCGGCGATGCGCTGGCGCAGCAGTCGCCCGTGCTTCAGCAGAGCGCAGAGGCGGTGGTGGGCAAAGCGTACTCGCGCCTGGCAATCGAGCTCTTTGTTTTGGAGCAAGTCCGGCCGATTTACTGGGAGTGCGGATACTTGCAGGCGCGGATTGGACCGCCGGAACCGCGCTTGAGCGGGGACCCCGCCAAAGCTCTTTCCAGCGGGAGCATTGGCGTGTTCCTTCCGATCCAGCCAGGAAGCGTCTACCGCTGGAGCGGGGCGCACTGGACTGGCAACCAGGCGCTCACTTCCGCGGAGCTGGATGCGCTTCTCGGCCAGAAGCCCGGCGAGCCGGCCAACGGCCAAGAGCTGCCGGCCGGCTGGGACAGGGTTTTGGAGGAGTATGCACATCGAGGCTATTTGGACGCCAAGGTTGATCCACAGCCGGCCTTTGACGCGGCCAAGAGCACGGTGTCTTATCAGGCGCAGGTGAGCGAGGGACCGCAGTACCACTACGGCGAAATGGTCATTACCGGGCTTTCGCTGCCGGATGAAAAGAGCGTCCGCGACGCCTGGAAGCTGCACCACGGCGGCGTTTTCGACCGCGGCAAATTCGAGGAGCTGCTGGCTCTATTGGACGCGCACAGCCCGGAGATTTTCGGCAAGGCGCCCGTGCACTATGAGGAGGTCGGGCATTGGCTGCGCACGAATCCCGAGACGCGGATTGTGGACGTGCTGCTGGACTTCAAGTAGGCCGCCCCTACTCCACAGAAACCATGAAACGAATTCCTGGTTCAGCGTACTAACCACCGGAGCCGCGGGTTGGGTCTAGCGCGTCAAGGATGGCTTCGACGTCATAGACGCACCCGGCCCAAACGCCGCCACTGCGCCGTACCAGAGCAGCCCAAAGGCGAGTATCCGCGGGCAAGGCCGGGTCCGGGGCCAGGTCGGGACGCGGAGGGCGCAAGGCTAGACGGCGGTCCCCTTCCCGGGCGTCAAAGACCTGGCCGTTTTCGCCGACGAAATCCACGGCCGCTTCCAACTTCGTTTGGTCTACAACGATTTCGATCAGGTCACCGTCCCGCAGCTTACCGATGGCGCCCCCAGCCAGAGCTTCCGGCGAAGCGTGTCCGATACACGCGCCTGTGGAAACGCCGCTGAATCGCGCGTCGGTGATCACGGCGACGTGCTTGCCAAAAGGCAAATGTTTGAGAGCGGAGGTCACCTGATAGATTTCCTGCATGCCGGAACCCATCGGCCCGCCGCAGATGAGGATGAGCACATCGCCTTCGCGCACGCTATGGTTCTTGATCGCGCGGATGGCGGATTCCTCCGAGAGAAACACCTTGGCCGGACCGCGTTTCCTATAGATTCCCTGCCCATCCACGAGCGAGGGGTCTATGGCCGTGCTCTTGATGACGGAGCCTTCGGGAGCAATGTTTCCGACGGGGAAACAGAGCGTTGGAACGAGTCCGTGCGATCTGGCGCGGTCCGGACTCATGATTACGTTGTCCGGATCAATGCCATCCAGGCGCCGCAATGCCTCTTTCAGCCGATGGCGGCGCTCGCTCTCTTGCCACCAATCCAGATTGGCGTCCAGGGTTTCCCCTGAAGCCGTCTTAACGCGCGTGTCCAGGAGTCCCGCGCGGCGCAAATGCAGCATCACTTCGGGCACGCCGCCGGCAAGAAACACTTGCACGGTGGCGAAATTTCGCGGGCCGTTGGGCAGCGCGTCCACCAGCCTGGGAACCTGCCGGTTTGCGCGGGCCCAATCAGCCACGGCGGGCCTGGGCAAGTTCGCCGAATAGGCAATGGCAGGCAGGTGCAAGAGGAGATTCGTGGAACCGCCAAAGGCGGCGTGCAGTACCACGGCATTTCGAACCGCCCCGCCGGTCAGCAGGTGGCGAGTGGCAAAACCCAATTGCTCGAGGCGCAGCACGGCTCGGGCCGAGCGCCTGGCCATGTCCAGCCAGATGGCCTGGCCGGAAGGAGCGAGAGCGGAATGGGGCAAGGAAAGCCCGAGGGCCTCGCCGACTACCTGCGAAGTGGCCGCGGTGCCAAGAAACTGGCAGCCACCGCCGGGAGTGGCGCAAGCGCGGCAGCCCACTTCCGCGGCATATTCCAGAGAAATCTGCCGGTGAGCGAAACGCGCTCCGATGGTTTGCACCTTACCGGCGTCTTCTCCCTTCTCCGGGAGAAGGGTGACGCCGCCGGGAACCAGAACCGTGGGCAAATCGCTGGTAGCCGCGAGGGCCATCATCATCGCGGGCAGGCCCTTGTCGCAAGTGGCGATGCCCACGACGCCCTTGCGCGTGGGAAGGGAGCGAATGAGGCGGCGAAATACAATGGCCGCATCGTTTCGGTATGGAAGAGAATCGAACATCCCGGGCGTGCCCTGGGTTCTGCCGTCGCAAGGATCCGTGCAGGCGGCGCTGAAGGGAATGGCGCCCAGGGAGCGCAGTTCGCGCGCGGCCTCCGCGACCAGCAAACTCACTTCCCAATGCCCGGTATGAAGACCGAGGGCAATTGGGCGCCCGTCTTCCGCGCGCAGCCCTCCCTGCGTGCTGAGGAGCAGGATTTCTGGGCCGGCGAGATTCTCGGGGTTCCAGCCCATGCCCACATCCATGCTCAGGCCGAAAAGGTTCCCTGAAGGTTCCTTCAGGAGCATGTCCAGCGAAAGAGGGAGCTTGCCCGCCGGGCCCGGCGCGTGAGTGGCTACGGAATCAAGCGGCGCGCCAGGGGTTTCGAGAACGGAGCTGAGAGAAATGTTCGTAAGGATGCTCCCCTACTATCCTGTTTGTCGCAACGCTTTGCGGCCCGTGTCAATGATTTTGAGGCATGTGGTCGCGGAATTCGGAGAGTTTTTCACGTGCGTGAGGGCGGCGCCGGGCCGATCGGCGGCGCCTTGGCAGCCGCGGGCGCACTCGCTCCCGGCGGCGTCGTTAGCTTCGCTGGGCACGGCAGTTCATGTTTGAACATGTTGCCCTTCGACAGACTTTAGGTGCTCTACTACCAAACACAGAATTGTTTTCCGAATGAGAAGGAGATCGACCGCACTCCTAACTCACACCCAATCCAGCGCGCCCTTCTTGTACAGCCAGACGTAGCCCACGATGAGGATGCCCAGGAACACGAACATGGACACCAGGCCGAACAGCCCGAGGACTTTGTACTGGATGGCCCAGGGAAAGAGGAAAATCGTTTCCACGTCGAAGATCACGAAGAGCATGGCCACGATGTAGAAGCGCACCGAATACCGCCCGCGCGCGTCGGTCTCGGCGGGCACGCCGCATTCATACGGCTCGAGTTTCGCCCCCACCGCGCGCGATTCCGGGCGGATGTACTTGAACAGCACCAGCATGGCCACCGGGAACGCCGCCGCCAGCACGGCAAAGATCAGCACTAAGATATACGCCGCGGGCATTCGCTCTCAACCCCTGTCTCGCATCCTACCACGGCCGCCCGTGTTTCACTTCTCGGACAACAGCTCTCCCGCTCGGTGGGTGGCCTTCACCACCGCCTTGATCAACGTTACACGCAGCTTGCCCTCTTCAAGCTCCAGGATGCCGTCAATCGTGCATCCGGCCGGCGTGGTTACCGCGTCTTTCAGCAGCGCCGGGTGGTCGCCGGTCTCCAGCACGACGCTGGCCGCGCCCTTCATGGTCTGCGCCGCGAGCAGCGTGGCTACGTCGCGCGGCAGGCCGACCTTCACGCCGGCCTCCGCCAGCGATTCGAGAATGATGTAGGCATACGCGGGGCCGCTCGCCGAGAGCCCCGTCACGGCGTCCATGAGCTTCTCGTCTACAACCACCGTGCGTCCCACGGCCCCGAACATGGCCTTCACGATTTCCACGTGCTCCGGTGTAGCGTGCGCCCCGCGGCAAATCCCGGCCATGCCGCAGCCCACCGCGCAAGGGGTATTGGGCATGGCTCGCACCACCGGTATCTGGCGCCCAATCTGCTCTTCGATGAAGCGCGTGGGCACCGAAGCGGCCACGGAAATGACCAGTGCCTCCTCGTCCAGGTCGTCCTTGATCTCTTCCAGCACCTCCCGCACGACCTGCGGCTTCACCGCCAGGAGCACGATGTTCGCTCCGCGCACGGCCTTGCGGTTGTCCGTCGTGCCGGTGATGCCCAGTTCTTTCGCCAGGGCTTGCGCTTTGTCCGGAAAGGGGTCCGTTGCGGTCAAGCGCTTGGCCGGGAAGAGTCCCTGCTTCAAATATGCACGCAGCAGGATGCCGCCCAGTTTTCCCGCCCCAATGACCGTCAGCTTGTAATCGCTTAGTTTGTGTACTTTCATGGCTTGCATTCTCCCTACGCTCCGCCCGCTCGGTCAATTCCTTTTTGTGCGCGTGAACCAAGTCTCGCGGGGGAGTTGCCCTTGCCCAAGCCCCCGCCCGCGTCAATCGTGCCGCACGCCGTGCAGCACGTCCACCGCGTGCGGCAGCAATTCCGCGACAGCATCGAGCGATTCTACCGCGCCTTTGGGACTCCCCGGCAGGTTCACAATCAGCGTTCTTCCGCGCACACCGGCAACGGCCCGGGAAAGCACCGCCCGCGGCGTGCTCTCCAGGCCCTTCGCCCGCATGGTTTCGGCAAGCCCCGGGACCAACTTCTCGCACGTCGCCGCCGTCGCTTCCGGCGTGACGTCTCGCGGCCCGATGCCTGTGCCGCCCGTGGTCAGAATCAAGTCCAGCTCGCCGCCGTCGGCCAGCAGACGCAGGCGCGCTTCGATCCCCGCGCATTCGTCGGGCAACACGGCTGTTTGCGCCACCGTCCATCCCAGCTCCCGGCAGCGTTCGGCCACGGCGGGTCCCGAGCGGTCTTCCCGCTCTCCTTTGGCCGCGGTGTCGCTGATTGTCAGGATGGCGACGCGCATGGTGCGGCGCAGCAAAGAGAGTTACTTGGTTTCCACGGCGTCGCGCGTGGCCTCATCGAGCAGGCGCATGGCTTCCATCAGCAGGCCCGTGGTCGAGCGCTTGGTCGTGGTTCGCCCGGGCTCTCCCGCCTCGTTGAAATCAATCTCGAATTCTCCCTCCGTCCAGTTCACCACGCGGAGCACGGCGTCGTCGCCTTCCAGTTTGCCGGTCTGTGCGTCGCGGCACTGGCCGTTTGCGAAATAGAGCGTGCCCTCTTCCTTGCCCTGGCGCACCACCAAGCGGCAAGACTTCTGCCCGATCTCCAACGACTGCATCAGGTCCACCATGCTCATCTCTTCCAGGCGTCCTTGGATCACTCCCGGCCGCGCGGCATAACGCTGCAGCTTCTCCAGGTGCAGGCGGTCCACCACTTTCTTCGCCGCGCGCACCAGGTCGCGCGCGAAAAACGGCTTGGGGATGAAGTCTTCCACGCCATCCACCAGCGGTCTCAGCCGTTCCTCGATGTCGCTGCGGCTGGCCATAAAGATGAACGGGATGTTCCGCGTGCCTTCGCGCCCGCGCAACTTCTCGAAGAGCTGCCGCCCGTCCAGCCCGGGCATTTTGTAATCGCACAGGATGATGTCCGGCGGATAATCAATGGCTTTCAGCAGGGCGTCCGCTCCGTCCGTGGCGCTCACCACTTCGCAGTGCGCCTCCATAGCCTTGACCACAAGCTCCCGCACCAGCGGGTTGTCGTCCGCCACCAGCAGTTTAACCGTGGCTTTGCTGCCCGGACTCATCTTCTCCCCGGCCTCGCTGGCCGGCGGTACGCGCCGCTCTTGCCGCCCGTCTTCTCCACCAAACAAATATTCGTGATTTCCAAGCTTTTGTCGAGCGCCTTACACATGTCGTAAACAGTCAGGGCCGCCGCCGCCACCGCCACCAACGCCTCCATTTCCACACCCGTCCGCGCCGCGGCACTCACCCGAGATTCGATTTCCACGCCATTCTGGCATAGCCTCGTGGTCACATCAATGTGCGTCAAGGGCAGAGGATGACAAAGAGGTATCCACTCCGCGGTGCGTTTAGCCGCCGCGATTCCCGCGATGCGCGCCACCTCCAACGGGTTCCCCTTCGGCGCCTGAAGCGCCCGCACCTGCCTCACCACGCGGCCGGGCATGCGCACTAACCCCCGCGCAACCGCCGTCCGCCGCGTCACTTCCTTGGCGGTTACGTCCACCATTCTCGCTTTTCCGCCGCTACCGTGATGCGTCAGCTTCGCCATGCCGTTCTCTTCACTACACAAGGTCCTTCTGAAGCAGGATGCTCACGCTTTCCCCGGCTTCCAACTTTTCCTTACCCTGAGGCACAACCAGAAAGCAGTTGGCCCGCGCCACCGCGGCCACGTCGCCCGACCCTTTCCAGCCGAGCGGCGTCACCTCGGCCATTCCTCCACCCCGCTCGACCCGCGCGGGAAGAAAATGCGTCAATCCCGGCTTCTCGCGCACGGCCTTGCCCAGCCGCGCCTCCGCCAGGGGAAGCGGCCGAGCTGCGGCGCCGCTCAGTACATCCATCGCCGGCGGCGCGAAAAGCTCGAAGGCCACCATGGTGGAAACCGGGTTCCCCGGCAAGCCAAACACAAACGTGTCCCCGCAGCGCCCGAAGACGGTTGGTCTTCCCGGCCGCATGGCCACCGCGTCGAAATAGAACTCCGCCCCCAATCCTCGCAAAACATCTTCCACCAAGTCGTACCTCCCCGCCGATACCCCGCCGGACAGCACGAGAATTGGTTCCCGAAGGCCTTTCCTTATCTTCTCGCGCAGATCGTCCTCGCGGTCCGCGGCATGCCCAACCAGCACTGGCTCGCCTCCCGCCAACCGTGTCTGCGCCGCAAGCGACACCGCGTTGCTATTGCGAATCTGGAATGGGCCGGGGACCTCCTCGATTCTCACAATTTCGTCGCCCGTCGAAAGAATCGCCACGCGCGGCCTCTTGACCACTTCCAGTCGCGCCGCCCCCACTTGTGCGGCAAGCGCCATCTCGGCAAATCCCAGCCGAGCGCCGGGTCCAAGCAGCTTCTCTCCGGCGCGCGCCTCGCTGCCCCGAGGCACAATGTTCTGCCCCGTCTCCGCCGGGCCTGTGAACGATACCTCGTCGTTGGACCGCGCCGTGCGCTCAATCATCACCACGGCATCTGCCCCGCCGGGTATCGCCGCGCCGGTCATGATTTGCACACACGTGCCCGGTGAAAGTGCTGCGCCTGGCTCTTCCCCAGCCTTGATCTCTCCAGCGCAGCGCAGCCATCCTCCCGGCTTTACCTCCGCCGCGCGCGCCGCGTAGCCATCGCGGGTGGCCCGGTCGAATGGCGGGTAGTCCCGGTCGGCGCAGATTTCCTGCGCCAGTACGCGGCCCAGCGCCTCCCACAACCCCACACTCTCGCGCGCAATCGCCCCGCCGCGCTTGGAAACCTCATCAATGACTTTCTGCCGGGCTTGCTCGAAGTTGAGCATCGGTGCGCCTTGCTCAGCGTGCTGGCTTCCCCTCGTGAACCGCGGCCAATCTTCTCTTACAGCCAGTTCGCCAGGCGCGTCCCTGCCGGGACGATCGTGGCCTCGCGCTCCGGGCCGGTCGAGATCATGCCGATCTCCACGTCCAGGAAGTCGGAGACGAACTTGAGATAGTCATGCGCCGCGCTAGGCAGCTTCTTGGCCTCACGCACGCCGGAAGTGGACTCGTTCCACCCGCGCAGCGTCTTGTATTCCGGCGTTACCTTTTCCAGTTCTTCGGCAGTGGCCGGCATGCCGCGCACGGGCGAGCCTTTGTAGCGGTAGCCCGTGCACGCCTGTATTTCCCGCTGGGTGTCGAAAACGTCCAGCTTGGTCACCACCAGCGAATCAATCCCATTGATCATCTTGGCGTAGCGCAGCACCACGAGGTCCAGCCAGCCGCACCGCCGCGGCCTCCCGGTCACCGCGCCGTACTCCTTGCCTCGGTCGCGCACTTCCTTGGCTTCCAAGTCCGGCATCTCCGTGGGAAACGGCCCGCGGCCCACGCGGGTGGTGTAAGCCTTGGTCACCCCGATCACGCCGTTGATCTTTGTCGGCGGGACGCCCAAGCCCGTAGCCGCTCCGCCCGCCGTGGCGTTCGACGAAGTCACGAACGGATAGGTGCCGTGGTCAATATCCAGCATGGTACCCTGCGCGCCCTCGAAGAGCACCGAGCAGCCGCCCTCGAGCGCGCCGTTGAGCAGCTCCGCTACGTCGGTCACGTAGCCGCGCAGGCGCTCGCCCAGCCGCAACGCCTCTTCGACGGCTTTGTCGCAGTTGAGCGTCGCGCCGTAAGCCGCCCGCGCCAGCGCGGATTTTTCCGCCAGCACCACCGCGGCCTTCTCCCGGAAGATGGCCTCGTCCATCAGGTCGGCCACGCGCAGACCCCGCCGCGCCATCTTGTCTTCGTATGCCGGACCGATTCCGCGGGAGGTCGTGCCGATCTGGTTTGCTCCTCGCGCCGCCTCGTGGGCCTTCTCCAGCTCGCGGTGATAGGGAAAAATCAGGTGCGCCCGGTTGCTGACGTGCAGCCGCCCGCTCACCTCGAACCCCGCCTGGGCCAGTGCCTCGGTCTCACCCACCAAGGCTGCGGGGTCTATCACCACTCCCGCGCCGATCACCACGTGCTTGCCCGGCCGTAAAATCCCGCAGGGGATCAGTTGCAGCACGAAACGCTGGCCGTTGAAGATTACCGTGTGCCCGGCGTTGTGCCCTCCGGCGCACCGCGCAATGTAATCGAAGGACTCCGCCAGGTAGTCCACCACCTTGCCTTTTCCCTCATCGCCCCACTGCGCCCCTACCACAACGACCGATTTCATCTCATCCCTCTATCCGCCACGGCTTGCTGATCCTTCGCCACCCTCCGGCCCGCACTCTCCCCGCTCGCACTTCTCCGAAACTGAGATGAGTTGGGAATCCGCAGAAGCCCGCAGAACCTCATCCTACCTGCCGCTCATCCGGAACGCAAGGGACGGCGGCCCTCTCGAAATTAGCAGGATCGCGACTGACGGACGGTGGGGTGGGCGATGGGATTCGAACCCACGACGTTCGGAGCCACAGTCCGATGCTCTACCAGCTGAGCTACGCCCACCACTGGCACAGCAAAGTTTAGCACGGCAGGTTGCCGCGCGGCACGGCGGATGGGGTGACATCCAAGCAACGCTTGGGTGCGAAAGGAATAGCGTTTCGCGGGCCTTGCGGCATTATTTGGAGAGGAAAGTGTGTCCCGCGTATGCCCCTTCATGAAGCTGAACAGCGGCGTCTGGAGCGGCAGATAGCCACCGCCCGTCCTATTGTTCAGTTGGCGGCGATTGCAGCTCTCGCCGAACTGAAGCGTCCGCAAGACTCTGCGCGAGCGGTTTCGTTTCTCGCCGGATACGCAGTGCTTTCCCTGGTGGTCTTAGGGGTGGAACATCTGGCGCGCGGGCGCGACTGGCATCTTCCCTTGGCCGTGGACCTGACGGCTCTCGCGGTTCTGCTGGCCTGGAGCCCGAGCAGAACTGCGGCCTGGTTTCCCTATCTGTTCGTAGCCTATGCTGCCGGGGTGCGCTGGGATTTGCGCTGGGCCTTGGGACTATGCGGCATCCTCTCCGCAGCGTTCTGGATGCGCGCTTACCAGACTGGGGAGCTGCACGGGCTGGGCGCTCCAACGTCGCTTGGCCTGGGCGCGGCGGCCCTCGCCTCGGGCGGAGGCTTGGCTCTGCTGGGCCACTGGGGCCGCCGGCACGCTGAGGAGAGCGCGTTTCTAACGCGGCTGACCGCGACGATGCAAGTGGAACAGGGCATGGCCGAATCGCTGCGTCTAATGCTCCAGGAACTGGCGCTGGAGTTTCGTTGCCAATGCGCCATGCTGGCCTATCGCGACGTCGAATTGGAGAGGGTCTTTTTGTGGCGGGTCAAAGCGGGGCTTGGCGAACGCCTGGTCCCGGAGAACCTCCCCTTCTTTCGCGGGCCGGGCTACTTGCTGGACGATCTCACTGCCAGCGTGGCCTGGAACGAACTGGACCGGGACCGCAGAGGTTTCGGTTGGAACGGCACTAACCGCCAGCCCTTGAAGGTTCTTCCCTTCCCGGAAGCGGCGCAGGAGGAGAATCCTCCTTGGCGCTCGGTGATGACCTCGGTATTCGTTCAGCAGGGCGAGCCGGCAGGGCGTATGTTCCTGCTGGACGGGGCCAGGCCCTTTGCCTGGAGGGACCTGGAAAGATTTGAGCGCTCCGTGGCTTCCCTCGCCCCGCCGCTCGAGAATGTCTACCTGTTGAGACACATCCGCGCCAGAGCCATCGAAGGCGAGCGCAGCCGCATCTCGCGCGACCTCCATGACGGCATCCTGCAGACCCTGCTGAGCATCGAAATGCAGCTCGACGTGCTGCGCCGGAAGCTTCCCGCCGGGGCGGATCATGCGGCCGCCGGGCTGGCCAGCCTGCAACAGACGGTGCGCAATGAAACGGCCGAGTTGCGCCACTTGGTCACGGACTTGCGTCCTGCGCGCGTGCAGAGCGCCGACCTGGTGGACCTCATGCGCGGGTTCGCCGAGCGTTTCCGCAACGACTCGGGTCTGGGAGTGGACCTCCTGGCGAATTCCGCGGAGATCCAGGCTCCCGACCGCGTGTGCCGCGAACTCTTCCAGATATACAGAGAGGCATTAAATAACATAAAAAAGCATGCGAAGGCTTCCCATGTCGTGGTAAAACTTTCGCAGGACGATAGCCGCGTGGTGCTTGTGGTAGACGACAACGGCGACGGATTCAGCTTCGCGGGGAGCTTCTCGGGCGATGAACTGGACCGGCTGCGGCTGGGGCCGATTTCCATTAAAGAGCGCGCGAGAACCGTGGGAGGGTCTCTCACGGTGGAGTCCAGCCCGGGTCACGGGGCTCGCTTGATTATCCAGATTCCGCTGGGCTGATATGGTCAAGAACAAACAGCAAATCCGCGTGCTGATGGCCGATGACCACGCCATTTTCCGCGACGGCCTGCGCAAGCTGCTGGACGCGGACGAAGAGCTTGCGGTGGTGGGCGAGGCGGCGAACGGAAGCGAATGCATCAAACTGCTCGCCAAATTGAAGCCCGATATCCTCCTGCTGGACCTGCGCATGCCGGATAAGGATGGCTTGGCCGTGCTCGAAGAGGTCAATTTCGATGCCCTGCCCACGCGCGTCATTGTGCTCACCGCGGCCGAGGACGACCGCGACGTGGTGCGGGCCATGCGCCTGGGCGCAAGGGGCGTGGTCCTCAAGCAATCCGCCACCGATCTCCTGGTGAAGAGCATCCATCGTGTGCACGCGGGCGAGATATGGCTGGACAACCGCATGACCGCGGAGGTCATGAAGGCCTTCTCCAAGTCGGCGGAAACCGGAACTCGCCGCGAGAAACCCCTCCTGAGCGACCGAGAAAAGGAAATCGTGCAGCTGGTGGCTCAAGGCTTCCGCAACAAGGAGATCGGCGAAAAGCTCTTCATCAGCGAGCAAACGGTCAAAAACCACCTGCATAACATCTTCGACAAGCTCGGCGTGTCCGACAGGCTCGAGCTGGCCCTCTACGCCATTCACCATCGGCTCATTGAACAAACCTAAGAGCCTGCGGGAAAATCCTTACAGGCTGAGTAGGAGCGAAGCGGAAGGCATCCTTCCTTCCGGGCGGGCCGTCGCAGCTGCCAGCCCAAGCGTTCGAAGAGCACAGGACAGCCGGAATATACGTACGTGAGCCGACCCGATACAAGCGCACCCTGGTGGAAAACGCAGTACCGGCAATGGGGAACGCTCTTGCAGGAGCGGGAGGGACAGGTCTTCCTGGTCCTGACCTTGATGATTGGGGCACTCACCGGGCTGGCGGTCGTGGCCTTCATTCTTCTGACTGAGCGCTTGGGAATGCGCCTCTATCCTGTCGGCAGCGCCGCCTGGCGACGCCTCTTGATCCCCGTGGCCGGCTCGCTGGGCATGGGCTACCTGTTGTTCCGCTATTTCCCCGACGCGCGAGGAAGCGGCGTGCCGCAAACGAAAGCGGCCATGTTCGCCCGGCAAGGCGTCATTACCTTCCAGACTCTGATGGGCAAGTTCTTCTGCACATCGGCGACGCTGGCCAGCGGCATCCCCCTGGGACGCGAGGGGCCTTCAGTGCAAGTGGGCGGCGGGATTGCTTCCGTGCTGGGGCGCCGCCTGGGTCTGCGGCCGGAGAAAGTACAAGCGCTCATACCGGTGGCGGCCGCCGCGGCCATCGCCGCCGCGTTCAATACCCCGCTGGCAGCCGTGCTCTTTTCACTCGAGGAAATCATGGGCGACCTGCACGCGCCCGTGCTTGGCTCCGTGGTTCTCGCCTCGGCCACATCTTGGCTCGTCTTGCGGGTGTCTCTGGGCAATCACCCGCTCTTTGTCGTGCCGCAATACCAGTTGGTCCATCCCCTGGAATTCGCGATCTATGCTCTGCTGGGAGTGGCGGGGGGCTTGGTGTCCGCCGCGTTCACCAAGTTATTGCTGGGGATGCGCGAACGATTCCTGCGCATGCCTGCGTGGACTTGCTGGTTTCAACCGGTTACCGGCGGCCTGCTCGCCGGGCTGATGGGCCTGCTCGTTCCGCAGGTTTTGGGCGTGGGATACGGGTACGTGGGCGATGCGCTCAACGGCAAGATGGCCCTCTCGCTCATGGCCGCGCTGGTCGTATTCAAACTGCTCGCGGTTACCACAAGCTACGCCTCGGGAAATGCTGGCGGAATCTTCGGGCCCTCCTTGTTCATTGGAGCGATGCTGGGAGGAGCGATTGGAAGCGTGGCGCACCAGTTGCTCCCGGGCCACACGGCCACTGCAGGGGCGTACGCCCTGGTAGGGATGGGAACGCTCTTTGCCGGCGTCGTACGGGCCCCCATGACTTCTGTGCTCATGATTTTCGAGACCACCCACGATTACGCCGTGATTGTCCCCGTCATGATTTCCAACCTGGTGAGTTTCTTCATTTCTTCCCGTTTGCAGCGCCAGCCGATCTACGACGCTTTGGCGCACCAGGACGGTATCCACCTGCCCAGCGCCGAAATGCGGCAACGAGCCGGCATCCGCCGCGTGAACGAGGTGATGCGTCCTGCAAGCGAAGTCCTTTCCGCCGAATTGCCGGTCCGGGACGCCCTCCAGGCCATGCGCAAGAGCCGCGTGCAAGCGTGGCCGGTGATGGGGGCTGCGGGCGTGATCGGCGTGGCGAACGCGGTCGCCATTGAGAAGTGGGCGGCCGCGGGCGGCCGGGAACACCTGGGTGATCTCGTGAAAGGAGACGTCTTTCCTCACCTTCACGCCGACCAGCCGCTGCATGTTGCTCTGGAACGCTTGGGCGCCGCGGGCGTGGATGTGCTGCCCGTGGTTAGCCGGGCCGACGTGCACATCTTGCTGGGCGTCGTCGAGCTTGATGAGTTGTTGCGCGCTTACGGAGTGAAAAAACAGGGCAGCGGATAAGCACGAAGCCGAAGGCCTTTTGTCTGTGATAAAATGGCTTCCTCTGAAGTGCCCTAGAGCGGCCGTAGTATAGTGGTAGTACGAAAGCTTGCCAAGCTTTAGGCGTGGGTTCGATTCCCATCGGCCGCTCCAGCCTCGCCCCCCTTCCCGCCGAGTCCGCAAAGTCCTAAAATGATGCTTCACGGGGATACATGATTTTCTTTCTTTCGATCTTGTTGTCATTTCACTTATTCGCGGACGCGGACGTTCCTCTGCTCTTTCACTTGGCCGGAGGACCGTCTGCCGCGGGGCTATTCCCCGCTGAAATCAAGGTGCCGCCGGTGATCCTGCCTGTTCCTGGAGGCCAGGAAGGCCAGAGTGCTCCGGCCAACCCGCAGATGGACTATCGCCTGGCCATCATTCGCTATGTGTCCGGGGAACTGGCTCGGGCAGTGAGACCGCTGCCCGGAGGTAAGCAGGGTTTCTGGATGAAGGCCGGCCAGCCTTTGGACCAGGCGGAGTTGGGGCGTGCCGTGGCCGCGCGCGGCGCCGCCATCCGTCCGGGAGACAAGGTGCAGATCACGCATATCGAATTCCGCGGCCGCCAGATCGTCCTGGATGTCAATGGTGGCGGGTGGAGGAAAACGCACTGGTACCAGCATCTGAGCATTGAAACGTCGGGGTTGCCAGCGTCAACTACGCAAGGCACGACCGAGCCCGCCTCGGACACCAGCGGACCGCCTAGTATTCGCCCCGGCACTGGTAGCACGATCTATCTTGATTTTGGCAAACCGGTGCCCCAGCTTACTCCCGAAGAGCTGAAACAACTCCTTTCGCCGCTTCTGGATTTCTCCAGGCAGCACTCCGCCGCGGTCCAGTGGGTTGATACCCTCCCCCCGGAATTCCAAAAGGCCATCAGGGAAAGGCGTGCCGCCGTGGGCATGGACCGCGAAATGGTCGTCGCCGCCATGGGCCGTCCGGACAAGAAGGTCCGCGAGCGGGATACCGACGGCAACGAAATTGAAGATTGGATTTACGGCGAACCCCCGTCCAAGACCGTTTTTGTTCGCTTCCAGGGCGACCGGGTCACCAACATCAAGGAATTCCCATAGCGCCAATGTGCTTTGCTCACAGGACGTCAGACCTTGGTCCGGCCGGCTTGCTATCATGTCTCGTATGGGTGAGGCGCCACTATGGAGTGCTGACGACCAACGCGCACGGCTCGAGGAGTTGATTGCGGGCACGAACGATCCTGCCAAAGACATTCCGCTGCGCCGGGACGTGCGTTCGCTGGGCACGCTGCTGGGCCGCGTAATCGCCGAACAATCAGGGGAGCGGCTGTTCAATGGTGTGGAACAGCTCCGGCGCCTGCTCATCCAGCATCGGGAAAATCAGGCTGCGAGCGGTAAGGCTGACCATTCGCTCCTCGGCAACGCCAGACAGACCGTCGCAAGCTTGAAGGTGGAAGATGCCTACCGGGTCACGAAAGCTTTTGCCGCCTACTTTGAGCTGACCAATCTAGCCGAGACCAATCACCGGAAGCGCCGGCGCCGCGCGGGGAAATTGCATCCCGAGCAGGGCCCGCTACCGGGATCGTTTCGTGGGACGCTGAGGCGGATGTGCGCCGCGGGGATCACCGCGGAAGCGGCTCTCTCCGCTCTCTCCAAAGTGCGCGTGATTCCGGTGTTCACAGCTCACCCGACGCAGGTGGCCCGGCGCACCGTGTTGTTCAAAAGGCGGCGCATCGCACGACTGCTGGAGCAAGTCGACGAACTTCCGCTATCACACGCCGCAGCCGCGGAGTACGAACGCGCGATACATTCTGAAATCACTGCTCTCTGGCAGACCGACGAAGTCCGGATCGAAAAGCCGCTGGTGACGGACGAAATCCGCATGGGGCTGGATCATTACCCTATGTCGCTCTTTGCCGCCCTGCCCGGCGTGTATGAAGAAATCGCGGACTCATTTCGCGAAGTATACGGGCTGGCGCTGAAGCCGCGGGAGGTGCCCAAGCTGGTGAGCTTCGGATCTTGGATCGGCGGTGATCGCGATGGGAACCCATTCGTCACCCCTGAATCCACCCACGAGGCGCTGCAGCGCGCCCGCAATGTGATTCTCGGCCACTACATCGAACAACTGGAGCAGGCCCTATCCCAGATCAGCTCCTCCGAACGGCAGGTTCCGGTGTCGGAAGACCTGCGCGTGCGACTGGCAGAATATGCCCATCTGGCGGACGATCACTCCCGCGCGGTGCGAATTTCCAGCACCGAGATTTACCGGCATTTCTTCAACGCGGTGATTGTCCGCTTGCGATACACGCGAGAAGGAAAAAATACCGCCCGTTATGCGTCCGCTTGTGAATTCGAGCGCGACCTCGCTCTCGTGCGAGAGAGCCTGCAGGATAACTGCGGAGAACGGCTGGCCGAGTGGCTGATCGATCCGGTGCTTCGGCAGGTGGGTACATACGGATTTCACCTGCACCGTGTCGATGTGCGGCAGCACGCGCGTGTGCATTCGCAGGTGCTGAAAGAAGTCGACGGAAACCTCTCCCGGGATCCGTCGCAGAACCCCGCATCGGGGCTGTCGCGCGAGGGCGCTGTCCTGTTCGATACGTTCAAGAAAATCGCTGAGCTTAAGAAAGCGTATCCGCCCAGCGCGATTCGGGAATACATCATCAGCGGAGCCGAGTCGGAAGACGACATCTTCGCCGTGGTCCGGCTGGCGACCATTTGCGGTGTGCAAGTCGGCGCCTCGGACGCTGATCCCGGATTGATGCCGGTTCCATTGTTCGAGTCCATCGAATCGCTGCGGGCCGCTGCGGGTGCCATGGATCGCGTCTGGAGTACCGAGCTCTACAAGCGTCTTCTCGCCTCATGGGGCGGCTGGCAGGAAATCATGCTCGGCTACTCCGACTCCAATAAGGACGGCGGCATGCTCACCAGCACATGGGAACTGTACAAAGCGCACCGGGAGCTGCACCGGGTGGCTCGCAAACACAATGTGAGGTTGCGCCTGTTTCATGGGCGCGGCGGCACTGTTGGCCGCGGCGGAGGCCCCACGCATCGCGCGATTCTGGCGCAACCAGCCGGAGATTTTTCAGGCGCCATCCGCGTCACCGAGCAGGGCGAGGTGCTGAACTGGAAGTACGCTGACCCGGTCTTAGCCGAGTGGAACCTGGAATTGATGATCGCCGCAAGCCTCGAGGCGCTCACGCGCCCCGATGGTCCGGCCCCCGGCGACGACCGGCAGTGGGAACAGGCGATGGAGCAGATGTCCGCGGACGCCTTCGCGGTCTACCGCAAGTGCGTCGCCGAGAATCAAGACGTGCTGGAGTATTTTGAACTCGCCACGCCGGTGAATGAACTGGAGCATGCGCGCATAGGGTCGCGGCCGCCCCGCCGGAGTTCCAGCCGGCGGCTGGAAGACCTGCGGGCCATCCCCTGGGTGTTTGGGTGGATGCAGAGCCGGCATGCGCTTCCTGCGTGGTTCGGGATTGGAAACGCTCTGGAACGGTTTGTGAAATCCGGCCCTGAGAACGAACAGAAGCTGAAGGCCATGATGGAGCGTTTCCCTTTGTTTTCGGACCTGATCCGCAACGTGGAACTGGCGATGGCGAAAGCCGACCTGACCATTGCCCGGTTGTACGCGTCGCTAGTGCCAAACGAGCCGCTGCGTGAGCGCGTATGGAGCATGCTGGTCGAGGAATTCGAGCGTACCCGCAAAGTGATTCTATGGGTGACGGGCCAACGCGAGTTGCTGGAGAGCAACCCGGTTCTACAGCGTTCGATTCGGCTGCGAAACCCTTATGTGGATCCGATGAGCCTGATTCAGGTGGATTTGCTGCGCCGCAAGCGGGCCGGAGAGGACACGGAAGAGCTGAACTATGCTATCGGTGCAACCATCAATGGGATTGCCGCGGGGCTGCACAATACGGGATGAGGGCATCGCGGCGGGGCCCTGGCGCGTTTTCCCTTTGACTTCCCTTTTGCGGCCATTTAAAATTCTGCGTTTGTTTTGACTGTCCTGGCGGCGCCCTCTCGCGCCGTTTTCCATCTCGATCAGGAGGATTCATGTCTATCAAGGTAGGTATCAACGGATTTGGCCGCATCGGCCGCAATATCCTGCGCGCGTCGCTCGGCGCCCGCGACATTGAGTTCGTGGCCGTCAATGACGTGACCGACGCCAAGACCCTTGCCCATCTGCTGAAGTACGACTCCATCCTGGGCAACCTGAGCAACCAGGTCACCCACACGGATGATTCCATCGCCGTAGACGGCAAGAGCTTCAAAGTTTTCAAAGTGAAGGACCCCGCCGAGCTGGATTGGGCCTCTGTGGGCGCTCAGATCGTCATCGAGTCCACCGGGTTATTCACCAAGGGCCCGGACGCAAGAAAGCATCTGCGCGGCCCGGTGAAGAAGGTCATCATTACC
>Ga0187771_10000840_pt1 | contig 19608 bp, 18 predicted proteins | sample 0116_SJ02_MP15_1_FD_133139 | JGI IMG/M metagenome (GOLD analysis project Ga0187771, IMG submission 133139) | Tropical peat soil microbial communities from peatlands in Department of Meta, Colombia - 0116_SJ02_MP15_10_MG | ecosystem: Environmental > Terrestrial > Soil > Wetlands > Peat | place...
TCACCGCACCCTTGGTTTCTCAGATGCTGCGGATGCCCGAGTTGGGAATCATTACGCGAGTGAAGGTAGATACGGCCACCTCAGTCGCAACCGTCCTGCGCGAGTTCCCCGGCGGGGTCCGCGGCGAGTACGACGTCAAGCTGCCGGCCGTGCTGGGAATCCAGGCGGCCGAGAAACCGCCGCGCTACGTTCCGGTCGCCAAGGTACGGGCAGTCATGAAATCACAGAAGATCCAATCGGTGCCCGCTGCCACCATGGCCGATGGTGGCTTTCGCCTGTGCCCAGTGGCAGAAATGACCAAGCCGCAGACAGCGGAGCACGCGCAGATGCTGGAAGGTTCTACAGAGCAGATCGCCAACCAGCTCTGCGAAATCCTGGCCACGCGCGGCTTGCTATAGAAAAGGGGGAATTATGGCAGGAGAAATATGGGTGCTCGCTGAACAGTGGAAAGGCCAGATCTCCGAAATTACCTACGAACTTCTGGCGTTGGGCAACGAAATCGCAACAGGGCTAGGAGTCAACCTCCAGGCAGTGCTTCTGGGTGATCAAGTGAAACCCCTGGCGCAGAGTTTGGGCAAAGCCAGTTCGGTTCTTTGCCTAAGTGACATTATGCTCGGTGCTCCAGTGCCCGAAAACTTTGCGCAAGCCCTGGTGCCGTTGATCCAGGAGAGGAATCCCCGAGCTGTCCTGATTCCGCTCACCAACGTGAATTTGGAACTGGGCTCATTGTTGGCCGCAAAGCTCGAGGTGCCGTATGTCAACTCCTGCAAAGACGTGCAGGTGGTGAACGGCGGGCTGCAGACTCGATCTGTGGTCTACGGTGGCAAGATGGAAGCCATCGCCAACCCTACGCAAAAGCTCACAATTCTCGGCATCCTGCCTGGGGCGCGTCCAGCAGATCAGGGGCGCTCTGAAAAGACGCCGGCGGTCCAGGAAGTGCCCACTCGTGCGCTGGAAGCTTCTGGTGTTCACCTGAACTGTTACCTCGAGCCGGAAGCTGGCGACGTTGATATCAGCAAGCAGGATGTGCTGGTGTCGGTAGGGAGGGGTCTGCAGAACCAGGACAACTTGGCTCTGGCCGAGGAGTTGGCGGGCACACTTGGCGGCGTCGTGTGCGGATCACGTCCAGTCATCGATCAGGGGTGGCTCCCGCTTTCCCGGCAAGTGGGCAAGTCAGGCGTGGTAGTCAAGCCCAAGCTGTACGTGGCGGTGGGCATCAGTGGCGCTCCTGAGCATGTGGAAGGCATGAAAAACAGCGATGTCATCATCGCTGTAAACACGGACCCGCAAGCGCCGATATTCAACGTGGCGCATTACGGTGCGACCGCCGATGTAATGGATCTTCTGCCTGCGTTGACTGAGGCAGTGCGCGTTCGGAAAGAGGCAAAGAGCCATGCCTGATCCAGCAACATTGCCGATCTTTGGTTTGCCGGGGTACTTTCACCTCTGGCTGCTGACCCTCATCTCGTTTTTTGTGTTCGGAAACCGCGTCCTGCGCCATATTCGGGTCCTGGCTCAAGCGCGCCCGGAAAAGCGATGGGATCACGTCGGCCAGAGGGTCGGCCTGGTCGTTAAAAATGTTCTGGGTGAGTGGAGGCTGCTCGACGAGCCGTTAATTGGCGCTGCCCACCTGATTATCTTTTGGGCGTTTGTTGCTTACGCGACCACGTTCTTCTGGAATCTCCTCAGAGGCTTGGTACCGGCTTTAGCGATTCCATATCCCGACGATGTGCGCTGGGTGGCATTCGTAGTGCAGGCGCTGGGCGCGCTGGGTGTGATTGCACTGGCTGTGGCAGCCGTGCGGCGCTATCTGTTCACGCCTAAGAGCCTGGAACGATCCTGGGACGCGACGTTCATTCTCTTCTTGATCGCCGTGGTGCTTTTGTCCGCCCTGGCTGGTGCTGGCTTCAAAGCGCTGGCGTCAGCTGGCGGACAGCCTGGGCAACCTATCGGCAGGGTTGCGGGTGCACTTTTTGCTTCGGTCGGAGCGACTCCGTCGCAGGCGTCCGTTCTTTCCCCCTCGGCCTGGTGGGTGCACATGATCACCGTCCTGGGGTTCCTTGCCTATTTGCCATATTCCAAACACCTGCATCTACTGGCCTCGCCATTCGGCGTGTTCTTTGCGTCGCTTGATCCGAGCAAGATGCCGGCTCCATCGGAAGGGGCTGGCCGGCTGCAGGAGTTTACTTGGCGCGAACTCTTCAGCGGATTGGCCTGTGCCGAATGTGGCCGCTGTGACCGCGTCTGTCCCAGCTTTGCCAGCGGGGAACCGTTATCGCCCAAGCAGCTCATCCATCATGTGAAGGAGCTCGTGCTGGCTGGGGGAGAGAACCCGGGGGGCAACGGGAAGAAATTCCTTGGCGACATCGTGCGTCCAGAGGACGTTTGGGCTTGTACGAGTTGCGGCTCCTGCATGGAGCATTGCCCGGTTTTCAATGAGCACATCCCCTTAGTGATCGAGATGCGGCGCAAGCTGGTTTCCGAAGGCGAAGTTCAGCCGCGTCTCCAGGAGGCGTTCACCAACCTGTCGCGCTATGGCAACTCCTTTGGACAGTCGGAGCGCAAGCGTGCTGTGTGGACTCAAGGCCTGGGTTTCAAGCCCAAGGATGCACGCAAAGAGCCGGTGCAATGGTTGTGGTATCTGGGTGAGTACGCGTGCTATCACCCTTCGCTTCTGGAGATTACGCGCTCACTGGCGCGAACGTTGCAAAGTGCCGGAGTGGATTACGGCATTCTGTATGAAGCCGAGCGCAACTCGGGCAACGATGTGCGGCGCGTTGGCGAAGAAGGGCTGTTCGAGTTGCTGCGGCAGAAAAATACCGCCACGCTGCAACAAGCGCATTTCAACAATCTTTTCACCACCGATCCGCACGTTTACAACACTTTCAAGAATGAGTACCCGGATCTGAATCATGGCCGGCACGTCATCTCTCACTACACAGAACTGCTAGCCACTCTACTCGAGCAGGGGCAGTTGCAAGTGAAGCGCAAGCTTCCTTATCGCGTTACGTACCACGATCCTTGCTACCTTGGCCGTTACAACGGGATCTACGATCCTCCAAGGAAAGTTCTAAAAGCCTTGGGGGTGGATTTGAAAGAGATGCCGCGTTCCCGTCGGAAGAGTTTTTGCTGCGGTGCAGGCGGTGGCCGCATTTGGATGGAGGAGGTTGGCGAAGTGGATTCGCGTCCGAGTGAAGGCCGCGTGCGCGAAGCAGCCAGCCTTGATGGAGTGCAATACCTGGTAGTGGCCTGTCCGAAGGACTATGTCATGTTCCAGGATGCATTGAAGACTACAGGCCTGGAAGGCAAGTTGTTTGTAAAAGATGTCGCTGAGTTGGCGGCAGAAGCCATTGCCGCCTAGAACAGGAGCGTCTCCCGATGCCGGAAACGAAAGACACGCTTCACAGCGGAGGAGTTGGGGTTTACGTCTGCCATTGCGGCACGAATATCGCAGGAACCGTGGATGTTGATGCTCTGACGAATTATGCTGCCACTCTTCCAGGCGTAACGATCGCGCGCAATTACAAGTATGCGTGCTCGACGCCTGGGCAGGAACTGATCAAGCGCGACATCCGTGAACTGAATCTGTCGCGGGTTGTGGTGGCAGCGTGCTCTCCCTGTCTTCACGAAAAGACCTTCCGCAATGCGACCTCCGAAGGTGGACTGAACCCTTATTACTTCCACATGGTGAACCTGCGGGAGCACGACTCCTGGGTACACACCGACAAGAAAGCAGCCACGGAGAAAGGGAAAGACCTCATCCGTGCGGCGGTTCGCCGGGTTCGCTTGCACCAACCGCTTGAGCGCAAGCGGGTCTCGGTCGATCCCAACGTGCTGGTTGTGGGAGGAGGCATTGCGGGCATCCATGCGGCCCTAACGCTGGCTAACGCAGGCAAACGCGTTTACCTGGTTGAGCGCGACGCCACCATCGGCGGCCACATGGCGATGTTCGACAAGACCTTTCCCACGCTCGACTGCGCGGCATGCATCCTTACCCCCAAAATGACTGCGGTGAAGTCGCATCCTAACATCACCCTGTGGACGCTCTCCGAAGTCACCCAAGTGGACGGCTATGTGGGCAACTATAAGGTAACGGTCAAGCGCAAGCCACGTTATGTGCTGGAAGATGCCTGCGTGGGTTGCATGGAGTGCATTGACGCCTGCGTCTACAAACAGGCCAAAGTTCCTGACGAATTCAATATGTATTTGGGCAAGCGTAAGCCCATCTACGTACCGTTTCCGCAGGCGGTTCCGCAGGTTGTGTTGATCGACCGGGAGACCTGCATCGAGTTCAAATCTGGCAAGTGTAAGAAGACGTGTGTGGAAGTTTGCGCTGACCGCAACGCCATTGACTTCAAACAGCAGGAGAAGACTGAAACCATCGATGTGGGGACGATCATTCTGGCTACGGGCTTCTTTACCTTTGATGCCAAGCGCGTTCCCTACTACGGCTATGGAACCTACCCCAACGTATATACCGGGCTGGAAGTCGAGCGGCTGGTGAACGCCGCGGGGCCGACCGGTGGCGAAATTGTCATGCGCGACGGCCGCAAGCCTAAAGCCGTGGGTATTGTTCACTGCGTGGGCAGCCGCGACGAGAACACGAATCGCTATTGCTCACGCGTCTGCTGCATGTACTCGCTGAAGTTGGCCCACTTGATCAAGGAAAAAACAGATGCTGAAGTGTTCAACTTCTACATCGATATGCGCACTCCTGGGAAGGGTTTCGAGGAGTTCTACAACCGCGTGGCCGAGGAGGGCGCGCACTTCTTCCGCGGTCGGGTTGCCGATATTTATCCCGATCCCGCCGATCAGAGCCACTTGCTGATCTGTGCCGAAGACACACTTGTGAGCACGGTGCGCCGGGTGCCGGTGGACATGGTCGTGCTCTCCACGGGATTGGAGCCGCAGCCAGATGCGCAGGAGGTACGCCGACGTTTCCATCTCAGTTGTTCGAGTGAGGGCTTCTTCCTGGAGCGCCATCCGAAGCTGGCTCCGGTGAGCACCTTTACAGATGGAATCTTCTTGGCGGGTTGTTGCCAAGGCCCCAAGGACATTCCCGACACGGTGGCGCAAGCTGGCGCCGCTGCAGCCGAAGCCATGGCGTTAATCGATATCGGCTACGTCGAGCAGGAGCCTTACACCGCCCACGTTCTGGAAGAAGTTTGCTCCGGCTGTAAGACCTGCATCCCGCTTTGCCCGTATCAAGCCATCTCGTTCACAGAGGAGAAAAAGAAAGCTGCGATCAACGAGGTGCTCTGCAAGGGCTGTGGGACTTGCGTTGCCTCCTGCCCATCGGGATCGATCCAGCAGAACCTGTTCGAGGACGAAGAGATTTTCGAGGAAGTCGAGGGACTACTGGCCTATGCCTGAACCAATACTCAACTCGCCACAAACCGCGCCGCCGACAACGGAACCGCAGCCGTTTGAGCCGAGAATCGTCGCATTCTTCTGCAACTGGTGTACCTATCTGGCGGCCGATCTGGCTGGCACTTCGCGCTTGAAGTATGCCCCGAATGTGCGCGTGGTGCGGGTCATGTGCTCCGGGCGCGTGGATCCGCAGTTTGTCCTGAATGCCTTCGCCGAGGGTGCCGACGGAGTGCTAATCGGGGGTTGCCACCCCGGAGACTGCCATTACCAGGAAGGCAATTACAAAGCGCTTCGTCGCTATCGCTTGCTCAAACGCATGCTGGTCGAGATGGGCATCGAAGAACAGCGGCTTCGCCTGGAGTGGATTTCTGCGTCCGAGGCCGAGCGGTTTCGCTGGGTGATGAACGATATGGTGGAACACGTGCGCGCCTTGGGACCGCTTCATCTCAAGCCCGCAGAGGAAACGTTTGCCGAGGAGGTGGCAGTCTAATGGCAGAAAAACCGAAAGTTGCTTTCTACTGGTGCGCATCCTGCGGAGGATGCGAAGAAACAGTTGTAGATCTTGCTGAAGCCGTTCTGGACGTTGTTTCGGCCGTCGACATTGTCTTCTGGCCGGTTGCACTCGACTTCAAGCGCAAAGACGTTGAGGCTATGCCCGACGGCTCCATTCTGGCGACATTTGTAAACGGAGCGATCCGCTCCACCGAACAGGAAGAAATGGCACATTTGCTGCGCCGCAAGTCCAAGCTGCTGCTTGCCTTCGGATCGTGTTCCCATCTCGGCGGAATTCCAGGTTTGGCCAACCTCTTCGACCGTGAGAGCATTTTGCAGAGCGTTTATCGCGAATCACCCAGCACCGTGAACGAGGAGGGCGTGCTGCCACTGCGGCACCATAAGGACAATGGCCATAGCGTAGAACTGCCGGGCCTATATCAAACCGTCCGGACATTGAGTCAAGTCGTTGACGTCGATTACTATGTCCCCGGGTGCCCGCCCACTCCTAAGATTCTCCGCACCGCGCTGCAAACCTTGTTGGGCGGGGAGTTGCCGCCGAAAGGTGCTGTTCTGGCTCCTGACTCCGCGCTCTGCGAAGAATGTCCTCGTAAAGACAGCAAGCCCGATAATTTGTCACTCAGCCAGTTCAAACGCCCTCACCAAGTGTTGATCGACGAGGAGAAGTGTTTGCTGGCACAAGGCCTGCTTTGCATGGGCCCGGCCACTCGCGGTGGTTGCGAAGCCCCGTGTGTGCAGGGCAATATGCCCTGCACCGGCTGCTGCGGTCCTACCAGCCGGGTCAAGGACCAAGGCGCGAAAATTCTTTCCTCTCTCGCTTCGCTTGTGGAGAGCAAGGACGAGGCCGAAATCGATGTTGCCCTGGCTACAATCCCTGATCCAGTAGGAAGTTTCTACCGCTACAGCTTGCCCTCGTCGTTGCTGCGGCGAAAGAAACTGGACAACGTGACGGACTCCGGAACTCAAGTGAGGTAATTCATGCCTGAAGGAAAAAAATCAACACTGCAACAGCAGGAAGGCGCGGCCAAGGCCAACGCGCAGCGCCACATCACCATTGATCCCATTACACGGCTAGAGGGACACGGCAAAGTCGATATTTTCCTCGACGGAACGGGCAAGGTTGAGCGTGCCTACTTTCAGGTTCCGGAGTTGCGCGGATTTGAGAAGTTCGTGCAGGGTCGTCCAGCCGAGGAGATGCCACAGATCACCTCTCGTATCTGCGGCGTGTGTCCGACGGCGCACCATATGGCCGCGACCAAAGCCTTGGACGACCTTTACCACGTCGATCCACCGCCGGCCGCGAAGAAGATTCGCGAGCTTATCTACAGCACATTCTATGTCGAAGATCATGCTCTCCATTTCTATTTCCTCGGCGGGCCCGATTTCGTGGTCGGCCCGGAAGCCCCGGCTGCGCAACGCAATGTTTTGGGAGTGATTGCAAAAGTCGGAGTGGAGACCGGCAAGAAAGTTATCGCCATGCGCCGCCGCTTGCGGGACCTGATTGCCCTGGTAGGTGGTAAGGTTGCGCATCCCGTTTTCGGCTTGCCCGGTGGCGTGGCCAAACGGCTCACGCCGGAGATGCAAAAGCAATTTCAGGAAGTGGCTGCGGATGCGGTCAACTTCGCCGAGTTCACGCTGCAAGTCTTTGAGGACGTCGTGCTCAAGAACTCGGACTACGTGAGCCTGATCCTCTCCGACGCATACACGCACCGCACCTATTACATGGGCATGGTAGACGACAGCAATCAAGTGAACTTCTACGACGGCTCCATCCGCGTGGTTACTCCCGAAGGCGCCGAGTGGAAAAAGTTCCGGCCTCAGGAATATCTCGACAACATTGCCGAGCACGTCGAGCCCTGGAGCTACGTCAAGTTCTGCTATCTGAAGCCGGTGGGCTGGAAAGGCTTTAACGAGGGCGCAGACAGCGGAATCTATAGCGTGGCCCCGCTGGCGCGGCTGAACGCGGCTGACGGTATGGCAACCCCTCTGGCACAGCAAGCTTACGCCAAATTCTATTCCACATTGGGTGGCAAGCCCGTACACAACACACTGGCCAATCACTGGGCAAGAGTGGTGGAGTTGTTCTACGCGGCCGAGCGTATGAAGGAACTGGCGGACGATCCGGAAATCACCGAAGCCAACGTTCGCACTTTGCCTAAAGCAACGCCGACCGAGGGAGTCGGGATCGTGGAGGCGCCCCGCGGCACGCTGATCCATCATTACTGGACGGATGAACGCGGAATTGTTAAGAAAGCAAATCTAATCGTGGCCACCCAGGGGAACGCAGCGCGCATGGCTATGAGCGTGGAAAAGGCAGCCAAGGCGCTGATCTCCGGCCCGGACATTCCGGAGGGTGTACTCAATAAAGTGGAGATGGCTTTCCGCGCTTACGATCCCTGCCACGGTTGCGCCACACACTCTCTGCCGGGGAGCATGCCCTTGATGATTCGACTCCGTCGCCAAAACGGCGACACATTGGCGACGCTGCGCCGCGACTTCAACGGTAGTGTGCATCGGGAGTAGCGTGACGGAGAGTAACCAAGAAACGTCTGCTGCCGAAACCCTACCGGTCGCGATGCGAATCTTGTGCCTCGGGAATGATCTGCTGGCCGACGATTCTCTCGGCAGCATAGTTGCCGAGCAAATTCGACAATTGGCTCCGCCAAATGTGGAAGTCGTCAGCACTGCGGAAAGTGGATTCCATCTCCTCGATTACGTCTTGGACACCCGCTGCCTTGTAGTGGTGGACACGGTGGTGAGCGGGAGTGCACCGCCGGGAACGATCTACGCATTTCATGACCACGAGCTGCAAGTGGTTCCTGGCGGATCACCGCACTATGTCGGGCTGAATGAAACTCTGGCGCTGGCGCGGCAACTGGGTCTTTCGGTAGCGGAAGAGGTGGTCTTCCTGGCGGTCGAAGCAGCTGACTGCCTTACGCTTGGAGCAGAGGTGCATCCGGCGGTGCAGGAAGCCATCCCGCGTCTCCTAGGTATGCTTCGCAACCTGATGCATGATGGGACGCCTGCTGTTGCCGCCAAAGATCCCGCAACCCTTTAACCCATTCGCCAGTCAATCGTGGATGGCTACTGCTCCGACCTGACTGGGACTCCAGCCGGGATATCGATGATGAACGTGCTTCCCTTGCCGAGTTTGCTCTGAACCGAAATGTGTCCGCCGTGGGTGGTCACGATTCCATAAGCGATGGACAAGCCGAGTCCAGTGCCATGGCCGCCCGCCTTGGTCGTAAAGAAGGGATCGAAAATCCGGCCGATGTCCTCCGCAGGTATGCCCTGGCCGGTATCGGAGATCGCCACCTCAACCGAATTGTCTGCACTCTTGTAACGGGTCTTGATGGTAATGGTCCCGCGCTCGTTCATCGCCTGTACCGAGTTCATGAGGATATTGATGAAAACCTGCTGGAATTGCGACCTGTCGGCGACCACGGGGGGCAACTCCGGTTCGAACTGGCAGTCCACGTTGATGTTGAAGAAAAGTGCCTGTTTCCCAATCAGCGACAGAGTATCCTCAAGAACCGTGTTCAGGTCGACAGCCTCCGTGTTGCCTTTCGATTGCCGGGAGAATTCGAGCAGGCCTTTGACGATGTCGCGGCATCGCTCGGTCTGGCGAATTACTTCCTCCAAGTTCTCGCGTTTCGGGTCGTCCTTGCTCATGTCTTCGACCGTGAGACCGGTGAGCGCCAAGATACCGCCAAGGGGATTGTTGACTTCATGTGCGACGCCGGCCGCGAGCATGCCAAGTGACGCCAACCTCTCCGATTGCGCCACCCGAGCCTGCATAGCAACCAGTTCTTCGGTGCGCTGCTTCACCTTTTCCTCGAGCGTTCGCCCCCATTCCTCCAGGTCAGCCTTCATCTGGCGGAGGCTTTTGAGCATGGCATTGAAGGATTCTGCCAGCAGTGCGACCTCACCCTGTGCATTGGACCCGATTTCCTGGTCAAAGCGTCCGGCAATGATATTGTGCGTGGCAGCGACCATTTCACCAATCGGACGGGTGATATTACGAATCATGTAGTACGTGATACCCAGAATCAGCAGGAAGCCCGCTGTAGCAATGCCAAAGAAAGACAGGATCACTCGGTTGCGGATGGTCGTGTAGGTATCCTCGAGCACTCCGACGGAGAGCATCCCGATCACATCTCCGGCATAGTTGCGAATTGGGGCGTATTCGCTGATGTACCAGTCTTTCACGATGAAGGCCCGGCCTCTCCAGAGTTGGCCGTGTTTCAGTACGGCATCGCTGACCTCCTGGGGTGCCCGTGTACCGACCGCACGCTCGCTGCCCGTGGTCGTCATGCTGGTTGAAATCCGAACGTCTCTCTCGAATATCGTGATCGCACCTATATCCACATCCTTGAACCGCTCGCCACGAAACAGAAGTTCCCAAACCCGATCGACGATCCCGAAGTTCCCGTTTAGAAGAATACCGCCACAGAGGACTCCCGCTGGCCCGGAAGACGGCCCCACAGGTGCGGCCACCACCAACGCCATACCGGGCCCGTCGCTACCCGCATCGGCATTGATGTGGATCCTTGCGCGCAAGGCCGCGTCTTCATTGCCGACCAATCCCGCCGGCACAATCTCGGTCGCAGCAGCCACTTTGCCCGAGAGGGCCGCCCTGATGACGCTCACGTCAGAAACGTCATCCCGTGTGCGAACAGCTTCTGAGGTCCGGAACACAACGCGACCATTCTTGTCTGTAAGGTTGACGAAATCGAAGCCGGCGTCTTGGCGGATCCGCTCTAGATAAGTGGGGAGAGAGTTGGTATTATCGCCTGCCAGATATTGCTGAACTGCGGGGCCGGCGGCGGCAAATTCTACTGACAGCTTTAGGGCCTGCAACTGCTCTTCATAGACCGTCTTCGCAGTGGCAAAATCATGATCGACTGCCCGGCGGGCCTGCATCATGATGGTGGAACTCACGATCCAGGACCCGACCAGCGAGGTGGCCAGTCCTCCGGCGCCCAGGATGATCAAGTAGCTCCAGATCAGCCTTGCCTTGAGCGACAGCCGTGGGGAATCGAAGCGCATAGTATCCGCGCACCTTCATGCTGGCACGCCGATCCGTTCCCGGATCTTCTCCAGCAGCTGAACCGTGTCCACAGGCTTGGTGAAGAACATGTCGTGCGTCAGCCAGCCGCCGCTCGAGGGGATCTCGAAGTCGGGAAGCCGCGTACAGAACGAGCTGAGAACAAAAATCGGCACGTTCTTCAAAGCCGGATCGCGGCGAATTTCGTGGATCGCGAAGAACCCCTCCGTTCGCTCGTTCATCATGATGTCCATGAGAATGAGATCCGGCCGTTTCATTTTCGCCAGCTTGATGCCCGTCGCGCCGTCGCGTGCCCGGAAGACCCGGAAACCGTTCAACTCCAGAAAACACGATATCGCTTCGGAAAAGTCGTTGTCGTCGTCAACAATCAATATTCGCTTCTCGTCCCGCATTGTCCTGCTCCCTCATCGCTCCTTCCGGCTCACGCCAGGCTGGCAAACGCACGCAGAAGGTGGAACCTACACCTAACTCGCTCTGGACCTCTATGGTTCCACCCATCTCAGAAACGATCTTCTTAGAAATGTGCAACCCCAAGCCCGTTCCCGCAGTTTTCTTCGCCGATTCGTCCTTGACTCGGAAGAATTCCTCGAAAAGGAAAGGGCGATATTTTTCTGGAATTCCGACGCCGGTGTCGGTAACCGCGATGACCGCCTCCCCAAGCGACTGGCTCCCGGTAACAGTCACCTTCCCGCCCGGCTTGTTGTACTTGATGGCGTTCGTGATCAGATTGTCAAACAGAACGCTCAAGCAGTTACGATCGCCCCACACCAACAATGAGCAGTCCGAGAGATGAGCCTCGAGGGAGACGTTATTCGCCGAGGCTGTCTGCTCATAGTTCTTCAGGATGTCGGAAATCATGCCACTGAGATCGACCTTGACCCTTTCCTTGGACAAGGTTCCGCCCTCTACCTGCGCCAGGGTCAGCCAATCGGTAATCAGATTCTGCAGCTCTTCGATCCGCGTGAGGCAACGGTCAAGCCACTCCCGCCGCCGGAACCGAGGGACATCGTCTTCCTGGTCAAGGTGTTTCAGTACGTCCAGGTACTGCTGAATGGCGACCAGCGGGGTTCGCAGTTGGTGGGAAATAAAAGTAACGAAGCGCCGCTTGAGCATGGTTTGCTCGACTTCGTGGTGCTGCGATTCCATGGCCAGCCGGCGGCGCTCCAGCCCGCGATTGACGATCAGTCGCAGTTCGTCCGGCGAAAACGGCTTGGGCAAGAAATCGTAGGCTCCCCGTCTGACCGCCTCCACGGCGGTGTCGATGGTCGCATATCCTGTAATCACCACGATAACAATTTGGGGGTCGATGTCGTGGACGCGGGAAATCACCTCCATCCCGCTGATGCCCGGCATTTTCAGATCCACAATGACCATCGCCGGTTTTGCCGTAGCAATGCCATCGAGTCCGCGAGCGCCGTCCTCAAAAATCTCAGCGCGGAGCCCCATTTTCGTCACGATCTTTCCGCACGATAGCCGCATCGTATAGTCGTCGTCGATCACCACGACCGTTTCCGGCGCAGCGGGCTCGCTCATCGCTGTCTCTGCTCCATTCCCTCGCCAAGAGATGACGTACTGTCAAGCTACTGTACTCTTCGCTGGCCCGACCGCTTTTTCCAAAAGCCGCAGCAGTTGCTCAATGTCGAGCGGCTTGGTGAGATACCCATCCGGCCGGATCATGTCGACCTCAGGCGACATCGGAAAGCGCTCATCCGGCGTTTCCTCGATGGAAGAAACCATGATGACTGGAACGTTGCGAAACTCCGCATACTCGTCTCGATATTTGAGAGAATGCGTGACGCCATACCCTTCCACGGTGGACTCCATCATGATGTCAAGGAGGATCACGTCGGGTTTGTGCTCGACCACCATCTGCAAACCGTCGTGTCCGGACGGCGCTTCCAGCACGCTGTAACCATGACTTTCCAGCAGCGATTTCACCGCTGCCCGGAAGTCGGAATCGTCGTCGATCACCAGCACTTTTGCGGACATTTAAGCCTCCATTTTCTGCCAGGCGGCTCCCGGCCCGCCGTTCAGGTTCGGGCCGTGACCCAGCACGTTCATAGGCCGCCATTCCCCGGGGTCGAAGAAACGGGGCCTGGGAAATCTGATGCGCCGCACGATGCAACCAGACACCGCCGGATCAGCAGATGTGAGTCTCAGCAACAAGACACCTCCAACAAACCGGTTCGTGAGTTCCCAGCACCAGCGGGATGTTTTCGCTCGGAATGTCCTTCCATTCGGAGATTCGCATATTGGGGCTCATCAGGCAGGGCTTGTGCCCCCACCGGCTGATTTGCCCTACTGGGTTCCCGCAGCAAGTGCAAGTTTTGCCTGCGTACCATTTCGAAAGGATTGTAAGCACGAGATATTCTTCGGGCGATTCCGCAATTCTCTCGAGACAAGCCTGATTGCAAGGCGCGATCTCGCGCCATCGCGAACATTCCCGAAGGCGCAGGCCTGGTTTCCACAAAGGGGCGTCCATAGCCATGCGCAACGCCGCCAGCTCCACGGCGGCGGGTTGCTCGTTTTCTGGACAGGTGACAACCCGCTTGCCACGGAATCTCAGGTAAGCGCGCGCTGCTCGCCAGACGCTCCAGCCGACCAAAGCCAACAGCAATATGACAATAACGATGGTCCGAGTCATGGTCGCCTCCCGTTGTCCGGCAGCCGACGGCCCAGTTCCTGCAGAACGGAGTCCAGGATCGCAGGCATCTGGGCGTCCACCGCCGGAGAAAGACCGCTTCCAATCGCGGCGGATGAAACTGAAATACCAAGCAACGTGCACGGGATGGAGTTAAGCAGTCCAAGAAGTCTGATGGCTTGAACCGCAGAAAGCTGATGAACATGGTCCTGGCGCTCGCTCAGCCCCGAACAAGCCCCCTCAAATGTCAAAACGATTCCCGGTTCCGTGTCGCCCTCGATCGCGTCAATGACGACCACGCGGCTACGACCCTCCATCTGCTTGCAATATCGAAGCAGGTCCGATCCGCCACTGATGACTTCCACCGAGTCGGGCAGTCTCGGATCGTTTACCAGTCGCTCCGCTACCATGCAGCCGACGCCATCGTCGCCCATCAGCGGATTGCCAAGACCGATTGCAAGCAGTGGCTTCATTGTCTACGCACCAGGTGCACGGAGCAGGAAATGCAAGGATCGTAAGCGCGGGCCACCATTTGCAGGCGCTTCGCAATCACAGCTTCCTCCCGTTCCGCACATTGTTCCACCACACGCCGGAAATGCAGTTCCATGCTGGCTGCGTTCAGGGCGGTCGGGGTAATCATATCGGCGGCAGTAATCCTGCCCTCCGAGTCATAGGTGTAGCTGTGGACAAGCAGCCCGCGCGGAGCCTCCGTGATCGCAGTGCCGGTCCCTGCACACACCTGCACCTCTACCGGCCGCTCGTCTTTGACTCCATCCCGCAGCAGACACTCGATAATGTCCAACGCGCGTTCTACATCACCCACCAGCTCCACGGCTTGAGCCTTGTTGTTGTCCATGGGGTTGCGAGCCGGCAGCCGTAGGTTGAGGCGCTCCATCGCCACTGCTTGCCTTCCGTTCAGCCTCTGCGGGTTAACGGTCAGCCGGGCCAGCGAGCCGACCATAAACGGTTTGCCGTGGAAGCTGCTGTGTTTGGCGTGGGAGTGCAGTACAGATTGCTCATTGGCCAGCTTTCTGTACTCCGCAGCGCGCATCACGGTCCGGTTCCCATTGTCGGCCAACATTACTTCATCCCCAGCAAAATAGCTGTCATCGTTGGGCGAATGCAGTGCGGCGTACGCGGTGTCGCACTGGCAGAAGTCGGCTGGTGGCAGAGACGCCATGAGTTCGATGACGTCCTGAGAGTCCTTAATGGCTTCCATCAGCCCGTCGCGCAATTCAATCAACTGGTCGACCGTGGGCACTGTGCCGAAGCCTCCCGGTACGACATTGACCGGATGGACAGCCCGTCCACCGATGGTCTCCTGGATCAGATTGCCAAGCTTCTTGAGCCGTAAGCCGAGCAGCACTGCATCCGGCTTTTCCGCCGCAAGAGCGATGGCGCTCGGAAAATCCAGGTAGTCCGGCGCTGCCAGGAGGAAAAGGTGCAGCGCATGGCTTTGAATGCTCTCGCCTCGGTACAGCAATTCCCGAAGCAACTGTGTCTGCGGGCTCACTTGCACGCCGAACGCGTTCTCCGAAGCCTTCAAGGAAGTCAGGGAATGCGCCGCGGAACAGATGGAGCAAATGCGGGAAAGAATCGGCGACACCTCGTCATATCGCTTCCCTCGAACCAGCGACTCCAGCAGCCGGGCGCCTTCAAACACATCGAAATGCACCTTGCTGACCTTGTCGCCTTCCAATACGACGGAGATGCCGCCGTGGCCTTCCACCCGAGCCAGGTGCTCGATGACAACGGTCTTCATTGTGCACCTCCCTGTGGCGCGAACGTCCGCAACCTGGCGGCGACGGCGTTTCGGTCAAAGCCTTTCTCCTCGAACGCCGTCAGCAAGGCTGATGAATTGGAATCGCCCACCGGCCCACGGCAACCCACGCACGCAACCCGCAGGTTCGGACAGCGCGCTTTGCACCCGGCCACAGTGATTGGGCCGCAACACACTTGGCCGTGCTCAATTAGCAGGCAGTTGTTCTCCAACATGCGGCACTCGCTGCAAACCGCATACTCAGGATAGATTGGGGGATCTCCATTCAGCAGATTGCCGATTGCCGCGAGAAAATGGTCCTTTTCGATCGGGCAGCCAGTAATGTTCAGATCGACCTTTACGACCTCGTGTAGCGCCTGTGCGGGCACGGAATCGTAACCCAGGCCCATTTCGCCGTACACCTCCCGCAGCAGTTTCCGGCGATCGGCGCCACGATCCATTGCCGCCACTCCGCCCCATACGGCACAAGTGCCGAGCGCCACCAGGATCTTTGATCGATTCCGAATTGCCCGCAGCTTCTCGGCATCTTTGTTACTCAAAACCGCACCTTCCACTAGGGCGACGTCGATCGGGCAAGAGTCATCGTTCTCCGAAGACGCCATCAGGAAGTCTCGAATATCGATCAGCGAGACCAGATCCAGTAGCTGATCCTCACAATTCAAGATCACGAGTTGGTCTCCTGCGCAACCCGTGAGTCCGAAGATTCCTACAGTAGGCTTGCTCATCAGATCATCTCCGGCAGATTGATTGCATCCCAATACGTAAAGATCGGTCCATGCAAGCACGTGTACTTGTAGCCGATGCTGCAATGGCCGCACTTGCCCACCCCGCACTTCATGCGCCGTTCCAGCGACATCAGAATGCGGTTCTTAGGAAAGCCCAGTTCCAGCAACTTCCGCAGAACGAACTTATAGACCACGGGCGGCCCGCACACCGCCGCGTAGGTGTTAAGCGGGTCGACGTTGGCATGGTCGAACAAAGTGGGAAGCAGGCCCACATAGTATTTCCATGTTCCCGCGGGGTCCGCATCCACCGTCAGAAGGCAGTTCATATCCGCGCGACCCACCAGGCTCTGGAGTTCCTCACGAAAGAGCACCTCCTCGGGCCGCTTGCTCCCGTACATCAGAGTGATGCTATTGAACTCCTCCCGATGGTCGAGCGCGTACCACAGCAACGAGCGCAATGGTGCCATCCCCAGGCCGCCGGCGACCACGAGCAGGTCATTGTGTTTCATCACTCCTATGGGATAGCCGTTGCCGTAAGGGCCACGGATTCCCACCAGGTCGTTCGTATGCATCCGGTAAAGTGCGCTGGTCACCCGGCCGACGCGCCGCACGCACAGTTCGAGAACCTCCGGACGCGAGGGAGAAGATGAAATCGAGATGGGCATCTCGCCTACCCCTGGAATACTCAGCATGACGAACTGGCCAGGCTGGTGCCGGAAGTTGTGGACCATGCGCTCATCCAGGAAGCGCATAGTGAAAAGGTAGTTGCCCTCCACCATCTGATGAATGCGCACGATCCGCGCCATGTGCGGCTGATATGGGTTATCGCTCAGGACGGGGTGATGATGAGTCACCACTTCATCGGCTAACAACATCTTGAACCTCCCGTAGCCGGTCGATTACATGCACAACGTCGATGCTCACCGGACAGGCACTGATGCAGCGTCCGCAGCCGACGCAACTCGGCCGCCCGTATTCGGCGACAAAGCCGCGCTGTTTGTGATAGAAGCGAAACTTGATGCGGCTGGCGCGCGGTCCGCGGAAGTTCTCTCCGCTGCCCACCAGCGCATGGTTCGTGAACAGGCACGAATCCCAGGAACGCGTCCGATCGCCGGCGCGCGATCCTAATTCCACACTGTCGCTCACATCGTAGCAGTAGCAGGTAGGACAGACCATGCTGCAACTGCCGCACGACAGGCACTTCTCGCCTAGTTCCTTCCAGATCTCGCTCTGGTATTCCATCTCGAAGATCTCGGGAAGGTCGCGAATCTCGGCGTCCAGTTGGAAGGCGCTGCGCTTGTTGGCGGAGCGCCGCTTGTAGTCCTCGATGTCCGCCGCATCCACTGCCTGGAAGACGCTGCCAGTGGCCAATACCATGTCGTCGCCAAGCGCAGTGCCCACCAGTACCTGGTAATAGTCGCCGGTATCGTAGAAGAAGAGATCGAAGCCGTGGTCTACAAAATCCGCCCGCATTGAGCGGCAGAAGCAATGCTTGTCGGGCTTGCAGTCGACTCCGATGATGGCGATGTTTTTCCGCCGCGCCTGGTAGTACGGGTCGTCGTACCTTCCGGCGAACACCTGGTCGAGGATGTTGAGGGCGTACACGTCGCAGGCATGCACGCCAAACAGAATGATGCGCTGGTCCAGCCCGTCCGTGCAGGGCTCGAAACCCGCTCCGGGGTGGTAGCGGAACAGAGTTTCCCTCGGAGGCAGAAAATACTTCTTGGGTGGCAAGATGGTTCGGTCGTAATCCAATCGTGCCTCCGACCATCGTGTCAGCCGTTTGAAAACAAACTTGCCGTCCTGTTCGACTGGCGCATGCAACTCGCCGAACTGCTGGACGACCGATGCGAAAAGATCCAGCTTCTCCTTGCGCAGCTTAAGGATCTTCAAAGCGGCCTCCTTAGCTTCCCAATCGCCAGCTTGGAACAAAAAGCCGCAACGACTGGGCGCCGCTGCTACGGCCCGAACTTCGTTGCGACCTGTAAGCCGTCCGCGGCTAAGTGCGGGGTGCCTGAGTCTCTGCGTTGACCCGTGGCGTCAATCGCACCTTCCCAGTATGGAAACCTATTCCGTCGACTTCACGGAGTCAGTGATTGAGCGCACGGCTGCTAGTGATACAGAGCTTGCTGAGTGGGCATTAATAAGGGTGCTGGCGGCACTGACATCCAGGCCGGACCTGGAAATATTCGGTTATTGCCCCGGCGTTTTCTGGTCACAGGGGACGGGAGGACACCGCATGGTATGTACCTTCTTGTGCAACACCATTCCAGCGGCTTGTTGTGAATGTTACTAGGTATGGCGGGGACGACGGGACTCGAACCCGCGGCCTCTGCCGTGACAGTCTAGGCATACACGTATTATCAGCGACTTACGTTCTCAGCGGGGCTGCCAGTCGCTGTAAGGAATTGCAAGAACCGAGCAGTTGTGGGTAAGTTTGTGGGTAGAATTCCCAAGCACTGAACCGTTCTGATCCAGTGCTCGGGACGTTCTCAGGCGCTTTAGTCTGTTATCCCGAGGCTAAGACTGATCTTCATCCTCACGCACTCCTTATGCGGCCTCCGCCGCGTTGGTACGTGCTCGCTGCCTACTGAAGCACTTCCCCAGTTGGCGCAGCCGTGAACGCATACGGCCGAACTCGCCTTCCGCCACACCGAGGAACTCTGCGGCGGCGCTGGGCTTGTCCGATTCTAGGATCGCCTCCATTGCTGGGATCACGCTCGAATCCTCGTACCGCACGAAGTCCTCGAACTCGGCAATCAGGTGTCTGCCTTCGCGCCCTTTAAGCTGCCGCTCACACCGTTTTCTAAAGTGCGCCGAATGCGAGTGGCAGAACTCGTCGGTTACTTGACCTTGATCAGCGTTATCAGGGCGCGTGCTCAAGGACACATTGCCGGGACAGCACAGCGGATTCTTCATCCGCTTCGAGCGGATCGTCCTGAATTTGTTTCCGAGACAAAGATTGATGTAGTTGAAGAAGCGGGCGCTGCTCGCGCCGTAGTGCTTGGCAGGATCGAAGGTTTGGATGACGTCCTTCTTGCCCGCTGCCCGGTGCTTCGACGCTGACGGCAGCGAGTTCAGGATCAGCAGGTCTTGCGTCCAGTCCTCCATGTCCTCGTGCTGGGCGAGCCTGTCGGCGTGCTTCCCCACCCACTGGCGGACGTATTGTGGAAACCGCTCGTGGAACTCGTCGAAGTCCCTCGGGACGACGAATCCGTCGTGCCCGATGTAGTGCCCATCTTCAATCGTGGAGGGGTCGGGCTTGCGGTTTTCAACGGAAAAATTGGCAAATGTTATAGGTTGATTCTCAACTGCGGCGGTATTGCTCTGCATGGAGACACTTCCTTTCGAAAGGATTTGAACTGCATGCGAGCAAGCGTAGGAGGTCGGGACGAGTTGGCGGCGAGGGTTCAGCAGATGTTGATGGTGCCCACCAAGAGAGAAGCCGAGCACATTATCGAAGCTGTGATCTATAGCTTGGAGTCCACGTTGCTGAACAATCTGGGAACGA
>Ga0187771_10000841_pt1 | contig 19605 bp, 22 predicted proteins | sample 0116_SJ02_MP15_1_FD_133139 | JGI IMG/M metagenome (GOLD analysis project Ga0187771, IMG submission 133139) | Tropical peat soil microbial communities from peatlands in Department of Meta, Colombia - 0116_SJ02_MP15_10_MG | ecosystem: Environmental > Terrestrial > Soil > Wetlands > Peat | place...
ATTTCATTATTATAAGTCAAACTCAAAGATATACGGAGGATGCGGAACATGAAAAAGATATTAGAGACACTAGCTTTGTCGATATTTGTTGTCCTGATAACAGCGACATTTGGAGTTGCTGAGTATGCGTCAACAGGCTTGAGCGACTTTCCATACTTCCAGCTCGGATGTTTAATTGTAGGCGGGATGATGATCATTACTCTGAGACATAAGTACCAGAAGATGTACACAGGGGAATTGGTAACTGCTTTTTGCCTGTATACCATGCTCATTACTCTGTTCACGGCACCGGTGATTAATGTTATTAAGACCATTGTGAGTTAAAAAATAATAGCCATTCCGCAATAATGGGAAGTAACAACCCAGATAGTGAAAGGAGGCGAGCTATATGGCGGTAATAGACAAAACACACCAACGACCGAGGAATTACCGGTCAGTGCTCGTACTGAGTGTATGGGGATATGCGATAGTCATTTTCTCATTCCTCCTCCTCTATTTAGGAAAACTGTTAGATGAGTTTTTGAACACATCTCCCAACTTTATGCTAGGGTTATTTTTTGTAGCGTTGTTTATAGGTATAGGGAAGTTCTACAAGGAAGCCTGGTTAAAGCGGAAGGATGTCTGAGATTATCCTCAGATCTTGATCAATACGCTTTCAATGATCCATGAATTCTGTGGCCCCTTCATGCAAACCTATTGCGTGAAGGGGCTATTTTATTACCGGAAGACATATTGACTTGACATACAGTATTCAATTCCATATACTTGCCGAAAGAAAATTTATAACATCATATCTCTCTATAGCGCAACCGTGATCATTCAGGTCAGAAAAGTTGAAGTTGACGTGATGAATAAGGAGAAAATAAGCAATGTGTCTCGGATTTCCCGGTAAGATAATTTCCATAGACAAAAACAAGCTTGCCATTATCGATATCAGCGGTACGCGGCGCGAGGCGCGACTCGATCTTATTGATGATGATACCGTGCCCGGCGATTATGTGATATGCCATGCAGGTTATGCCATCCATAAGATTGACGAAGAGCTGGCACATGAGATGCTGGACCTCTTAAGACAGATCATGGAAAATGAAGCGCATTGATAAACCTACGTTTTGAAGGGCGATTGCTTCATAGGAAGTTACCGCCCTCTCCTTTCCTGCTTTACTCTTTTCCCCGTTGATAGCCTCAGAATTGCCCCTGTAGGATTCAGACGGGGTGCGGGAAGATGATCAAATGGACATATCACAGTTCATGCGGCGTAGTATAAATGTCTTCGCTAATCGTGAATTATACTTTTGATTGCCCGAGATTCTTATTGTGGCAGGTTTTTCTTTAGTTTTGGTGTTTCAAAGTTGAGTGAGGTAACAAGTGATGCGGTATGACAAAATTCTTCTCGATCATGGCGGGGGGGGTCTGCTGATGAATGAACTGATTTCCCAAAAATTCCTCCCAAAATTAAAAAATACATATCTGGAACGCCTGGAAGACGGCGCTGTTTTCGATATAGGCGACAGTAAGTTCTGTTTCTCTACGGATTCTTACGTAGTGAGTCCCATTTTTTTCCCCGGGGGCGACATCGGTTCCCTGTCTGTGCACGGAACGGTTAATGATCTTGCCGTGTGCGGCGGAATTCCTATTTTTTTAAGCGCCGGTTTCATTCTTGAAGAAGGCTTCAGTATGAAAGATTTGGATAAAATTATTGAATCCATGGCACAGGCAGCGGAAAATGCCGGTGTACAGATCGTCACGGGAGACACCAAGGTGGTTGCAAAGGGAGCCGCGGACGGTATTTTTATCAATGTTTCCGGTATCGGTGTCATCAAATATAAGGGAGTAATCTCTCCCAGAAGCGTCATGCTGGGAGACAAGATAATCATCAACGGGACTATCGGGGATCATGGCGCAGCTATATTAAGCAAACGGCAGGATCTGGGCTTTAAGTCTGAGATCGTATCGGATTCAGCCCCGTTGAATTCTCTTGTAGAAAGCATCCTAAAGGTAAGCAACAACATCCACTGCATGCGGGATGCTACAAGGGGCGGCCTAGGCGCTGTCCTGTGCGAAATCGCGGCACAGTCGAAGTGCCAAATCATAATCGAGGAAAAAGACATACCGGTGCGACAAGATGCCAGAGGTGTCTGTGAGATTCTCGGTATAGATCCTTTGTTTCTGGCAAATGAAGGCAAGATGGTAGTATTCTGCCCGGCGGACGATGCCGAGAAGGTTTTATTGACGATGAAGAAGCACAAATATGGCAAAGGAGCCGCCATCATAGGAGAAGTAAACAAAAAAGACCGCGGCCGTTTTATACTAAATACTGTAATAGGCGGCGCAAGGGAGGTAGATCTGCCGACGGGTGAGCTGGTTCCCCGGATTTGCTGATTAAATGTCTCATCACAATAAAAAAGCAGGCAAAACAAAATTCGTTATGCCTGCTTTTTTATTTCTTATACTATAATTTTAATTTAGTCGCTCTTCATCTCTTCCTTCTTTGCCTCATCTGCGCTTTCACGAAGATGCGTCACACGAGTAGACTTATGCAACTCCACGGGTTTGTCATACAATGAGGGACGCCATTTATAAATCAAATCTATCGCATCAGAAGGGCAGACATGCACACAGACCTCACAGACGATGCAGCGTAACGGGTAAAAGGCAAGCTCGTTCTTGTCCTTATCTGTGGTTATGGCAACAGAAGGGCACCGGAGGGCACACGCCCCGCACATAGTACATTTATCATCGTTAAATACAACATGTCCCCGGGCTTTCTCAAAAGGTTCCCTCACCTGAACGGGATAGAGCCTGGTCGCATATCCGGTAAAAAGATTTTTTATGATGGTCGGTAACATGAAAGGCATTGTTCATACGCTCCTTTCGCTTTTTATCGCTCCATGCAGCAGATGCATGGGTCAATAGAAAGAACAATAACTGGCACATCCGCCAATTCACAGCCTGGCAACATGACTAACAGTGAGGGAAGATTAGCATAAGTAGGCGTTCTGATTTTCAAGCGTTCCAGATTGCGTGTACCATTTCCTTTTGCATAATAGAAGAGTTCACCCCTGGGTGCTTCCGTTCGCATTACCGCTTCATTAGCAGGGGGGTTTCCTCTTACCTTGGCAGCTATTTCACCCTCGGGCAGTTTATTTAATGCTTCTATTTGCATGTCAATAGACTGGAGGAGTTCCCGTGCCCGAACCAGAGTGCGGGCATAACAGTCTCCTGAGGTCTCCACTATCGGTTCGAAGTTGACATCACCATACGCGTGGTATTTAGTTAACCGTACATCCTCTCTGACGCCGCTCGCCCTGAGAACAGGACCGACACACCCGAGAGCGATGGCAAGCTCTTTCGTCAGAACACCAACACCAATGGTTCTGGCCTTTACCGTATAATCATTGATCACAACCTTTATCAGGTCTTCGCTTTCTTTGCGGATTACAGGAAGGGTATCCATGATCACTTTTTTCTGTTCCGGATTTATATCCCGTCGGACACCGCCGACTACACTAACTGACGGAATAACCCTGTGTCCGCAAGTCATCTCTATAAGATCCAATACCCGTTCCCTTATTCGCCAGAACTGCAGGAACATGCTTTCAAATCCGAACGCATCAGCCAGCAGTCCCAGCCAGAGAAGGTGGCTGTGAGTTCGCGCCATCTCTGCCCAGATGGTACGGAGGTACTTCGTCCTGGGCATTAATTCCACCGGCCATAATCTTTCCATCGCTTCGACCACAGTCACGCTGTGGATGTAGCTGCAGATCCCTCAAACCCGCTCACACAGGTAGATATTCTTGGCGTATTCATTTATTTCGCATGCTTTTTCTATTCCTCGATGGGTGTAACCGATAACCGGAACCACCTCTACAACCTTCTCATCTTCATAGGTGACTCGAAGCTGCACCGGTTCGGGAAGTACCGGGTGTTGTGGCCCAAAGGGGACCGTTGTGTGCACAGCCATTAATTCTCTCCTTTCGAAGTAATCGAAGTAACCTTGTGCGTTTTTAAAAGTGGCGTAACAGGACTGTCCTGGGCTAAAAGCAAATGTCCGCCATAATCAATGGCCAGGCCCTTTACTTTCAGGCCAAACAGTTCCTTCATCTCGTTTTCAATAAGTACCGTGGCAAGAGTAACACCGGAAAAACTCTGAACCTCTTCATCTTTTCCCACTTTGAACCGCAGTCCGGTCATTTCCGCACCGGAATTCTTGCTGAAGAAGTACGTTACTTCCAATTTTTCGCCCAGGTCGCTGCATACCGCCGTTACAAATTTCCCGCCGGCATCCAAAAACTTCTTGCCTTCACTCATCAGTTCTTCTTTATTAATTTCCTTAATATTTTCCATTGTGCGTTTATCACCTCATACTGGCTAATTTCTGCAGGGCCATCACGACCCCGTCGATAATTGCCTCCGGACGTACAGAACAGCCGGGAACATAGACATCTACCGGTATAACCTTATCCACACCGCCGAGCACATTATAACAATTATGAAATACTCCTCCTGTAGCGCCGCAAGTCCCAACACATACAACCACCTTAGGGTCAGGAACCTGCTCGTACAGATTTTTAAGCACACGTGCTGTACGCCTATTTACCGGTCCGGTGATAAGAAGTATATCGGCGTGCTTGGGGTTGCCCATATTGACCATGCCGAAGCGCTCCACATCGTACAGTGGAGTGAGACATGCCAATACTTCTATATCACAACCGTTACATGAACTGTTATCGAAGTGCAGTATCCAAGGTGATTTAACGCGCGATTTTTGTATCAATCCCATAGCTTTTATGACACCCCCTTGGTTAAATAGATATAAGCGATGTTTGCTATTCCCAGAATTAATCCTACCGACCAGCTTAACCGCACCATCCAGCTGACCGTCAATCTCGCGGCAATATTATCAATAAAGAGCTCCATTATAAACGCAGCCAACGCGATTAGGATACCCACCCATAAAGGATTTGTCCAGAAGAGGGCGATGATTCCCAGCAGCAGGATTATTTCGTACCATTCCGCCAGATGGAAGAGGGCGAAATAGGGTCCTGAGTATTCCGTAGTCACTCCCTTTACAATCTCCTGATGCCCATGGTGTGAGGTTGCAATATCAAATGGTGATTTACGCATTTTTATGGTCAATACATACAGGACGGCGAGGAATAACGGCCACAGAGTAAAGAGCAACGGCTTATCATGCTTGAATATTTCACTGATGAGGAAGCTGCCGTTTTGGGCATAAATAGCGATCGCTAGAAGCAAAAGTATGGGTTCATAAGCCATGATCTGCATCAGTTCCCTGTTCGCTCCGAAATGAGCGTAAGGTGATTTCGTACTGAATCCGCCTAAAACCAGGGAAACAGCGGCAAACCCAAGAAGAAAAACCAGCAGGAGGAAATCTGATTTCAGGACGAGAAAGATCAGGCTTGCAATCATGAAAACCAGATATCCGTAAATCCAGACGAACTGTAACTTGCTGACGGCGATATGCTCTTTCCCTAAGAGTTTAAAGAAATCATAAAACGGCTGAATTATTGGCGGACCATAACGGCCCTGCATACGCGCCGTAATTTTTCTATCTATACCAAACAGCAGACCGCCGACAATAGGAGCGCCGACCAACACGACAAAGACAAGAAGTAATTGATTAATCATCATATAACGATCACCCCGCCAATCATAATGACTAAAAGTAAGATGGCTATTGCATTTGCCCAGGGACATACCCTTTTTTCACCTAATACGCTTTGATAATAATAGCCGCCAAGCTGACATTTTGTCACTGTATCTGCTTCTGCAAACCATTCGTCAGTATCAGGAGCGCCGCCTCCCGCCTGTTCGCCGCACATATAAACCGGCCGGAGCTCTGTGGGTTTCAGCCCTATCAGGAGAAAAGGCAGGAGTAAGGCAACGATTAATATCAGGTATAAGGGCCATACGGGAAAGACTCCTAAAATTTCTCTTTGCAGGAAAGAAGGAGTCGTCAAGACTAAGTTGTTCAAACCCAGAGAAATGATCTGGTTTCCCGAGATGACGTTATTTGTAGCAGCTAGAAGGAAGTTCTGATAAATCGGCCCAATCCCAATGCCGACGATGAAGATTCCTATTAAAAGAGTCCACAAGGGTACAGAGTAACTCGGGGACAGTTTTTCGATGGGCCAACCCAATTTTGGAAGAACCTGCAGGAGTCTCCCCAGCCATTTAGTCCAGAAAACAATTGTAAGGGTACTTGCCAGAACAAAGAAAACTGCCGCCAGAGGGACTATGTAGGCTGCTTCCAGGGCAATCCATTTACCAAGGAGCATACCGAAGGGGGGCAAAAACATGGATAGGATTCCCACAGCAGTGATGAGTGTGGTAAGAGGCGCTTTTACAGCAAGACCCTCCATGTCTTCAATTTCACGGCTCCAGATCTGGTGCTCAATTGTACCGGCACAGAGAAAGAGGAGACCTTTGGATATAGCGTGGAATATAATGAGCATAATAGCCGCGGCAATAGATAAAGGGGTATTAATTCCGGCACAGGCAATGATTAACCCCAAATTGGCAATGGTAGAGTATGCGAGGACCCGCTTCCCTGTTGTCTGACTGATTGCCAGTGCTGAAGTGCCGAAGAAAGTGAAGGCCCCGACCAGGGCTATAACGACACTTAAATATGTTCCCGAGAAGGCCGGGGCAAGCCTTACAACGAGATAAACCCCTGCTTTCACCATGGTGCTGGAATGGAGCAAAGCGGAAACAGGCGTGGGTGCGACCATCGCTCCCAGGAGCCAGCTTTGAAACGGCATCTGGGCCGCTTTGGTGCATCCGGTATAACACAGAAGAGCTACCGGCAGTAAAACAAGCGAACCCTGAAGACCGCCTCCAATTATGGTCTGCACGGACAGGGCATTCGCCCCACCCTGTGTGGTGTAAAGATAGATGATGGCCAGTATAAATGCCGTTCCGCCCGTGGCATTCATCCAGAGAGCGCGGGCAGCGTTTTTTATGGCTAGCTCTGTTCTGTCGTGGGAAATCAATTGGTAGCAGCACAGTGTCGTGACTTCCCAGAAGAAATAAAGCCATACTAAATTATTGGCAAACACCAGTCCGTTCATGGCTCCGAGGAACAGGACGAGCCAGAAAAGGAATCTGGACTGTTTGGATTTTTCCAAATGAAGGTGATGCTCATGATCATACATATAGCGTATCGCATAGATACAGATGAGGGACCCGATAATAGATATTACCAGGGTCATAACTATAGAAAGATTGTCTATAACAAAGGCTGGCGTTACCTCGATGTGGGCCTTCATAACGAATTCGAAATAGGCAAGTGGAATAATTTGAGTGAGGGCAAATATGAGAACAAGCCAGTTTCGTAATGAAAACCCTATGTAGAGATAAAAAATAAGAATACCATAATCTAAGATGGTGATAAGCAGGCCCCAGTTAAAACCACCCGGCGTGTAAGTGAAAGGACCTTTAAGTGTGAAGTATACGCTGTTGGCAATTAATATGAGCGCTGTTAAAATTACGACTGCACCCCGTGCGTAGTAATTGCGAACCGCCAAAATAAGAAACCCTGCCACTACTGGTAGCAAAATGGCAATTGCCATCATTGTGTCAGCCAATTTTCTACCTCCTTATGAATTTGCTTTTCTCACCGATTAAGAAATTTGCAGCTTCCTGCTCCTGAACGCTCTTGACCATGAACCTTATTTCGTTTTATACAAACGAACGCTTGCGCTAAAAGTCATACTTGAGAAGGCCACCAAGACGAACGGGGTAAGTACAATCCGCATTGCCTTGGTGAATTACATAGAATATTTTATGAGAACACTACTTTTGACTTTTCGCGCTCTAATACTTTAAGCACGCTTGTAAGTCAAGAAAAAATTTACTCTTACAAATAAATTCCCGAAAAGAAAATCAATATGGAGGAATTCAAATACCTTCATTCTGATGATGCGCATTGAGGTGTATGTTAATAATGACAATATTTCATGATATTACAGTTTCCGAGAGCGGCAGTTACAATAACGTATCTTATATTATCTCTTGACTTTTAGACGAAATGTGGTATCAGAGTGACCGCTTGTCATAAGATCAGGTTTAAAAAGTATTCGCGGTAGAGGTTTTTGTGTCTTGGGAGATGAACAGCCTCCCGTAAATATAAATAAACGATAGGAGATGGAACATTGTACAAGGTAATAGAAAAGACTTTTTTGCAGGAGATTATTGTCAGAATAGTTGTCGAGGCTCCTGAGATCGCCCGCAGAAGAAAGGCGGGGCAGTTCGTTACCCTGATGATTAATGATAAGGGAGAAAGGATACCTCTGACCATAGTGGATTCTGACAGCACCAAAGGAACGATCACTCTTATCTTTCAGATCGTGGGTAAAACAACCGAGCAGCTTTCGAAATTGGAAAAAGGGGATTTCATAATGCATATACTCGGACCCCTTGGCCACCCCACGGAGATAGAAAATTTTGGCACAGCGGCGGTTGTCGGCGGCGGCGTTGGCATCGGTGTCGCCTATCCTATAGCGGCTGCACTCAAAAAAGCCGGGAACAAGGTCATATCAATTATCGGGGCGCGGACTAAGGACATTCTGATCCTCGAGGAAGAGATGAAAAAAGTCAGCACTCAGCTGCTTGTCTCGACTGACGACGGCAGTTATGGATTCTGCGGGTTTACAAGTCAAGTCCTGCAGAATGTGATCGATTCCGGTGAAAAACTTGATATCGTGTACGCCATCGGGCCAGTGCCGATGATGCGCGTTCTGGCTAATTTGACAAAACCATACGGCATTAAAACGATTGTGAGTCTGAATCCGATCATGGTGGACGCCACCGGGATGTGCGGTGCATGCCGTGTCTCAGTAGGAGGCAAGACGAAATTTGGTTGTGTCGACGGTCCCGAATTTGACGGCCATCAAGTCGATTTCGCTTTATTAATGAGCCGCCTGAGGATGTATTGCGATGAAGAAAGGCGAGCCTTGCAAAATTATAGGTGTGCAGGCGATGGAAAATAAAGAAAAAACCGTAACGAAAGAGAAAAAAGAAAAGGTCCCCCGTCAGGCTATGCCTGAGCAGAAGCCCACGGAGAGAATCCACAACTTTAACGAGGTTCCCTACGGCTATACAAAAGAGATTGCCCTGGCAGAGGCAAGCAGGTGCATTCAATGCAAGAAACCAAGTTGCGTCGAAGGATGCCCGGTTGATGTCGCTATTCCGGAATTCATCAAACTGATCTCCGAGGGAAAATTCATCGAGGCCGCATGGAAGCTCAAAGAGACTAATGCCCTCCCCGCCGTTTGCGGGCGTGTATGTCCGCAGGAGGATCAATGCGAGAAACTCTGCATCCTCGGTAAGAAAGGCGACCCCGTTGCCGTCGGGAGACTTGAACGTTTTGCCGCGGATTTTGAGCGTGAGTCAGGCGATATCAAGATCCCGAAACCAGCTCCTTCTTCAGGGAGAAAGATCGCTATTGTAGGAGCCGGACCGGCAGGCCTCACGATCGCAGGAGACCTGGTTAAGATGGGCCATGACGTAACGATATTTGAGGCCCTACATAAGGCGGGCGGGGTTTTGATTTACGGCATTCCCGAGTTCCGTCTCCCTAAGGCTATCGTGGATGCCGAGGTTAATTACCTGGAAAAACTGGGTGTGAAGATTGTATTAAACGCGGCCATCGGCAGACTCAAAACCGTGGATGATCTTTTCAAGGAAGGATTCCATGCCGTGTTTTTGGGAGTCGGCGCCGGAGCCCCTGTATTCATGAATATACCTGGTGAGAACTTGAGCGGAATATATTCTGCCAATGAATACCTGACAAGATCGAACTTAATGAAGGCATATTTATTCCCTGAATATGATACGCCCATCGCGAAAGGCAAGAACGTAGCCGTCATCGGCGGCGGTAATGTCGCAATGGACTCGGTGAGGACGGCGCTCCGCCTAGGGGCTGAAAACGCCTATATCATCTATCGCCGCAGCGAAGTGGAACTCCCGGCAAGGAAGGAAGAGGTTCATCATGCCCACGAGGAAGGAGTGCAGTTCAAGATACTGCATAACCCCGTGGAGTACATCGGTGATGAAAACGGCTGGGTGAAACAGATCAAGTGCATCCGGATGGAACTGGGTGAACCCGATGATTCGGGAAGGCGAAGACCGATACCCATAAAAGGGTCTGAATTCACGATTGATGTGGATACGGTTGTCGTAGCCATCGGAACTGAAGCCAACCCCGTGATACCACGGACGACCCCGGGTCTGGAGACGAATAAATGGGGTTACATCGTGACGAAGGATTCGACAGGATTGACAAGCCGCGAAGGCGTTTATGCCGGAGGCGATATCGTTACCGGATCAGCAACGGTCATCCTTGCCATGGGCGCCGGGAGGCAGGCAGCCAGCGCGATTGATGCCTTTGTAAAAGCAAAAAACTGATATCCGTAAAATTGTATTAGGAAAAGAAAGGGCAGAGTTGAAATTCCTGCCCTTTTTTATTTGCCGAACTGTTCTCTCTTCCCATTAGCAGTATGTTTATTTCTTTCACATTATAAATGTTTGGGCTTACTGTGACGTGCTTATTTTGATTCGTTGATCCGGCTGAGGTATTCTGTTTCCTTATCATACGGCACTACGACAAAAACTGATGACACCTCCTTTGGTATGGAGCGTGGTTTGCCGCTGACAATGTCCACGAAAACCCAATCGGTTTCACCCTCGGCAATAACTGCTTTATCGCAAAAGCGAACGAATCTGTACTTCCTGAGAGTCAGCACCCTCCGAAAATTGGAGACCCATGTCAGGACGCTGATCTTCTCACCTGCGAAGGCGGGCCGCAGATATTCTATCCGGTGCATTCGTACTACCCATATCGCACCGGCAGCCCTCGTAGCCTCAGTGCAGCCGTGGCTGTCCGAATGGCAAACGGCGGCCTCCTGCATCCAGCGGACATATTCCACGTTATTTGCGTGGCCGTTCTCGTCAACGGCCTCTTCCGGCACTATTACATTGTACCGGCAGACAGGCAATATGATGTTTTGTTCCGACATATTTAGTTCACGGCAATGCAGACCTTCGCTCCTGTCTGCTACGCTTCCTTATTTAAGTTAATATACACTTGTTTTGACAAATTTTTTAGGTTAAATGTACCTGACTGTCAAGAAATAATAATTTTAAGGAATGGAAGTAATTAAAGAGATGTCCGGGCTGAAAATAATATTCATGGGAACGCCCGAATTTGCGGTTCCTTCCCTCGAAATATTGATCAAACATGATTATCAGATTGCCGGTGTTGTCACCCAGCCCGACAGACCAAGGGGGAGAGGCAGAATCCCCGCACCGCCGCCGATGAAGGTCTTCGCTGAAAAATATAACCTTTCCGTTAACCAGCCGGAACGCATGCGAGATCAAGAAGTCATAGACTATTTCAGAGACATTGCCCCTGATCTGGTTGTTGTCGCCGCCTTCGGCCAGATACTTCCCCGGGAGATTCTTGAGATCCCGAAATTTGGATGCATTAATGTGCATCCGTCGCTCCTGCCAAAATACAGGGGTGCCGCACCGATGAACTGGACCATAATCCGCGGGGAGGTCAAAACTGGGGTAACCATAATGCTCATGGACGAGGGTCTGGACACAGGCGATATCCTCACGCAGGAAGAAACCGTGATCGCTCCGGAGGAAACATTCGGCAAACTTCACGACCGTCTGGCAAATATAGGCGCAGCTCTCCTGCTTAAGACAGTCGAGATGATTGTAAGCGGCAATGTGCATAGCACATCGCAAGATGATTCTCTGGCCACATACGCACCGCGGCTGAAGAAAGAAGATGGTCTTATCAACTGGAATAAAGATGTATCACAAGTTGTGAACCTCATCAGGGGACTTTCTCCTGTACCTTGCGCGTATACCCTTTATAAGGGGAAGATGCTGAAGATATTCTCTGCCAAGGGGGATGTATCTCACGATGCGGGAACCCCGGGAAAAATTGGCAGCGAAATGGAAACGGGCCTTCCGATAGCAGCAAAGAACGGATATGTTTATTTGCAGGAGATTCAAATGGAAAACAAAAAGAGGATGTCCGTCCACGATTTTCTGAGAGGTTTCCGGATACTACCTGGTGATATATTGAATTGAATACGATGAAGAAGACACCGCGCTACATCGCTGTTGAAATCCTTAATCGCGTGGAAGAACAGGATGCATTCGCGGAACCCTTGCTGGATGCCGCTCTTTCTCGCGCACGCCAAATGAATATCCATGACAGGAGCATGATTACCTATATAGTCTACGGCACCTTGCGGATGAGAGGTCGCCTAGACTGGATCATCTCTCATTTTTACAAAGGTGATTTTCCCTCCATGGATTCCAGTATAAAGAATATATTGAGGACAGGTCTCTACCAGTTGTTTTTCACCGACAGGATACCGGATTTTGCTGTCGTCGATGAAGCCGTAGATATAACTAAGAAGATGCATCCGGCAGGGTCAGGCCTGGTAAACGCCATCTTGAGAAATGCCATCCGTAAAAAAGACGGGATTGCGTATCCTGATATGGAGGAGGAGCCGGCGCATCACATAGCCGTTCTCCATTCGCATCCGTTGTGGATGGTAGAGAAATGGATTCAGTCATTCGGTGTTGAAGAAACCGCACTGCTGTGCAAAGCGAATAATGAAATTCCTCCGCTAACTCTGCGGGTAAACACCCTGAAGACAACCAGAGAAAAGCTGATTGATGAATGCTCTCGACAAGGCATAGATGTGAGAACGACCGTTTTCTCTCCTGACGGCCTGATAGTATCCAACCTGACTATACCCGTCAGAGAAACTGCATTTTACGGTGCAGGACAAATTCAGGTTCAAGACGAGGCATCGCAGATGATCTCACGTATTGTCGATCCGGAACCGGGAGATCATATCCTCGATGTGTGCGCCGGTACCGGCGGAAAGTCTACTCATCTTGCCGCTATCATGAATAACAGCGGCCGAATTATTGCGCTCGATATCAGTGAGAAAAAAATTGCGGCTCTGAAGAATAACGCCGAGGTTCTCGGTGTTACCAACACCATTACCCAAATCGGGGACGCTCGAGAAATGCGGGGAGAATCCTTCTATGGCAGTTTCGATAGAATCCTCGTTGACGCACCATGCACTGGTCTCGGCACTCTCAGGAGGAATCCCGAAATAAAATGGCGCACGACAGAGGAAGACCCGAGAAAAATCTCCGCTCTTCAAAAAACAATATTGGCCAGTGCGGCGCAATACTTGAAAAAAGGCGGCTACTTAATTTATAGTACCTGCACAATTACACCGGATGAAAACGAAGGAGTAATAGAGGATTTTATTGCCCATCATGCGAATTTTATTCGTGTGCAGCCACCGGATAAAATAAATTCATTTCTAGTAGATGATCATGGATATTTCAGAACTTCTCCCCATAAGCACGTGACTGATGGGTTCTTCGGAGCGGTGCTAGTAAAAAATGGAAATGAAAAAAGCCGCAATAATCGACTATAAAGTCCAAGGGAGGCGGACGATGATAAAAGTGATCATATTAATCATCATTCTACTGGCATCGGGATGTGCATCTCATGGACCAGTCCTCTATCCCAACGAGCATCTCAAGATGGTCGGGGAGGAACAAGCTCAGAGGGACATTGATGACTGTGACCGTCTTGCGGCCGCGTACGTCAAATCGGATGCCGGCAAAACGGTGGCAAAGAACACAGTTGCAGGTGGAGCTGCAGGTACTGTAGTTGGTGGGGCTGCAGGTGCCGCTGCGGGTAATTTTAAAAGTGGATTAGGGATCGGAGCAGCTGCGGGCGGCGCAGCCGGCCTTGTAAGAGGAGTTTCCAAGACATCCCGGCCCAGCCCAATCTACAAAAGATTCGTGGAGCGATGCCTGAAAGAACGGGGATATGATCCCCTCGGATGGGAGTAGGAGATTTAACAGTCAAAAACGAATTTCGTTGACTGTAAAAACTTAAACATGTTAGGTGGGCATCAGAGGAAATTTCAATGTTTCTAAAACAGATGCAGGTTGGCCATATGGCGGTATTTGCCTATCTAGTGGGTGATCCGGAAAGCGGCGAGGGCCTAGTAATTGATCCTGCAGCTAACGTCGACGGCATAATCAAGACTGCAAAAAAGAACAACATAAATATAAAGTATATTGTTAATACCCACGGACACGTAGATCACATAGCCGGCAACACGGAAATGAAAGCCAAAACGGGAGCGCAGATTATCGTCCACACAGAGGATGCACCTTTGCTTATGTTCATGCCAGCAGCTGTCTTCCGCATGTTTGGAGCCAAAAAATCCCCGCCTCCGGATATCACCGTAAACGATGGCGATAATATAACCGTGGGAAACATTTCCTTAAAGGTCATTCATACCCCCGGACATTCACCCGGCGGTATTTCTCTGTACACAAAGGGTTATGTATTCACTGGGGACACGCTGTTTGTTGAGGCTGTGGGGAGAACCGACTTTCCCGGAGGATCATGGCCGGTGATGCACCATTCCATAATAGAGAAGCTTTGCACACTACCCGATGACACGGAAGTAATGCCGGGACACAATTATGGAAGGATGCCGACGTCGACAATAGGTCATGAAAAAATGTACAACCCTTATCTAAGATAAAGATCGGAAAACAATAATGAATCATGAAGGCTTAATCTCCACAAATTTTAAGGGACTGAAATTACAAAGCAGGGGAAAGGTACGTGATATTTATAATGTGGATGATCACCTTCTCATTGTCACCACAGACAGGATATCTGCCTTCGATGTCGTCATGCCGAATCCTATTCCGGGAAAGGGTGAGATCCTAACGAGGCTGTCCGTCTTCTGGTTTGAACGGATGAAAGATATTATTGAAAATCATCTTGTATCAACTGACCTACGCGACTTCCCACGGGAGTGCCGTCCCTATGAGAAAGAACTTCAGGGAAGGAGTATGCTGGTAAAAAAAGCAAGTCCTCTTCCCGTGGAATGCGTCGTGCGTGGATACCTGAGCGGTTCAGGATGGAGGGATTATCTCCAGAGTAAAACGATTTCAGGCATAAAGCTCCCTGGCGGCCTAAAAGAATCATCACGGCTTTCAGAACCTCTTTTTACACCGTCTACCAAAGCCCCGAAAGGGGAGCACGATATGGCGATCACAAAAAGAGATATTGAAGACATGATCGGTTCAGAACTTACGGGAAGAATTATTGATATAAGCCTCGCCATCTATAACAGGGCATCGAATATTGCCGAAGATTCGGGTATAATTGTCGCAGATACCAAGATGGAATTTGGCTTAATTGAAGACAGGCTTATTCTGATTGATGAGTTGTTGACACCGGATTCATCCAGATTCTGGCCCAAAGAGATATACGAAGCGGGCAGGCCCCAGAAGAGTTTTGACAAACAGTTTCTTAGGGACTATCTAATATCAATCGACTGGGATCAAAAACCGCCTGCTCCGGTGCTTCCCAAGGAAATTATTGAAAAAACAATGATAAAATATGAGGAAGTCCTTAACCGTCTTATCAAATAAACATATTATTTAATATATTGACATGTCAAAAAATGTTATTATTTTTAATAATATTTAATCCCATTTAGAAAAGAATTTTGTTTGTATGGCAAAGCGCTGTTATTATGAATGCCTCCAAGTAGACCGAAACGCTACTGAAGAGGATATAAAGAAAAATTACAGAAAAATGGCGATGCAGTATCATCCGGACAGAAACCCCGGTGATAAAGAAGCAGAGGAAAAGTTTAAAGAGGCGGCAGAGGCCTACGAGGTCTTAAGCGATAGAGAAAAGAGAGAAATATATGACCGCTATGGCCATGAAGGGCTAAATGGAATAGGATTTAAAGGCTTTTCAGGATTTGACGATATCTTTTCAAGCTTCAGTGATATCTTTGAAGATATCTTCGGTTTCGGGACGGGCAGATCAAGGTCAAGGACCGTGCAGCGTTCCGGGGCCGATCTTCGTTATGATCTCAACATATCATTCATGGATGCAGCCTTCGGGACGTCTCTCGATATTGACGTGGCAAAAGCAGAAAGATGTCAGGAATGCCAGGGATCGGGAGCTGCGCAAGGAACTGCACCGGAGACATGCCGCCAATGTAATGGCAGGGGTCAGGTAACCCAATCAAGCGGCTTCTTCACCATCAGCAGTACATGCCCTCAATGCAGAGGACAGGGAAAAGTTATCACCAAACCGTGCAAAAACTGCAGAGGGATAGGCAGGGCAAGAGTTACAAAAACTGTCCATCTAAAAGTCCCTGCCGGGGTTGAAACGGGTTCACGTTTGAGACTCCGTGGAGAAGGCGAAGAGGGAGATTATGGCGGACCAAATGGTGACCTCTACGTCTTTATCCATGTAGAGCCGCACGAATTCTTTGAACGACAAGATAATAATATATACTGCTGTATTCCGATTTCATTCGTCCAGGCAACCCTGGGTGCAACTATCGAGGTACCGACCCTAAACGGTACGGAAAAACTCAAGATCCCGAAAGGAACGCAAAGCGGCGCAATATTCCGTCTTAAGGGGAAAGGTATTCCTCACTTGAGGGGATTCGGGCGTGGTGATCAAGTTGTTGAAACTGTGGTCATGATACCTACTGACCTGAATAAAAAACAGGAAGATCTACTTAAAGAATTTGCCAAATTAAGCGGCGAATAGTTATAAATCAGTTGAGTTTGCTGATCAGCAATCCTGAGACCTGCTTCAAATCTTGCAATACTAAATATTGAACAACCATACTCACTAAATCTCTAATAATAAAAATGGACAATTGGGAAAACATAATTTATATATGAGCGTCAGCTAATTTTAAAATGTTTTGTCATGACCTGAGAGTGAAAAGATATTTGTAATTCAAATATCCTGTATGGAAAGGAGAGCTTATGGTTAAACGGATATATTGCTTATTATTTGTCATGGGTATTTTTTTCATTTCCGGTTGCGCAGTCCTCGGGCTCGGTGCCGCCGCAGTCGGTGCAGGTTCAGGAACATATTTTTACATCAATGGTGAGGGAAAGACTGATTACTACTATCCATTCGACAGGGTATGGTCTGCCTGTGAAAAAACTGTAGCGGATATGCACGGTCTGGATGTTGAACCGTCCAAAGGGATTGGTACAGGAACAATTAGTGCGCTCATTAACGATGAAAAAGTTCAGTTTACGGTTTCTTATAAAGACAGAAATGTGACCACCGTTGCCACACGTGTCGGCATTATGGGTAATAAGCTTTCATCCCAGCTCCTCAATGACAGGATAAGCGATAATCTCAAAAATTGAAGACAATAAGACCCATATCGTCTATGTCCATTGACTGGAATGTGTGATGAAAAAAAAGCTGACGGTGGGAATTATCATTGGTGCCGTTCTTGTTTACCTATCTATCAGGGGAATTAATTTTCAAGATGTCATTGATGGATTTAAGACTGTCCGATACGGATATGTGATATCCGTCCTGATAATCCTTTTTCTGATGCAGGTCTTGAGATCCTGGCGCTGGGGAGTCATACTCAGCCCCATAGAAAAGGTTGATCAGCTCTCTCTCTTTTCCGTAACAAGCGTAGGGTTTTTAGCCATTATAGCATTCCCGGCGAGGATTGGTGAACTGGCGCGCCCTTACTTGATTACGAATAAAAGTCAAATCGGTATGTCCGCTGCCGTTGGCACTATTTTGGTGGAGCGTGTCTTTGACTGCCTTACGGTATTATTCATTTTTGTTTTCGCAATATTCTTTATTTCATTTCCGACATGGCTGATCAAATCCGGCGTTATTTTTCTCCTGATTACTCTGACAATATTCGCGGTCATGTTTTTCATGATAATAAAAAAAGAAGCATCTCTCCTGGCTTTAAACTCACTATTCCGGAGACTTCCTGAAAAATATACACTAAAGCTGAACCATTTATTTCACCAGTTTATTGACGGATTTAAAATAATAATTGATGTTAATTCATTAATCCACGTCGCGCTTCTATCTGTCTTGATATGGCTGATCGATGTTGCTGCGATCTATTTAATGTTTTTAGCTTTTGGGTTTACCCTTCCCCCGGCTGCTGCCTTTGTATTGATGATTGTTCTTATGATAGGGATCAGTATACCCACAGCACCTGGTTTTGTCGGAAATTGGCATTATTCCTGTATTTTTGGGCTTTCACTATTCGGCATTCCCAAGACAGATGCTTTTACCTTTTCAGTTATTTTTCACTTTATAGCTGTGGGAATTATAATAATCCTGGGAATGATGTTCCTGCCATCTAACAAATTCTCCCTATCAGATCTCAGCCGGCAAGAATAATAAAACAGGTAAGAATATGCTTGTTGAATCCAGCAGCGAGGGCATTCCCCCGTAGCTTGAACATTATTATTCCTTGTGGATCGAAGATTTTCCGCAGCTTACTGCGGAGAGCTTCAAATTATTTTGATAAGTCGTCGAGGCCGAACCTTTTTATTTTTCTATGGAGATTACTGCGCTCTATACCAATAGCCTCTGCTGTCTTTGAGATATTCCCATCGAACTCCTGTAGTTTCTTCATGATGTATTTTTTCTCAAAATCCGTCTTGGCTGTTCTGAAAGAACCTGAGGCAAACCATGGAACTGTTAAATCAGGCGTCTGATGGTTTTCAGCCAGCGGAGGGATGTCTTTTGCGGATATCTCATTACTGGGAATCATTATGACGAGACGTTCAATAATGTTCTTCAATTCCCTTACATTACCTGGCCAATCATGCTCCATTAGTGCTACCAAGGCATCGTCCGCTATTGTCTTTTCTTCCACACGTTCTTTAATCGTAAGTTCTTTCAAAAACCAATTTACCAATACGGGAATGTCTTCTTTCCTTTCCCTCAATGGAGGAACTCGCAGAGGGATGACATTGAGTCTGTAATATAGGTCCTGTCTAAATCTCCCTGCTTCCATCTCTTGTTCAAGTTCCTTGTTGGTAGCTGCAAGCACCCTGACATCTGTGGGGATTAGACTATTTCCACCCACTCTCTCAAATTTCTTCTCCTGGAGTATCCTGAGAATCTTCGCCTGGGCCTTCAGGCTCATATCAGCGACTTCATCAAGGAAAAGCGTCCCTTCATGAGCCAGATCAAACTTGCCCCTCTTTTTTTCAGTCGCGCCTGTAAAGGAACCCTTTTCATGTCCGAAAAGTTCGCTTTCAATCAGGTCTTCGGGTATAGCCGCACAATTAACTTCAACAAAGGGCTTCAATGCCCTTTTACTTAGCCTATGTATCGACCTGGCGACAAGCTCTTTACCGGTTCCGTTTTCCCCCATAATTAAAATCCACGCATTCGTAGGAGCGACAATGCTGATCATTTCTTTTAATTCGAGGATAGGCGCACTGGTGCCGGTAAGCTCATAGTCCTGGCTGATTTTCTGTTTTAATAATTTATTTTCCTCTTCTAATTGTATCAACTCGAACACGTGATTAACAACGAGGATTACCTTATCCATGGACAGCGGCTTTTCAAAAAAATCAAAAGCCCCAAGCTTTGTAGCCTTGACCGCTGTTTCAATAGTTCCATGACCGGAAATCATTATAACCCGCATCTGGTGGTAACGCGATCTAATTGCC